>Ga0129336_10001479_pt1 | contig 14257 bp, 13 predicted proteins | sample CPB6_02_DNA_FD_96878 | JGI IMG/M metagenome (GOLD analysis project Ga0129336, IMG submission 96878) | Freshwater to marine salinity gradient microbial communities from Chesapeake Bay, USA - CPBay_Sum_0.6_0.2_DNA | ecosystem: Environmental > Aquatic > Marine > Coastal | place: USA: Chesapeake...
CATCGAAAACGAGGAAATAAGTTATGGACTCGCTGATTGCCTTCAACTTGGTGATGTTGTTCCTATTGTTCTTGACATTCATCATCATTGGATTCGTGAAGGCGAATATATCACGAACGGAGATGATCGTGTTAAGAGGGTTATCGATAGTTGGCGCGGCAGGCGCCCTGTTTGCCATTATAGCGTTAGTCGCGAAGATATTCTAGTCGATCACTGTGCCAATACTCGTCCAAACCATAAAGTTCTCTTAGAATCAGGACATAAAAAACAGAAATTACGGGCTCATAGTAACTTCTATTGGAATAAGGCGGTCAACCAATGGGCCTTGACATTTACTGAAAATTTTGATATAATGTGTGAATCGAAAGCAAAAAATCTAGCCAGTTTCAAACTACACAAGGAATTTCATGGAAAATAAAGTAATCAACAGTCTTAAAAAATTTAATTGGCAAAAAATTACAGACTACGGTCGTAGTCTAGATGAATTAAATGATGCTCAATATAGATTCGCTAAAGGCTTAGCAGTCGAATTCGCAGTTGAAAAATTAGCAGATGGGAATATCAAATATGTAGGAGAAGCCCACAGAGATTATGTCTGGCCAAAATACAAATTGACAGGTGAATTAAAAAGTCAATTCAGTGCCAAAATGTTTGATAGGCGAGGCAAAATGAAAAAGGATTTCGACATCAAGTTAAACAATTCTAACGGAACTAATAAACAAAGTAAACTAGATAGTTCACATGTGGCAGACATTTTAATTGTTTGTAGGAAAGATGGTGTATTTGTAGTTGATAAAGAAGCTGTGTTGAAAAAGGCCAAATCACAGGGTGACGGTTGGGTATTGAAAGTGACTCCGGAAGATGTTACACTTATTGCTGGTCCTTTAACACAACAAGAAACATTTACTCCCGGTATCAAAAATGCAATCAACGAAGCCATTAAGCAGAGTATTCCAAGTATATAATCAAGATTGTATTATGGGCATGAGAGATCATGTCCTAGATAATTCTATAGATCTTGTTTTTACAGATCCTCCGTATGGTATAGATGGAGACGAATTAGATGTTCATTATCACAGAGATGAATCTAAAGTCGTACCTGGATATATTGATGTACCATTGAAGGATTATGCTAAGTTTAGCACAGATTGGATTAGTGAATGTGCTAGAGTATTAAGACCAGGTGGTAGCATTTATATTGTAAGTGGATATACTAATCTTCATCATATTCTTAATGCTCTACACTCTACTAATTTAATCGAAATAAATCATATTATAGCCAAATATAGTTTCGGTGTAAGTACAAAAAATAAGTTTGTAAGCAGTCACTATCATGTACTATTTTGGCAAAAGCCCGATAAGGGCAAGTTAAAACGAACATTTAATTCAAACTGGAAATATACTGATCAGAAAGACAGTTATCATGATCGTCTTACAGTACAGGACATGCCCAGAGACTATAAACCCGGAGAAATTAAAAACAAAAATCAACTCAGTGAGGATTTTATTACAAAATTCATAATGTATTCTAGTAATCGAGGAGATACTGTTTTAGATTGTTTTGGCGGTGGTTTAACCACTGGTAGAACTGCTATACGGTATGGTAGAAAATTTATTGGGTTTGAATTAAATGAACATGCTTTTAATGCGTTTTTACCCACATTATCAACGGTAGAATTATTAGATGATCCTGTTCCAATTTCGCCCTCCGATGAAGAATTAGCCAAGCGTAATAAGATGAGAGAGGGTTGGAAAAACGATAGGAAAAAACGTAAACAGTCTAGTCCTATCGTTGATTTATTTCAAGAAACGTAATTACTTTGTAGCAGGTTTGCGGCCACGTACCTTAGCAGCAACCTCTTTGCTCTTTGCTTTAGCCTTAGATGCTGCTACTTTAGCATCTTTGACTGTTACCTTACCATCACCATCAAGATCCACGGCCTTTTTTACTCTGGTCCTGGTTTTCTTTACGGCTTCAACTGCGTCTTTCATATCAACTTTACCGTCTTTGTTAACATCTAAAACATTATCTGTAACCGCACCTGTTTTATTAATTGAAACAGGTGAATCAGAACCGGCATCTGTTGAAGGAGTTGTGGTAACTGTTGTGGAAGGAGCATCATCTTTCATGAAGAATTTGTAGGCTACAAATACTCCAATTAGAACTACAACTAAAAGAATGATCATTTCCATTTTAGATTCCTTTCCTATTATGGTTGTTTATTTAACCTTCAATAAATACTTTGTAATTTTTCAAGGAGGATTGATACAAAATTTAAAATAATTAGGTATACCAAGGAGAATAAAATGCCTAAACAAGAAGAATATGTTGATATTGAAGTAGATGATTACGACGAAGAAGAGTTTTGCGAAGATGATTTCGGGTTTATAATTGGAGCAGATGGGGAATTAAAAAGCATGATGATACCCGAAAATTTAATGGATGATCCTCCTATAGAAATTAAAAAAATATTAAAAATCTTCGGTATTAAGAACTTACATACAATAGACAATAGAACCCTACATTAATAACTGCTATTTTTAAGGTAAATACCTCTGTAAGTCTGCTTATAGAGGTATTTTTATGGCTGAAGAATTAAAAGAATATATTGTTACTTTAAAAAGACATGAGGATCTTGACTCTTTTTACGAAGACATGGAATCCCCAGGTGGTAACCTATACATACCTAATAGATCAGTTGAAGTAACCGATCGCAGACCTATTAGCAGAAATACCCATTATTATCTTTCAAAGGCAGAAGCAGAATTACTTAAAACTGATCATAGAGTATTAGATGTTGAACTCAATCTAAAAGATCGAAATATTGAAATTGTTCCAGCATGGACACAGACCAGCGTTTTCAGTAAGAAAAATTCAGTTAACGTTATTAATACAGACAAGAACTGGGGCTTATTCCGCACCATAAACGGTAGTCAAGTATCAGGATGGGGAAGTGGTCTAGGGGGTACTAGTTTGACAACTGTGGGCACTGTAGCCAGGTACCTAGATGGCACGAACGTTGATCTTGTGATTGTAGACGGAATTTTAAAAAATACTCATGTAGAATTTACTTATACACTAAATGGACAATCTGTAAGTAGAGTAAACAGATATAACTGGTATTCACTTAATCCAACTGTACGAGGAACTGCACAATCTACTTATTTTTATCAAGACACTACGAATAATGCTAATCACGGAACTTTTGTGGCCAGCGTAGCAGCAGGTAAAACACAAGGCATAGCAAGAAACGCCAATATATACAATATAAGTCCCTTTGGCGAAAATGATATAGGATTATTATGGTTCGACTATATCAGAGCATGGCATAATCAAAAATCTGTCAATCCTAAAACATTAGTGAAAAATCCTAGTGTGGTAAATTGTAGTTTTGTTTTTAGACAGGCATTAAAAATATCAGATATTAGTTTAATAAACTATAGAGGACAAAATTATTTAGGCCCTTGGACCAATACAGGAAATGGTAGTTTCCTTTATACAGACCTAGGATTTGGTACTCAGCCTGCGCAATATTTTGCCAATGATGCTAATTATTACCTTTACGTTTATCCGCAAATTACTTCTGTTCAAGCAGATATAGAGGATACAATTAATGCTGGAATTTCAATAATATTTCCTGCAGGAGATGACTCTAGGAAACTTGACACTAGCACTGGACAAGATTACAACAACAGAGTTACAACTATAGCAGTTACTGACTTTTATATTAACAGACCAGTATTTTCAAATACCAGCACAGTAATAACAGTAGGAGGAATAGGAACAAATGTAGACGAATCTATTTCTCAAATATCAAATCGAGGTCCGGAAGTTGATATATGGGCTCCTTCTGAAAATATAGTTGGTGCTACTATAGAACCTGGTGCTTTATTACCTACTGGTAATAATGATTATGTTAGTGCTATTTCAGGTACTAGTGCAGCCGCAGCACAGGTTAGTGGTGTTGTAACTGCTATAAGACAAGTAGGTTTAACTACGTTATCACCTCTAGGAGTTAAAAATTTCATTGTAAATCAGGCAAAAAATAATCAAATTACACAATCAGGAACAGGACTTTTTACTGATCCATATCACCTACAAGGAGCACCAAATAAGTTATTATTCATGCCTGAAGTTGACATATCCTTTACTTCAAATACTAACTCAGTCAGTGGTGGCGATACTGTGTTATTTTTAATTGCCTTAAACTCAGGATTTCCATTTCCTATTAGATTATATATTCAGTTTACAGGCACAGCAGATCAGAATGATTTTTCTAGCACTTACCAAGAAGAATATTTTATAGAAACATTTAACTCTTTTCCAATTAACTTTACTCATACTATTATAGATAAGGTTTTGGTAGCGAAATTCTTTCAAGGTCAAATAAGGTTAGGTGGATTTGATGGTCCTATCGTGGCACAAACTCCGGTTATTAATATTAGCCCATTCCAAAGGATCGCCGGAGAATTTGATTGGAAACAAACAGGTTTCTTAGGTACTATCACTATGTCTAAACCTAGTGAATTATCTATAGCAATAAATTCAACATCAACCAGTTTAAACTTAGAATATTATAAAAAGTCAGGCAATCTTCCTGATGGCATATCAATAGCCAGAGATGGCAGCATTGTAGGGTTTGTTACAACCACAAGCAGCACAAGTGGTACTACCTTTTATAGTGTAGTAGGTGCTGTAAGAAAAGTGGGGGGAGATGAAATAACTTCAAATACGTTTACTATAGAACTACGTAAACCACAAACTGTAAATTTTACAAAGGTATATGTCAAACCGTTCCTTAATTCTTCAACAAGACAGACATTAAGTTCTTTGTTCCAAAACAAGAATATATTTCCACCTAAGTACCTCTATAGACCATTTGATTCTAATTTTGGAATACAAACAGACCTAAGATCTTATGTACATTATGGTATAGAAAATCTATCAGGTAGTCTATTTAATAGTACTAGAGTTGAAAATTTCTACAGACGTAGGTTTATTCTAAGCAATCCTAAAATAGCATATGCCTACGATTCTAATAATAACATCAAATACGAAGTAGTTTATCTCCCTCTTTTAGACAAAAATATCAATGAAGACGGTGTTAGTTTGCCTATAGAATTTTTTGGCCCTGATTCCTTTAGATATAATCCTGCTAGTATTACGAATTGGAGGCAGAATTTAGAATCTGTAGGAGAATCAACAAATTTATTAGATCCAGATTTCATGCAAAGTTTTCAACCTAATGCAAGTCAAATACTGGGATTTATCGGTTGCGTGGTATTGTGTTATACACAACCAGGAAGGTCTAAGGCTATTTTAAACAATATAAACAAACAAAATATCGTATGGAATAAGATAGATTACGAAATAGATAGGTTTTTTGTGGTCAGAAATGAAAATAATACAGATGATAATATGTATACATTCCCAACGAACCCAGGATATCTATAATTGTTTTGGTAGATAAATAAACTTATTACCAAAATTGCAAATTTATGACCACACGTCCAGATCTTGTTAATTTACCTAAGTTAACCAATCCTACAGATGCCCAAACTGTATTTGTTGTACAAGATTCTGCGGTAAATCAAACACTTTCCGCGGATCAAGTTCGACAATTCATAGGGAATCAAATAGGTCCAACCGGTCCACAAGGACCTCAGGGTGTTCAAGGACCACAAGGACCTCAGGGTGTTCAAGGACCACAAGGCCCAGCCTTTACAGCCTATTCAACATCTAGTGCTACACCTGCAAGTTCTGGAGTTATTACACTTACTGTAAGCACATCAAATCATAGTTTTGTAACAGGTGTACGTGTTCTAGCAATTAATTCAGTTACTAACTTTTTTGAAGGCGTAGCCACTGTTTATAATAACGGTCTTACATTTGACATTGCAGCAGATTTTAATATAGGATCTGTTACAACCAACAGTTGGACAATTAGTCTGACAGGTCAAAAAGGAGCAACAGGTCCGCAGGGCCCACAAGGCGTACAAGGTCCTACTGGACCAAGTTTCAAAGTAACTAGCACATCAACTGCTACGCCTGCTAACGTAGGTAATATTGTATTAGTAGTTAATACTTCAAACCATTCCTTTATTACAGGCCAAAGAGTTATTGCTATAAATGCTACAAATAACTTTTTTGAAGGTATAGTAACAGTTACAGCAGGTATTAATTTTACAATCGCTGCTGATTATAATATAGGAAATACCAGTGCTAATAGTTGGACTGTGGGATTGGCCGGACAAAAAGGTGCCACAGGCCCACAAGGACCTCAAGGTGTAACAGGACCTACCGGACCAAGTTTACTAGTTAGATCATTAAGTGCTGTCACACCAGATGGAGTTTCTACTTCAACAATGATAGTTGACACAGCGAATCATCTATTCCAACAAGGAATGCGTGTTATCGCTATCAATACAACTAACAACTTTTTTGAAGGTACAATCATTAACAATGTATCTGGAATAACAACTTTCCAGATTAAACAGGACAAATACACAGGCGGAACTCCCGCAGCCAGTTGGTATATTGTTTTAACAGGTAAAGAAGGCCCACAAGGACCTGCTGGACCACCTGGAGGACAATATGCTATCACTGCTACAAATATAGAAAACGGTGCTATTGGCAATATACCAATTCAATCAGGCACAGGTACTACTGCATTCATAGCATCCGGTAATCCAGGAAACCTTTTACAATATACTTTAGGCACAGCAACTTGGGTTAGCACAACTACATTGAGAATAGGTGTAGCCACTAACGCAGATAAAATCTACGCTAACCAATACCTTACAACTAATCCTACTCCATCAAAGTATCTTGGGATAGTAGATTATCAAGGTGTAGCCTACAGTGATATAGGCATACAGGCTGGCTTATTATACAATACACAAGAAGAAAAACTTACAAGCAAACAAATTTATGTAAGTTCGGGCACCGAATCAACTTCTACACTCGGCGGAGCATTAGTTGTAGAAGGTGGTGCTGCTATTAAAAAGAATTTAAATGTTGCAGGCATAGCCAGTGTTCTAAATAATACAAATGCTATAAGTACGACAACAGGTGCCTTAATAGTACAAGGTGGACTAGGTGTCGGAGGTAATATATTTGTAGGCGGCGAAATAATTGCCCAAAAACTCACAATTGAGTTGACAACAATTACAACAACAATCGTAGTTACAGATGATGTAATTAAAACAAATAATAATTCAAATGCGTTTTCTACAATAACAGGTGCTCTTCAAATAGCAGGCGGTGCCGGTATTGGAAAAGATCTTCATGTCGGTGGTACGGTTTATGCTCCAGTATTCAGCGGAGCATTTAGTGGTGTTGTAACCACTGCCACAAGCATACAATATGGTCAGGCAGGAGAATTAGTTTATCAGTTCGGTCCTAACCAGACTAGTTTTGTAAGTACATCAACTTCAGGTTATGTATTAGTCAGTAGAGGCAGCAGTATGCCTGTTTGGCAAAATACATTGACATTAACAGGTACTGCTACAGCAGTCAGTACAAACAGCGGTGCTTTACAAGTTGTAGGTGGTGTAGGAATAGGTAAAGATCTAGTAGTAGGTGGTACTATATATGGTACCGTGACTACAGCAACATTTGCCTTTACAGCAACTACAGCCACAAACTTAGCAGGCGGATTAGTAGGAGGATTACCATATCAAGTATCTCCTGGTCAAACTACATTTTTGCCAATTGGTTCAAATGCTACAGTACTAACATCAAACGGATCTACACCTTCATGGACCCCACTAAGTGGCGTATCAGCAGGATTAGCATTTACTGCTACAAATTTACAAAGTGGAACAGCAGGTCAAATACCATATCAACAAAGTCCAGGACTTACAGGATTTTTTGGACCGGGAACAGCAGGAGATATATTAGTAGGAGACGGTACTAATGCTCCTAAGTTTCAAAATACATTAACTCTTTCTAGTACCACAAATGCTACTAGCACATTAACTGGTGCTCTACAGGTAAGAGGTGGAGTTGGTATTGGTAGAGATCTTGTAGTGGGCGGAACAGTTTACGGTACTGTCTTAACTGCTACCTTTGCATTTAGTGCTACTACAGCAACTTTCGCTAATTTGGCCAGCGTTGCTACTTTGGCCACAAGTGCTACATTTGCTACATCTGCTTCTACTGCTATTAGTGCAAGTTCTGCTTCTTTCGCAACTAGCGCAACTTATGTAACCTATACCACTAATGTTAACAGTGGTACAGCAGGGCAGTTAGTTTATCAGGTCGCTACCAGCCAAACAGGATTTGTAAGCACATCTACATCAGGATATGTACTCGTAAGCAGAGGATCAAGTGCTCCTATTTGGCAAAACACTATAACTTTAACAGGTACAGATACTTCTATATCTACAAACTCCGGCGCTTTCCAAGTTATTGGAGGTGCTGGTATTGGCGGTGATTTGTATGCTACACGCATTAGAGTAGTTTCTACTTCCAATGCAATTAGTACTCTTACAGGAGCCGTCCAAGTCAAAGGCGGTGTCGGAATTGAGCAAGACCTTTATGTAGGTGGTACAATTTATGGTGTAGTAAATGGAGGAGGTGTAGCAAGTACGGTAGTCGTAACTGCGACTAATTCTGTAACTGATCACTTTATTACATTTGTAGATAGCAATAATACTACTAGCAGCGCAGAAAATTTATATACAACATCTAGTCTAGCAATTAATCCTAATCTAGGCAGTGTTAAAGTTTTAAGCACAGTTAACAGCACAGGCACTAATTCAGGCGGTCTTCAAGTAACCGGTGGTGTTGGTATCAATCAAGATCTGTATGTAGGAGGTGGAACTACTCTTCAAGGCATTTCAACAGTAACCAATACAACTAATTCAACAAACACAACCTCCGGTGCTCTACAGGTAGTAGGTGGTGTCGGTATTGGTAGAGATCTATATGTAGGTGGAATTATCTATGGTACAGTTTCTGGCGGCGGAGCAGCAAGTACAGTCCTTGTGGTTGCCAATAGTTCTTCAACTGATCATTTTATAACTTTTGTAGATTCAAACAATTCAAGTGCTAATACAGAAACATTTTACACAACATCTACACTGGCTATTCAACCAACATCCGGTAATGTTAAAGTTTTAGGCACAAATAACTCAACAAGTTCTAGCACAGGTGCTCTACAGATTTCAGGCGGAGTTGGAATTCATAAAGACCTATTTGTAGGTGGATCTATTATAGGTACCGTTACTACCTCAACTCATTTGAAAGGTGGTAGTGCTGGCGTCCTTGTTATCCAAACCGCAACAGATAGAACAGGATTTGCAGGTCCTGGCACAGCAGGAGATGTATTAGTAAGCGCAGGTACCACTAGCACAGGGCCAGTATTCCAAAATACCTTAACTTTAGCAGGAATAACAACTGCTTCATCAACAGTAACAGGTGCTCTACAAGTTAAAGGTGGAGTCGGTATTGGAGGAACTGTTTATCTAGGTGGATACCTACAGGTGGGCACAACTACAACTACTACTGGTACCAACGGAGAAATACGAGCAACAAATGAAATCACAGCCTATTTTGGAAGTGATATAAATCTTAAGGAAAATATTAGACTAATAGAAAATCCAATCACACTAATTGAACAAATTAGAGGTGTCTATTTTGATTGGAGAGATTTTTATATTGAGCAAAGAGGCGGTGAAGATGGATACTTTGTCCGTAAACATGATGTTGGTGTGATAGCACAAGAAGTAGAATCGATATTACCCGAAATTGTTGCGCAAAGAGATGACGGATATAAAGCAGTAAAGTATGAAAAACTTGTTCCATTATTAATTGAATCTATAAAGGCGTTGAATGAAGAAATTAAAGAATTAAAAAAACGTATTCAATAATTTCTATTCATAAATATTCAACCCTGGAGTAAACATGGCAAGCACTTTAACTCAATATAGTAGCAGAATCAACATTAATTACCCTGAAGTCGGTAAAGATAACGACACCCAAGGTTTCAGAGATAATTTCTATAATATTCAAAGTGCTCTAGCAATTGCAGGTAAAGAAATATCAAATTTACAGGACTATGGAGTAAATCTTACACAGACAAATAATTTCCAAGGAAATGTTATAAGAAACGTCATTATCCAAAGCGGGGCTGAATTGGTTAGACAAGGTGCAACGCTGACATCGTCAAGTTATGTTACAGTTGATTACTCTTTAGGATCATATCATAAAGTTAGCATCAGTAGCGGAACTTATTCCTTTAGTATAATTAATTGGCCTGCCACTGGAAATTATGCCAAACTTAACCTACAAATAACACCTACAAGTTTATCTACAACCACAGTGACATTTTTAGGAAGTGCCACTGTAGTAAGTAGTACACCTACCGCATTTCCAATAAGTTATCAACAGACTAATCCTATATTTTATGAAGTTTGGACTACAGATAATGGTGCAAACATGTATGTCATACAATTAGGTAATTAAACGTGGCAAGTACAGTAACTTCTATAACAAATACTATAGATGTAGATTTCCCTCCGTTAGGAGAAAATATAGTATCTGTAGAACCTTTTTTGAGTAATTTTAGAAAAATCAACAAATCATTAGATGTAATAAGCGAAGAAGTTACCTTATTAGAAAAAAATCTTATTTCAAAAAATAAGCAAAATGACTTCGGTTATAATATAATTCAAAACATTAAATTACTAGAACATTCTTACAAGGTCAATAACCTAGGGGGTCTAACTAATGGCACTACTGATATATATTATAACCAAGGAAGTTATGTAACTGCCTTTGTTGAATCTGGATTCTACACCCTTAACATTAAAAATTGGCCACCTAATAATACGTTAGGCAAAATTAGAATACAAGTAATTAATTCATCAATTACTGACAGTGTATTGTGTAATTTAAATTTTGCTGGAAATTCGACATACCTAAATTATTTTAGACAAGAAAAATTTACAATAAGTGCTAATCAATCTCTGTTTTTTGATGTTTGGACATTAGATAATGGCGACAACATTTATGTAAAACAACTAGGTGTACAAAACCAAATTCAAGTAAATTACACACCATCTATTGCTCAAGAAATTACTTTAGGATGGACATATAGAAATTCTTCTGTAAACCAAATGCTGTACGATATATCTTACGGTTCAGGAATTTGGGCAGCAGTAGGTCAAGCCGGTTCAGTTATTACGTCTTCAGATGGTGTTACATGGACGTCTAGATCATCTAACACCAGTACAAACTTTAATGCTGTCTACGCAACAACTACAACGTTTGTAGCAGTAGGTGATGGTGGCACTATTAGAGTAAGTACAGGAACCAATTGGACTAACGGCACTACATTTGTAGGCGAAATTTTTAATGATGTTCATTTTTATAACAACCAATGGGTCACCGTAGGTAATAATGGTATTATAAGAGTGTCAACTGATACTGTAGTGTGGAATAAATCATTTCCACCTATTACTATACCAAGTGACATAAACCTACGAGGTATTACCTACGGATATAGTAAGGCTATAGTTGTAGGTAATAAAGGTTTTGTTATTTCTTATTCTGATACAAATGTCTGGCAAAACTATATTGTTAGTATAAACAGTAATGTAGATAACATGGATTTTGAAAGTATTGATTGGAACGGTAATATATTTGCCGCAGTAACTAGACAGGGTTTGATCTTAACATCATACGACGGAACAGAAAATTCTTGGAACACTGTTTATAATATTCAAAATCATCCACTAGGACAACAAATAGCCCTTTATGGTATTAAATGGAGTGGTAGTGAGTGGGTTGCAACAGGTAGTATCTCATCATCAGCCTATGCCAATTCAAGAGCATTTATTTTAATCTCAACAAATTCTGAAAATTGGAGTGAACAATCTATTCCACAAAGTAACCATACAAATTATACTCCTGCCACTTATACATTTGAATTAAGAAAAGCATTTAATAATGGATCTGCTTGGGTAGCAGTAGGTGGTAACAGTACCTATAATACAGATCAAATCTTAACTACAAATGCTAGTTTGCCTGCAATTACAAGTATTAGCCCTTCATTATGGGATTCAAATGGTGGTACCAGTGTAACTATAACAGGTATTAATTTCACTAACAATCCAAAGGTTCTTATAGATGGTGTAGAAATAAGTGCGTCATCATACACAGTAGTGAATACTACTCAGATAACACTGACGACTTTGAATGGACCTGGAGGTACAAGTTCATTGGTACAGGTATTAAACAACTCAGGAACAGGCAACGGCGTATCTATAATTTGGTATAATCAAAATACAGAGCAATATTCAAGTTCGGATAATTCTAACTCAGATGTACAAAGTGGATGGTAATATGTTTAATCCATTACTTCCCGATATAACCAAAATTAAAAACGAAGATTTAGAAAATAAAATTACAGAACTTATGAAAAAATATACCATGGCTTTAAGTTTTGGGCAAGGCACGGTAGCAAATCAAATTTTAATCATATTAGAATCTTACAAAGCAGAACAACAAAGACGTTATATCGAAACTCACAAAAAACTAATTAACCAAAATAAGAATTTGGACGATTATATTAACGTTGATCATTGACAAACTAAAATAATGTCATATAATTGTATCTATGAAAATAGACAAGTTTGGCAGAGTTATTATCACTAATGACGAAGCATTTGACGCTTTATATTCTGGAAAAATAAAATCTCTAGAAAACTTATTCTTTGACAACGCAACCGTAGAACAATTTAATCAATCTATATATATCAATAAAGATCAATTAAAAGAACTTAAATCATTAAATGAGTCAGATGTTGATATAGAGTCATTTGATAAATCCAATCAATCTACATGGTTTATGCCAAAGAACTATTTTCCAAATCTCATTGAGTACATTTACTCACTTTGTAAAACAGAGCAACAAACTCAGAGAGTAAATGAAGAACTAGATCTTTTTGTTCAACATAACATGTTAGACCTATTATTTTACCTTAAATACTTAGTAGATACTATGAGAGAACACAAGATTGTATGGGGAGTAGGCAGAGGCAGTAGCGTTGCCAGTTACGTTCTATACCTAATTGGTGTTCATAAAATAGACAGTCTTAAGTATAATTTAGATATAAGAGAATTTTTAAAGGAGAATTAGAATGGGAAGAACATACAGAACTATGCAGGGTAGAGAAATAGATATGGACAAATTAATGACCAAAAATGAACTAATGCCTGCAATTGGTAATGCCAAAGTTAATGCTAGAGGTGATGAAATTGGTAATGGTGGTCAAATTGTTAGAAAACGTGAAGACATTATGACAGACTATTATGAGAATAACCCAAAAGCATTACCAGAATCAAGGGCACAAATGATGCCTGAATATCACGAAACACCCACAGTTAAGAGGAAATAAATGAAAGTAACAGGAAAGATTAGACCGCTACGAGATGTTGTTTTTATTGTAGGCATGGATTTTGATGCGCAAAAAACCGCATCAGGATTGTTTATACCCAAAGATGACGGGAAAGTTGTTGGAATAAGACCGCGTTGGGGCAAAGTATGGGCAGTTGGTCCAGATCAAACAGAACTGAAAATAGGTGAATGGGTATTAGTAGAACACGGACGATGGACCCGAACTGTAGAAGTAGAACAGGATAATGGCACAGTATTAGAGGTGCGTATGGTAGACAATAATGCTATTATGGCAGTAAGTGAAACTATGCCAGAAGGCACAGTATGAGCACTTCAGGACGAGCATATAATTCGCCGTATGAATTAAAAAGTACTATATCACCGAAAAAAGTAAGGAAACAAATGAGTATCAAATATCGTTTCAAAAGATGGTTACGCAATTGGATCAATGAAGATAATTTAGTAGCAGAAGAGAAACCTGGCAGATTAATAGACTCTACAGAATTAGATTCAAATCAGCCCATGCGTATTACTATTCACAGGGCAGCAGGTGGCATGGTTATTGAAACACGCTCCTATGATCGCGTCAAAGACCGCAATAATCAAAACTTACATATTGTAACCCATGATCAAGACCTAGCCGAAAGTCTAAGCAAGATTGTTACCATGGAAAGCCTTCGTGCCTAAATGCCAAATATGCAGAAAGGAATATTCACCTTCCTGCGATTGGCAACAGGGAAGATGTCCTCTTCACCCATCTCTCATTGACATTCATCACCTAAGATTTTATAATCTGTTTACATTAATTAAAAACTGGCTTAGAAAATGAAAGAACTTTGGACTGAAAAATA
>Ga0129336_10001481_pt1 | contig 14236 bp, 14 predicted proteins | sample CPB6_02_DNA_FD_96878 | JGI IMG/M metagenome (GOLD analysis project Ga0129336, IMG submission 96878) | Freshwater to marine salinity gradient microbial communities from Chesapeake Bay, USA - CPBay_Sum_0.6_0.2_DNA | ecosystem: Environmental > Aquatic > Marine > Coastal | place: USA: Chesapeake...
TCAGTTCTATCTTTCGCACGAGGAAGAAATGCGAGAGGGAGCAGTCGTCTCGAATCCTTATCGGTTCGCCAAGCGGTTCAGCAAAGAAGGCAACCCGATTGAGGTCGACGCTCTACAGGCGTTTTTCAATCGAATCGCTGATTTAGGTATGAGTCGAGTTAATGCAGAGCTTCAGAACGACCCAGACATGGAAGAAGCGGCCGAGACAATTGGCCTGACTGCCGGAAAAGTCGCAAGTCGAATCAGCGGGCTGGAGCAGAACGAGCAGCCGAAATCAGACGGACAAGTTTTCGTCGGCCTCGATATCGGAAAGTATTATTCGCACTGGGCAAAAGTCTACGTTCACGGAAATGCCATCGGCCACGTTATCGACTACGGCATCATGGAAACTCCCGGCATGAGCGTCGAGGTCACTCCGCAGGCAGTCCAAGTCGCGTTGCTAAAGAGTCTGCGCGATTGGCGAACGGATATCCTCGCAGTCAATCCGCCGACGTGCTGCCGCATGGACTCAGGCGATTATACGGATGCGGTCTATGCTTTTATTAGGCAAGTCGGCGGGACTCCGTTCGCGGCAAGTAAAGGCTACTCGGCAAGCAAGTTCTTTCCCGGTCAGGCTGGGTCGACTCGCAAGTTGTTTGATAATAGTTGGGCTGGCCTGCTGCCTGCCGAACAGCTCTGGCTCTATCACGTTAACACTGAGCACTGGAAGCAACAGGTCCACGAGCGATTTTCGGTAAAGACTTTCAACGACCAGCAGCAGCTCAACGATGGCTCGCTAAGTTTGTTCTCGTCGAGTGACCCGAAAAAACATCTTTCCTTTTCGCATCACATTGTTGCCGAAGAACGCCGCGACCAGTTCGTCGAAGGCAAGGGCATGGTCCGCAAGTGGGTGCAGACAAACAAGAATAATCACTGGCTCGATGCAATGGCTCTGGCTCTGGCCGCTTCTGGAGTCTACGGTCATCGTCTTATTCAATCGACAATCCGTCAGCCTGTGCAGGCGGAAAGACCTCGACCATCACAGCAATTCAGTTCGGCGAGTCAACGATTCAAGCAGAGGGAGGGCGGATGGGTTCCGCGACGAAAATGAACAGGAAGCAACGTCGAGAAGATATTCGCAGACCGCAGCAAGACCCGCTGCCGATAAAGCCTCGCCAGTTCGTCGCGCCGCCGTGTTCGCTTTGCCAGTCGCATCGACCAGAGCATACGAACTACAGCAGAATCTACGGGACCGTGACGCACGAGTTTGGGAAGGTCCGATATATCAAATGCCATTTTTGCGGCAACTCTTGGACTGTGACTATTCGCAATTCCGCTGAGACGGAAAAGATAAACGAAACAGATACAAAGCCACCGAGCGAAACCTTGTAATTATTCGCAGCCATCCGCACGATAGCGGCATGGCACTATCAGCAGAACAAGAACTCACGCTCGTTCAGGACGCAATACAAGCCCTGCTCTACGGCGGTCATTCGTCCTACTCTATCGGCGGCAGGTCAGTTAGCAAGCTCGACCTCAACGCTCTTTTTACGCGCGAGGATTTGCTGCTCAAGCGAGTCGCTCGTGAGGCTGGCGGCGGAATGTTTCGACTTGCAAAACTTACAAAGCCAAACGACTAATGCTTGGAAGATTTCTCGATTCAGTCATTTCAGCATTCAGCCCGCAGGCTGGAGTTCGTCGCGCTCAGGCTCGTCGCGTGATGCGAGCGTTTGCAGGAGCAGAGCCAAGCCGACTGAATGCCAACAAGCGACCAAAAAATAACTCTGCCGATACAGAGCTTGGCGGTCCGTTCGGCGCGAATCAGATGCGAGCTTGGGCTCGTATGCTCGTCAGGGATAACGCTTGGGCTTGGGGCGTCGTTGACACGTTTGTCAATTCTGTTGTCGGTAAAGGCATCGACATTCAATCAGCTTTTGAGACTATCGACGGCGAAGATATTGAAGTCATCAACGAGCGTCGCGATGAGGTCTGGCAGCGATGGTCCGAGGTCTGTGAAATCAACGGACAATATACATTTAACGAACTACAGCAAATGGCGATGCGGGAAATCGTCGAGGCTGGCGAAGTTCTTATCCGTATGGTTCCGGTCGATAGAAAATTTCGCGGAATCTTTCGACCTGTGCCGCTGGCTCTTGAACTCATCGAGGCTGACCGGCTGGCCGAAGAACGCGACACCTACAAAGTAGCTACTCGCGAAAATCACAGAATCAATCGAGGCATCGAGCTGGATGAACTCGGCAGGCCGGTCGCTTATTGGATTTATCCAAACCATCCGACAGACCCGTATCTGAATCGAGGCGAGCCAAGGCGAATCGATGCGGATGAAATTATTCACCTGTTCAATCGTCAGCGAGTAGGTCAGACTCGCGGCATCTCGATGTTCGCTCCGTGTGTGAGCTGGATACGCGACCTCGGCACTTACGTTGACAACGAGCTACAAGCATCGGCAGTCGCATCGTGCTTTACCGTAGCAATCAAAACAGAAGGCGGCATTAGCGGTCTCAATCCGCCGAGCAGCGCAGTCGGTGAGGTCAGCGACACGGACGGCAACCGCTACGAGTATTTGCAGCCCGGCATGGTCATGCACCTCAATCCAAACGAGTCGATTGAGTCAGCAAACCCCGGCAGGCCGAACTCGGCGAGCGAGCCGTGGATAACCCTAATGCTACGAGGCATCGCGGTCGGCACTGGCCTGAGCTACGAGACGGTAGCCAGAGACTACAGCAAGACGAACTACAGCAGCAATCGAGCGAGCCAGCTTGAGGACCGCCGAAGATTCCGCCGCTGGCAGCGATATCTGATTGAGAAATTAAATCAACGAGTTTGGGATAAGTTCTGCCTTTCTGCTTCGATGATTGACCTCGCCGGATTTCCGACAGTCGCCGAGCTTCTGGATAACCCTCGCAAGGCTGCTCCATGCGAGCACCTGCCGCCGAGCTGGGAATGGGTCGACCCGCAGGCCGAGCAGCAATCAAGCGAGGCAGGACTCAAAGCATTTCAGACAACGTACCTCGACGAGCTGGCCGGTCGCGGCAAGAACTGGCGGCAGGTCTTTTATCAGCGAGCAAAAGAAGAAGCCTTGCTGAAGCAGCTCGGACTCGTCAGCCCGGCAGTCATCGAAGCCGAAGCAGCACCAGCGACGACAGGCGATTCTCAGCCGGTCGTACAGGACTTGGCACTTAACGGAGCGCAGGTTACTAGCCTCGTTGAAATCATTACGCAAGTTGCCGCTGGAACGATGCCAAAAGAATCAGCGAAGTCGATTCTCGATGCGGCGTTTCCGGCTTTCGACCCGATGCAGATTTCAGGCATCATCGACCCGATACAGGCTGGCTCTGTGAGCGTCGATGGTGGGCCCCAGCCAGTTCAGCAGGCGGCGACCGGCAGCGGCGAAATGATGGGGCTCTCGCGACTTCAATGGCAGCGAAACCGCAAAGCAATTATGGACGTGCTTAAAGATGTGATGGCAAACGCAATCACGCAGGCACAGGCAACCGTTTTGCTCAGTGGTCTTGGCTTGAGTGCCGAGAACGTCTCTGCATTGCTCGCAGATGCGGCTGATGGTCAGGTTGAGTCTGTACCGCAGGAGGCGGAAGCAAGTGCCTGAGAAGTACGACCACATCGATTTTAAGCCACCAGCAGGAGTCAGGGCCGAAGCAAAAAAAGGTCTTGAGTGGCGCGATGAATACAATCGCGGTGGAACGATGGTCGGAGTCGCAAGGGCTCGCGACCTGAGTAACGGAAAAAACATTTCGCCAGATACAGCAAAGCGGATGAATAGTTATTTCGCTCGCCATGCTGTTGACAAGAAAGGCGAAGGCTGGAGTCCCGGCGAAGATGGCTTCCCAAGTGCAGGCCGAATCGCTTGGGCTCTTTGGGGCGGCGATGCAGGTGAGGCGTGGGCCGGAAAACTTGTTCGACAGATTGAAGCCGCAGACAAGAAAGAAAGGTCGCTGCCGGTGAAAACAAAGCGAATTAAAAGCTGGAAGTCTGACGAAGTGCCATCGCAAAAAATGATTTTGCGAATGGTCAGCGTTCGAGCAGAGACGGCTAATCCTGAAACGAAAAGCGTCGAGGTTGTCGTTGCAAGCGAGAACCCGGTGGAGCGATACGACTCAGAGCGAGACTCTGTAATCCGCGAAATCCTGTTGATGGATGGCGTCGAGTTTCGCACTGAGCGAATGCAGTTGCCGATTGTCGATAGCCACGACCGCAGCACTGTTCGCAACGTGCTTGGCTCGGTTCGTAATATCAGGACCGAAGGGACGCAGCTCGTCGGCGATGCGACGTTTGCCAGAGATACGGACTCGCAGGACGCATACCAGAAACTGCTTGATGGTCATCTGACAGACTTTTCAATCACAGCAACACCGAAACAAATCACTAGCGTAAGGCGAGGCGAAACCTACAGCCTGCGAGGTGAAACAATTGAAGGACCGGCTGATATCGTTACGCGATGGATGCCGACTGACGCATCGCTCGTCGCGGCTGGTGCAGATGAAACCTCGACAGTCCGCGACCTGCAACGAAGTTATTTTTTTAATGGAGATGATTTAATGAAGCGAGCTTTGACTGAGGAAATGAAGGCGATGCTTGTCGCAAAGGGAATGCCTGAGCAAATCGAAGACCCAGAGCAGGCTCTGACTTGGGTTGTCGGCATGATGACCGAAGCGGCAGAAGAATCGCCGGAAATTGAGATGGAAAACAAGCCGATGGAAAACGCGATGGCCGCCGAGGAAGAAATGAAAAAGATGGAGCATCCAGAAAAGAAGATGGCCGAAGGGATGGACCAAGAGGAAGAAATCAAGCAGACCGTTCAGCGAGCACTCAAGGAAGACTCGAAGCGGCGCAAAGAAATTGTTGCATTGTGTTCAGCAGCGAATATCGAGCGTTCGTTTGCCGAGCAACTGTGCGACACTGGCGTTTCTCTCGATATCGCTCGAACTCAGATTTTGGAGAAAGTTCTTATGTCCAACCAACCGTTGGGAGCTTCTTCGGGCCGCGAGCGAATCGAAGTGACCCGCAGCAGCGACGACAAGTTTAATGAAGCGATTCGCGATGGTCTTATCAGCCGGGCGTTTCGCGGTGCTGGTCTCAAGTCGAGTCCGTTCTCTGGCGGCAAGCCAGCCGAAGGCTCGGAGGAGTTCAAGCATTTTGGTCTGATGCGGATGGCCGAAAAGATTTTGCAACGTCAAGGCGTAAACACTGACCGTATGAGCAATCGAGATATCGCTCTTGCTGCTCTCGGTTCTCCTGCTGTTTGCAATCGATTCAACATCGAGCGTTCGTCGTATCACACGACCGGCTCGTTCTCGAATCTGCTTCTCGATGCAGCCAACAAAACTTTGTTGACTGCTTACGAGGAAGCACCGACGACCTATCAGCTTTGGGCTCGGACTGCTCCTGCGGTCGCTGATTTTAAGGCGGTTAATCGCATTCGATTCTCGGAAGCTCCAGACCTCGAAGTAGTGCCGGAAACCAAGCCTTACAAGCAAGGCGTGATGACCGACAGCAAGGAAAGCTACAAGGTCGAAAAGTACGGTGCGATTTTTACTGTGAGCTGGGAAACGGTCGTCAATGATGACCTCGACGCTATCTCGCGGATTCCTGCAATGCACGGCAATGCTGCTCGCCGAAAGGTGAATAAGGTTGTCTATAACGTGCTGACCAGCAATCCGACGATGGGTGATGGTTACAGTTTGTTCTCGGCATCTCACGCTTCAGGAACTAACTACGCCAATGCTTCAGCCGCTCCCTCAGTCTCGACGCTCAACACGGCGTTTCGCGACATGATGAAGCAAAAAGGCTTGACCAGCGATGCGATTATCAACGTGACTCCTCGCTATCTGATTGTTCCTGTGAGCGTATCGGCTGGAGCACTTCAGCTTGTCGGCTCGCTTGCTGACCCCGGTGCTGGCGGCTCGGCTGCTGGTAACTCGAACAGCCTGAATATCTACGGGCCGAATGGCTCGCGTCCGCTTCAGGTTATCGTCGAGCCAGTTCTCGAAGCCTATAGCACAACCGGCTGGTTCTTAGCTGCGGATTATGCTTCGGTCGATACCGTCGAGGTCTCGTTCCTGCAAGGCGAGGAATCGCCAGTGCTGGAAAACGAGTGGGATTTCAACACCGATTGCTACAAGTACAAGGTTCGCCAGACGTTCGGCGTGGCCGCTATCGATTGGCGTGGTCTGTACAAGTACCACAACGCCTAGTCGATTTGCTCGCTTTCAATTCACGAAAACATTTGAGGAAATTTCAATATGTACAACGCTTATCCTTTGCATGATTTTGTTTACGGTGGAGACGACTTCATCGGCGGGGCGACGCTTGCGACGACCGTTGGCGAAGGGCTTTGGAAGATTACCGACACCAGCTCGGCAGGAACGCCAACCTACACAAAAGACGCTGCTGCTCACGGCGGCGTAGTAACTTTGGCGTTTGACTCGCAGACTGAAGTGCAGAATGTTTGCTTGGACTTCGGTGACAAGCTTCAGCTCGATATCGACTCGCTGATTGAGGTCGAGTTTCGAGTAAAGACTGTCGCAACTCTGGACTCGGCAACGACTCTGGTATTTGGTCTGCAATCAAATCGTAACGACAACACAGACTCGACGACTAACAACGCTCAGTTCAAGCTGGTCGGCGATAACAATGTCGTAGTCGAGACAGATGACGGCACGACCGACAACGATGATAAGGCAACCGGCAAAACTCTGGTTGCCTCGTATAAGCGGTTTGTTATTTCGTTTGCTGCTGGCAAGAGTGACGTTCGCTTCTTCATCGACGGCGACCGAGTTGCTTCGGCAACTACGTTTTCGATGGCCGCTGCGACTGGTCAGCTTCAGCCGTTTGTCCAGATTCAAAAGACCTCGGACAATAACACTGACAGCGTTTCAATCGATTACATCGGCTGGAAGGCTCGTCGCGTCTAATGACTCTGCGCGAATCGATTGCGAGTGATGCGGTCTCGGTGTTCTTGTCTTCGGATGAGTTTGCCGAGACTGTTGTTTACCTCCCCAGAGGCGGCGGTTCCCGAACGATACTGGCTATCGTTGACCGGGAGCCGCCGACTTTGATGGATGACGCTGGCAATGTGATGGCTCTATCTTTCATGCTCTACGTTGCCAACTCTGGCAGCGATGGCATTACGGCTCAGGAAATCGATACCGGCGGCGACCGAGTAAAAATCGGAGCCAAGGTAAATGACGTAGTGCAAAAGACTTGCACGATTTTGCGAGTGATGGATAACGACCACGGGATGCTGCAACTGGCAATTAAATAATGGCAACACCAGTCAGCGAACAAATCGTCCTAAAGATTAAGCAGCGTTTGCAGCTTATCGACGAAGACAGCGGTTACGAGACGACTGTTGCCGGAACGGTCGTTCGTCCCCCTCGAATCTGGAGCGGCAATCCAGAAGATTATCAGGTCGTCGTAACGCAGGGAGCGATGCAGATAAACGATGAGTTGTCGCATCCCGGCAACCCGCCAGCGACGGCATGGAATATGCCAATCGTTATCTTTGGCGAACTCAGGCCGAGCGAAGATAACACGACGGCTATCGATACGCTAATCAATGAGTTTGCTTCTGATGCAGTCAAAGCAATCTGCACGCCAGCGTCGAGCTGGTACAACTGGGACTCGCTCGCAATCAATACGATTATCGATAACGTCGAGCCAATAGTTGGCGAGGAAGCCTGCGGGTTCAAATTAGAAATGACTGTCGTTTATCGTGTTACTGAGAACGACCCTTATCAGGTTAGAGGGTAATGCGATGCCGGCAACGATTCGAGTTAGTTTTTCTCAGATGCGAGACATTGAGAACAAGCTAAGAAACATACCGAAAGGACTTGAAAAAGTATTAAAGCGAGCCAGTAAGCGAGCTAGCTCGTTCGGAAAAACATTGATTGCAAAATCCATTTCAAAAGATAGCAATATTAAATCTCGAATCGTAAAAGAAAAAATCTCGACAGGAAATCGCGGCAAGCGAGGTGCATTCGTACGAATGAAAAAAACCGGTCGCTTGGGAATTAGAAATTTCAAAGCAACGCAAACAAACGAAGGCGTTAAGTACAGAATTGAAAAACGCGGCAAATGGCTATTTGTTCCTAAAGCATTTCAAGGGCCAACGTTTGAAATTACTCAAATTGGCGAAATGGTAAAGCAAGGACGGAAAAAAGTTTTTCAGCGTTTGGCTGAACCACGAAAAGCCTACGTCACATATCAAAATCCAAAATGGCAAGGCAATGCGGCTGTAAGGCTCGGCAAAAAAAGATTGCCGATTGTCTTTGTTAAAGGCGTAAGCCCTGCTGGATATTTTGCTGCTAGGAAAATGCTGAAGCCTACAACAAAACAAATCGAAACATTTTTCAAAAAACGAATACAAACCGAAGTTGACTTTCTTCTAAAACAAAAATCAGGAGGAGCATAACCCATGCCATTACTTCGCAAGCGAGCACAGTTGGCCGCTAAGATTGAAACGACGAGCGGAACGCTGGAGAGTTTTGCAAACTCCGATGCGGCGTTTAACGTCTTTGATGTATCGATGACGCCGAACATTACATTTACCGAACGCCAAGGCAATGGAAGTTTCAGTCAGATGCCAAGCATCGCTGAGGCATACGGAGCGACCTGTACGTTTACAACCGAAATCTACGGCGACGGTGCTGGCGGCGTGCCGACTTGGGCAAGTACGTTTTTGCCTGCCTGCGGCTGGGTAAATTCGGCTGGCACTTTCAGCCCGAAAAGTGACGACGCTGGGACTGATGTAAAGACGCTTAGTCTCGGCCTGTATGTAGACGGTCTGCGATGGCAGATGCGTGGCTGTGCTGGAACGTACAAAGTGACCTGCGAATCTGGAAAGCTCGCTCGAATCGAGTGGACTTTCCAAGGCGCGTACGTTGGCTGCGATGACGAGACCATGCTGACTCCTACCTATCCGACAGCAAAGCCGATTCGAGTATCAGCCGCGACGTTTACTATTGGCTCGGCGAGTCCTTGCTTTTCGCAGCTCGAAATCGACGCTGGCAACGAGGTCTTTCTCAGGCCGTGTGCCGGTGCGACTGGCGCAAGCGGGCTAGCTGGTGCGATTATCACTGGCCGTAAAGTCAACGGAACAATCGACCCAGAAACGGTTCTCATTGCAACCAAAGACGTTTGGGGCAACTGGCTCACCAGCACAGAAGAAGCATTTAGTTTTGCAATCGCAAACAGCACAGACAAAGTAACGTTTGCCATGCCCAAGTTTCAGATTACGAATCTACAGGCTGGCGACCGCGACGGGATGCTTATCGACACGATTACTTATCAAGCGAATCGTTCTGCCGCAGCAGGGAACGACGAGCTGACTATTGCGTTTGCTGCTCCGTAAAGTTTTTCATCTGGGGAGATGAATCGATGGGCCGAGCACTTGAGCCGGGAGTCCGGCAGTTTATTATTCTCGATGCGGATAGCGACAAGTCAGCCGAGCAGCAGCCGAAGATTTATTTTCCGGCTCTTTCGATTCGCAAATCGCAGCGTATCGGAATGCTGATGGATGAGTTTGCAAAAGCTCCAGACAGCAAGCAACTACATGAAATGATTGTCGCTGCACTGTCTGAGATAATCACAGGCTGGGACAATTTCAAAGACCCAAGCACAGGAGAACAGATTGCGTTTACTGCTGAGGCGATTTGGGACTGGCTGACAATTCCTGAGGCATACGAAATTATGCAAAAGGTTTTGCAGCAATCTAGCGTCAGTAGCAGCGACCAAAAAAAATCAGAGTAGCAGCACTGGTCCGGCATGGGCTGCTATGTAAGCGATGCAAGGGCGGGCGATGCGTCGAGTTGCCAACTGAGGCAACTCCGATAGACGTTGCCTGTCCTCGCTGCGAAGAAGCCGGATGCGACGACTGCGACGGGGCTGGGACTTTCAGCCTGACCAGTTGTCCAAAAAAACAGCTTGATTGGGAACTCGTTCAAGCAATTCGATACGCAGAATTGTTTGGCAAAGGGTTGCCGCCGATAGCTGGCGGAAGCCTTGACCAGTCGGCTTGGTTTGTGAATATGTTTTCGTTTTATGAGTACGAGTCCAGCCTAGCAGAAGCCGAGCAATACAAAGCCAATGGCAACAGCATCAGTTGATATCGTAATCGCTGGACAGAACCGGGCTGTCGATGCGCTCAACTCGGCGGCGGATGGAATGCGGCGGATGAGCCAATCGGCTCGTAGTGCGGCGACGGCAATGAAAGCTCTGGTCGCTGTGCAGGTCGGCCAGATTCTTACTCGCGGATTTCAGCAAGCGACTACGTTTGTAACGACATACGTTAAAGGCTTGGTCGATGCGAAAGACGCTCTGAACGATGTGGCAAACCGCACTGGCTTTGCTGTCGAGTCGCTTCAGTCTCTCGGCTGGGCCGCTCAGCTCGCCGGCGTTGAAAACTTTACAGGCGGCATCCAGAAGTTTAACGTCGCGATGGGCAAGGCTATTGCAAGCGGCGAAACAAAAGCATTTGACCAGCTCGGATTAGACTTTGCCGAGATTGTTCGGATGGCACCGGACGAACGTTTCCGTGCGGTCTCTGAAGCAATTAGCCGACTGCCGACTGAGACTCAGCGAGCAGCCGCAGCCGTTCAGTTATTTGGCAAATCTGGTGCTGAACTCGTGCCGCTGTTTACTTCCAATCTAGCCGAGGCTGAGGCTCAGGCTCGTTCGCTTGGCATGGTGCTTAGCGGTCAGCAGGTCGCCGCAATCGCCGAGATGAATGACGCACTCGATGGAGTTCGCGGAACGTTCGAGGGAATCATTGCACAGGTCGCCTCAAATCTTGCGCCGATGGTTACGGCGATAGCCAATGAGTTTATGAGTTTTGTCTCTGGCTTTCAGGGAGTCGCTGGAGCAACAGGCGGCAATGCTCTGGCCGATGCGATTACGTCTGCATTTTTTGATATCGCAGCAATGTTTGCCAGTACGTTTGATTCGTTCTTAGCTGGTCTTTCTGATTTTCAGACAAACTTAAACAATACTGTTTCTGCTTTTCAAATAATTGCGGACACGTTTACGGTAGTTACTGAAACACTACAAATAGCGTTTGGCGGTTTTAAGTTATTTGGAAATCTGATTACTATCGCGATTGGCAGGATGCTTGAATATCTTGGCTCTTGGGTCTCGACTGATTTAGAAAATTTTGGAAAAGAATTAGCTGAGCGAGCAGACGAAGCAGGCAAGCAAACCGCTGAAAGAATGACAGAATCAGGAAGAAATATAGGCAGAGTTTTTACTGGTAATGAAATTAGCGAACAAAACAAAGGAGTAGCTACGCAGGCAGTAGAGGCGGCAAGAGAAAGATTTTCTCGCAAAGAAATTGTTGACCCTGAAATTGAAGCGGCAAAACGAAAACAAAGAGAAGCGGCATTGCTTGAGCTGCAACAAAAAGAGGCAGCAAAAAAACTAGAAGAAACACGACAACAACAACAAAAAACCGCAGCCGAAAATCAAAAGAAAAGAGACGCCGAAATGGGGCGTAAAGTCAAAGAATTTGGAGACAGCTTAAAAAAAACAATGACCTCTCAAAAAGAACTGCAAGGATTAGTAGAGCAACGCGACCAACTCGACGCCGAGCGTGCTGAGCGTATGGCGGCTCGAACTCCAGAGAATCAGGCTGTGATTGATAGATTCCTGAGTCGAGGTCCGCAGCTCGATGCGAATCAGCGAACTGCCGCAGCAACGGAGAAACTGGCCGAGCTGAATGTAAAGATAAAAGAAAAGCAAGATGCAGTAGCGAAAGCGGCAGAGCAGACGGCTCGCAATACGGCAAACCTGTTCGGGATGGTGAGCTTATAAGATGGCAATCGTTTATATCGACCTGACATTTAATACCGGCGTTTCGACGCAAGTCGATGACAAAGGCTACATCACGGCTACGGCTCGTCAGGAATATAACGTCTTTTGCAATGACTCGGATGGCGACTCTGAGGCGACGCTGCGAAACTCTGGCTCGCTTCCAAAAGAGAAATCACAGCACCCGCTTTTCGCTTATTTGTTTTGCGACTCGGTTGATATTCAGCGAGCAGGGCCGAGGCATTACACTTACACGGTCAGCTACAAGTCTGCTCCGTATAAGGACAATCCTGAGAGTCCGCTCGCCGAACCGGTGCAGATTAGTTACTTTACAATCACAAACGAAGGCGGCTGCGAAGAAGATATAAACGGCAAGCCGATAACGACAAAGACTGGCGAGCTGGTCTACGGCGTAACCAGAAGCTACAGCGACCTCGGCATCAGGCTGACTAAAAACTTTGCGACGTTTGACCCGCCAAGTTTTTATCTTTTCATCAACTGCGTTAACTCCGATACATATTTTGGCTTTCCTCCCGGCACTCTTTTTATCAACAGCATCAGTGCCGACGAGCAGTTCTTTGATGAGCTGCCTTACTGGAAAGTAACGGTCGAGATTCACGCTCGCAAGCCGTATCAGACGACAAACGAAAAGGCGTGGTACGTTCGCTACAGGCATCAGGGTTTTAGGGCGTTTGTCGATATCGGCGGAACAACAGAGGCACTCAAAGTCACTCGCGGCGGCGAGCCGGTAAGCAGTCCTGTTTTGCTGGATGAAGATGGTTACGAAATACCGGAAGACCCAAACAGCGACCCGACAGCAATCTGGCTGGAGCGTAAGATTTACGAAACAAGAAACTTTGCCGATATGGGCTTTTAATTAGAAAGGTAAAGCAATGGCTTTTCAGATACAGATACCGTCAGGCGAAATCGTCAACTCGATGCTAAGTGCGTCGGCGGCTGTTGAGCGTAGTAAGATGGCTCAGGAAGTTTTGAAGTTTAACATTCCTCTTGAGCTGCTTAGGGTCCATGATGCGTTTCAAACTGACTTGCCGACGACCGCAGCATCGGATGACCTCGGCCTGATAATCGGCACGTTTGGAACTGATGCAATCGTCGTGCAGACCAGCGACAGCAAAAATACAAGCGTCACGCAGCGAGCACGATTTACGTTTGCTCTGCCGCATAACTATGTTGCCGGTCAGTCAATCAGCATCGCGGCATGGGCTGGCATGAAAACGACCGTCAGCAGCTCGACCGCAACGATTGACTTCGAGGCATACGCAAAGAACGATTCGACAGGACTAGTCGGCTCTGACCTCGTGACGACTTCGGCCACGACTATCAATAGCCTGACCGCATCGGCCAAAGAGTTCGTCATAACGCCGACTGGCCTGAATCCCGGCGACGAGCTGGATATCCGAGTGACGATTGCAATCACCGACTCAGCGACGGCGACGGCGGTTATCGGTCGCATAATGAAACTCTACGCGCTCCTGAGCGTCAAAGCCTAAGAGGTCACAGTGGCAGGACCGAAAGCCTATGTTCTGAACGAGGCGGCGGCTCGCTGGCTGAAAGGTCAGGTCGAGCTGCGGACTGGTTCTGAGCTTACGTCAGAGGCGAATCAGTTTGCAGACCTCCCGCTTGGCAGAATCTTTTTTCTGAATCAAAGCGGCGAGGCTGTCCCTCCGCACGGCGTGATGCGAGTGACTGGCTACACAGTCGGCGAAGGCGGCAGGGTAATCGTAAACATTACAAAGCCGACGAGCACGATGGGGCGGTTCCTCGTAAACGGTCCAGCAGAAATCGCTGCCGGAAAAGTTGGACTGGCAATCAATACTAGTCCATCAATTGTTGCTTATGAGTCTGGCTTTACTCTTTCGGCTGGCGACAGCTACGGCATCGACGGCTGGAAAATAAACACGTTTCCAACCGGCAAGCCCGTAGTCAATGTCAACGTCCTAGCAAACTATGATGCTACAAAGAAATACTGTATCGCCGAGGTTACTCCGATGCAGTCGATTCTTATCAAGGCTCCTGCTGGTGGAATACCGGGACGAGTCGGAGCACTTGTCGGCGGTGCAACCTGCGATGTGCTTTATCTACAGACGAGCAACGACCAGCTCGGAACTAGCACCGTGCAGACAAAGATTTACAACTGGTCAACGTCTGCGGCCTGTGCGACTGGCGACCGTTATGGAGTCGCGACTCGGATTGATAATCGCTGGATGATTGTCGCCGAGGACTGCAACGATGAGGGCTCGACAGTTCAGCCCGGTGCAGGCAGCGGGACTGGCGGCAAAGTAACCGACGCAATCGATACGAGTACGATTTCGCCTGCATCAATTATCGGTCAATCTTACAACGTTACTTTCGGCGGAACAGGAACGGGCAGCGGCCCGGCATAACAATGCCTACA
>Ga0129336_10001482_pt1 | contig 14235 bp, 18 predicted proteins | sample CPB6_02_DNA_FD_96878 | JGI IMG/M metagenome (GOLD analysis project Ga0129336, IMG submission 96878) | Freshwater to marine salinity gradient microbial communities from Chesapeake Bay, USA - CPBay_Sum_0.6_0.2_DNA | ecosystem: Environmental > Aquatic > Marine > Coastal | place: USA: Chesapeake...
TGATTATGACCAGATCGAAGAGCAATCGTTTCGGCGTGCTTTGGAGCTGGCTGACACGATCAATCGCAAAAAGAACGCCAACATCGAAATGGGTCAGGATGAACTGATCATCATTCGTTCGCCAAACGGATCAAGGTTTTACTTAGCCGTTTCTGATCTTGGCATCCTTAGCGCAACAAGTATGTAAGGAAAAATTATGGCTATTCCAACATTACCATCAAACTGGGGAGTACCAGGCGGCCCTTATTACGAAGCGCAAGATAAGGTTAATTGGTTCAAAGCCAATGGCGTAACCACTTATGATTTGCTTCAAGCCGGTTGGATTGCGCCTGATGAGACATGGTGGTTTGAGCAAAGAGGCATGGGATCTGGAGAGCCTCCATCGCCAACAAGGCTTGCGAGACAGCCAGAGCCTGAACCGGCTCCGGTTGTTATGGTTGAGCCAGAGGGATTGCTTTATGAGCCTGAACCCGTTTATGTTGCTCCGCAACAGAGTGCAGGGTTGATTGATGACGAACAGCCTAGAACACCGCCAAGGCAAACCATTCAAGCAGAACCTGAACCAGTTTATGTTGCTCCGCAACAGAATACAGGGTTAATTGATGACGAACAACCTAGAACATCGCCAAAACAAACCATCCAAGCAGAACCTGAACCCGCTCAAACAAGAACGCAGCCAGCGCAAGAGCCTTCAACCATTCTTAATCCTTTTGGCAAGTATTCGTGGAATACCGCGTCATCGTTGGGGACAAAACAGACGCTTGTCCGCCAAATGCTTGCCGATGGTTATAGCGTTCAACAGATTAGAGATGAAATAACACGGCTTGAGCCTGATCAAACTGCACTTACCGAATCAAACTTTGAGTTGCTCGGATTACCAAAGCCGGTTGCAGCGGCACCAGCAACACCAGCAACCATTGATCGTAACGCAACCATAAGAACGCAACAAGATTCAACGGGATCGGTTGTTCCTACTGCAACGCCTGTAGCAACGCCTACTGCAACGCCTGCGGCATCTACAGCACCGCAGTCGTCAACAATTCTTAATCCGTTTGGTCAATACACTTGGGATCGCGCTGGATCGCTGCAAAGCAAGCAGCAACTTGTTCAGCAAATGCTTTTTGATGGATTTACGCCGCAACAAATAAGAAATGAAATTGCCCGTCTTGATCCAACGCCTGTTACTGAAACGCAGTACGGTTTACTTGGGCTTACGCTTCCGGCGGCACCAGCAACAGTAACGCCTGCAACACAAACCCAACAACCACAGCAAACTCAACAACCTCAACAACCTGAACCATCAAGGACAGTGCAGATATTTGGACTTGATTGGAACCGCGATGCGTTACTTGAAACCAAGCGTGGTTATGTGCAGCAATTGCTTGCTAGCGGTTACTCACCAGCACAAATCCGCAGCGAAATAGTACGTCTTGATCCAACGCCTGTTGAGGCCACATCTTTTGAGCAACTCGGCATACCTATCCCGACAACTGGAAGAAGCGCTACCGAGCGCACGGGTGCGACGCGCTTAGAGTCCGGTGAGATGCAATACAACATTGCGCCCATATCGGAATATCAAGAAAGGTCGGCGCTTGCTCCGGTTGGGTTACTTAACTATGGATACGGACCAGAGCAAGGTTTGTTTACCGACATCCCAACAAGGCCTGAAACGCTTCAAACGCAGCAATCCAATCTTGCCGCCATGCAAGCCGCTGCGCCAACCGCCACTGCCGTTAGAGGATTGCTTGATCGTGGATTGCTAACCAATCAAGCACCAACCGCTGGCGTATTGGCGGCTAATCAAGCGCTCATGAACCAAGCGCGTCAAGTATCAACGGGAACAGCGCTGGATAAAGCGGCCTTCTACAACAATTTGCGCAGCCAAGGCATGGGCGATCAGCAAATCCAAAATATTGTTGGATCATCCATTGGCTATCAAACGCCGCAAGATTGGAATTACTTACGCCAACTTGGACAAACAGTTCAAATGGCACCGCAACTTCAGCAAAGAACCATGGAAGGTAAGGCTTCTTACTTTAACGATTTGCTCAATAGCGGTTTGAATTACGATCAGGCTTTAAGCGTTATCAACACCGGCGTTGGTCAGCAAAGCAACGAAGATTTGCTAGCGCTAGCAAGACTTGCTTCAGCGCAACGCGCACAGCCAGCCGCCATGGCTAATACAGCGCCTGGTGCGTTTAGCCAAGGGCTTTTGGCCGGTGGATTCCCATCGGTAGCCGGTCAAACCTTACTTGGTTTTGGCGCATGAACTTGGCGGATTTGCCTCACTGGGAACGGTGCAAGCCATTCATTGAGGCTGCGTTGCAATTTGCGCAGGGAACACATACTATTGATGACATCAAAGAGGCTATCGAGGACCGGCGTATGCAGTTTTGGCCCGGTCAGCACTCCGCTGTCATTACCGAGATCCAAGTTCATCCGCGTAAAAAGGTTTTGCACTTTTTCTTAGCTGGCGGAAAACTGGAAGAACTCTCGATGATGCGACCCATTATTGAATCATGGGCGCAACAAATTCAATGCGACATGATTACGCTCTCCGGTAGGCGCGGTTGGGTTCGATCATTCTTGGCGCAATCAGACTATCAAGAACGCTGGACGGTTATGTCCAAGGAGTTAAAAAATGAGTAAAAGCGGTGGTGGATCCGTATCGCGTGTTGAGCTTGATCCAGAGTTCAAAGCGGCAGCGCTTGATGTTTATGGACGCGCTCAACAGGTAGCGAATCAACCCTACACACCATATCAAGGCGCAAGGATTGCCGCACCAACCGATGCCATGACAGCGGGTTTGCAACGGTTGGCGCAAGTTGAGCCTACTGCCGCCACAACCATGGGTTTGCAACAGTTAGCGCAAGCCGGTCAAGTTGGCCCAGGAACCGCAACCATTGATTACGCCACATCGCTAGCGATGCAACCAACCGGTATTGCGCAAAACATTGGGCAGTTTACCAACCCATTTCAGACGCAAGTAATCAACACCGCGCTGCAAAACATTGAGATGCAACGCCAACAGCAACAACTTGGCAACCAAGCAGCCGCCACACGCGCCCGTGCCTTTGGCGGTTCGCGCCAGGGCGTGCAAGAGGCGCTCACTAATCAGGCTGCGTTAATGGCAGCAGGGCAAACCGCTGGCAACTTGGCGTTTCAAGGATTCGGGCAGGCCGCTCAACTAGCGCAGCAAGATGTTGCGGCTCGCCAAGCGCAAGCTGCGCAACTGGCAGGGCTTGGAGGCCAGCAACAAGCCATACGCAGTCAACAAGCACAGCAACTTTTAACCGCTGGAGGCATTGAGGATGCCTTGCGCCAACAACAAGCGCAACAGCTCATGCAAGTTGGCGGCGCTGAACAAGCCACACAACAAGCGCAACTTGATTTGGCTTATCAAGACTTTTTACGCCAACAGCAATACCCGCTGCAACAACTTAGTATTTTGCAAGCAGGTCTTGGACAGTTTCCTGCGCAGAATCAACAGGTTAATGAGCAAAGAATGTCTACAGGCCAACAAATTGGTCAAGGCGTTAGCACGTTGGCGTCATTGGCGTACCTATTTTCCGATCGGCGAATGAAAGAAAACGCCGACAAAATGGAATCTCCATTGTCTAAGCTAGGCCAAATCACGGGTTACGACTACAACTACAAAGGCGATCTAACGCCAACAGGTGGCGTGATGGCGCAAGATGTTAGAAAGGTTATGCCAAGTGCGGTCGCGGCACGAGAAGACGGCATGATGGCGGTTAACTATCCACAAATCACGGGCTTGCTAGTTGAAGCGGTTAAAGAGCTTGACCGCCGCACAAGGGGATAATTATGGCGTTGCTTGATTTTTTTACCGGCGGTCCGTCATATAGCACGCTGCCAAACTCACCGGAATCTGGTGCGCAGGGTTACACGCCAAGCATTTTAGATCGCTTTGGCGCGGGCCTTGATCGCGCATCGCAATACCCTGGATTACCATCCATGCCCATGGATGAAGAGGAGCGGCGCAGGCAACGGCTTATGACGCTTGCGCAACTTGGATCGACCGTTGCTCGTGGCGGCACACTTGCTGAAGGTTTACAAGCCGCCCAACAGCAAGGGCTGCAGCGGTTGATGCTGAATACACAAATCCAGCAAATGATGCAGCAACAGGAGCGTGAAAAAGCATTACGCCAAGCGTTAACAGCAAGACCAACTGAAGCACAACAATTTCAAGCGGGGCAGCAGGCCTTAGCCGCAGGCGGTCAAGGACCAACCGTTGGTGCCGCACGAATGCAGGAGCAAGCTGTTGCCGCGGCAACGCCGTTTGCAACACTTACACCAGAGCAAAGGCTTATTGCTTCGCAGATGCCTTACGCCGAAGCCGTTAAGTACATTGGCGAAAGCGTCAAGCCTGAAGAGTTTGGTACATCAACCAACACCGGTATGATAGGCGGAAGACCTGTTAGCTATGTCGTTGGTAAGCGTGGCGGCATACGCGTCTTAGACGTTGCACCAAAGCCTGAAGAAGAGCAAGTCAAAGTAGGCAACCAAATCTTAATTCGTAACAAACTTACCGGAAAGACGGTAGATTCGTATAACGTCGAAATGTCGCCATACGAAACAGCGCAGAATCTAAGATCGCTTAGGGCGGAAGATTTGGCGGAGCGCAAGTTTGCATTCGACCGGCAAACAACACAAGCAAATCTTGGATATAGAGCGCAAGAGATCGGGCTCCGCGGTCAAGAGGTTGATCTAAGCAGACAGCGTTTAGCCCAAGGTGATGTTGAGCTTGTTACCGATGGCGCAGGAAATATGTCTTTTGTATCTAAGACAGGCGCACCAACAAGACAGGTTTTGACGCCAACTGGTCAGCCTATGGTTGGCAAGGGTCAGCAGATACCAACAGCGGTGACGGAAGAGTTTGTACAAAGTCAATCAAATATTAAATCCATTGACAAAACCATTAAACTTTTAGACGACAACCCAGGCGCAGTAGGCCCAATTACCGGAAGGGTGCCATCAATTGTTCGAGATCCATTTGCAGATCAACGCAATGTTGAAACGCGGGCTGCCGTTGCTCAAATTGGAAGCATGTTGATTAAAAATATTTCAGGCGCTACGGTTCCGTTGGGTGAAGTTGATAGGCTTAGACCCTTTATTCCATTCGCGTCAGACGATCCGGAAACTGTAAAAACAAAACTAAGAAATCTAAAAAATGAAATCATCAACATTGAAGAAGAGCGCAAGAAGCAATACACCGCGCAAGGCATGAAGTATCCAAGTCTTGAATATAGAGGCGGTCCCTTAGCCATTCCAGGTACGCCAAGCATCATGCAGCAATACGGACTTACGCCGAGGTAAGCAATGACAAATATTGAACGCGTATCAGCAAACCTTCGCAAGATGTTTGAGCAAGGTGCGCCACAAACGGATATGGAATCCTATATTCGGATGGAGGGCTACACGCCGCAACGTTATCTTGCCGCCATTGGTCGATCAAAGCGTGGCGTTGGCGAGGTTGAAGCAGGCGCGTTTCGCTCATTCTTGCAAGGCTTATCGTTTGGCTTTTCCGATGAGATCGAAGCCGCGGTTAAGGCAGCATTTACCAAGGGTTCGTACCAGGACAATGTTGAAGCAGTGCGCGAAGGTATTAAGCAGTACCAAGCACGCAGCCCAGTCGCGGCAGCATCAAGCGAGATAGCCGGTGCGCTACTTCCTGCAGCGCTAACCATGGGCGCAACAGCACCAGCCGTTGCCGCACGCGCACCCCAACTCGCCGGTGCAGTAACCAGAGGTACGCAGGCGGTTCAAAGCGCCCTGCCAGCGGCCTTGCAAGGCACGGGCATTGGCGCACAGGTTGGCCGCGGTGCGTTGTATGGTGCTGCCGGTGGCGCGTTGGGTGGCGCAGGGCAGGCTGAAGGCGGCATGTCGGATCGCTTGCAAGGCGCGGCTGTTGGCGCAGGACTTGGCGCAGCAGTGGGCGCTGCCGTGCCGCCTGCAATGGGACTTGCTGGTTATGGCGCAGGAAAAGCACGTGACGTTCTTGGAAGAAGCGGTGCCGCGGCGCAACAAAAAGCTGCGCAACTAATCATTCAAGCCATGGAGCGTGACCAACTCACGCCACAAGAGTTGCAGCGGCGCTTAATGCAAGCCACGCCTGGTAAGCCAACCACATTGGCTGACATTGGCGGCGAATCCATGCTATCGCGTGCCGCTGGCGCTGTAAACGTTCCTGGTACCGCCAAAGGCACTAAGGGCGAGTTCCTGCAAGAACGCGTAAGAACGCAATCCGATCGTGTAATTGCTGACTTGGCAGCGGCAGCGCAAGAGCGTTTGCAAAACACCAATATGTTATTGCGCGATCTGACCGATCAGCAAAAGCAAAAAGCTGCACCGTTGTACGCCAAAGCCTACGACACGCCAGTTGGCGTGTTGAACGATAAAGAGTTGCTGAAGTATCTTGATCGACCAGCATTCAAAAAAGCTTACGCAAGAGCGGTTAGCATGGCTGCTAACGAGGGTGAATCGTTGCCTCAGATTTATCGCTTTAAGACGGATGGTAATGGTAGGCCGATCTATGATGAAGAGGGCTTACCTGTTTATGGCGAACTTGAGGACTTGCCAAACGTCAAGGTATTGGATTGGGTGAAACGCGGCTTGGATGATGTGATTAACGCCAAGCAGACCAAGGAAGGCTTTGCATCTACCGAGGCTCGCGTTATCCGCAATGCCAAAAACGAGTTCCTCGCCAAACTTGATGACTTGGTTCCGGCTTACAAAGATGCTCGCGCTGTTTTTGCTGGCGACGCAGCACTCAAGGACGCCATTGAGCAAGGCAGAAAAATATTTACCATGCCAGAAAATGATTGGCGTGAAGTGGCGGCTGACTTCAATAAACTAACCGACATGGAACGCAACATGTTCCGCGCCGGTGTGGTGGATGCCGCCAAAATCCAAGCCGATCGCATTACGCGTGAGTTTGGCACGGCACGAGATGTAACGCGCTTATTCGATAACACGCAAACGCTTGGCCGTTTGCGATCTGCGTTCCCAGATGACCAATCGTTTAACGCCTTCAAGAATCAACTTGGCGAAGAGGCAAGGTTCACGGAAGTGCGCAATAGGATACTCGCCGGATCTCGCACGACGCCGCTGGCCGCGGAAATGGCTGAACAAGCAGGACCAACGGGTGCCGCGGTAGGCTCGGCGATTATTCAGGGCAACTTACAGCCTATTGCTTCGCAATTGCTTGGACGTGCCATGCAACGCGGTGCGGGTAACGTTGGTGATGTGGCGGATATTCTTGGCCGCGAATTGTTAACGCCTATGACACCGCAATCGCTTGACGCGTTGATGAGGCGATTGGCCGCACAACAAGAAGCCATGGCAACCGCCGAAGTTAATCGCGCCAACGTAAGGCCTATGGTTGGTGGTGCATTCGGCCAGTTGACGGGCCAAGTCGCCGCGCCAACGCAACCCATTAGGCTTGATGTTTCAGGCACTGCCGACACCATGTCGGATGAAGAGAAAAGGCTTGCAGGATTATTGCAGTAGCGTAAACTTACCCTCGGAACTTCTCCTGTGCATCTCACCCTCTCAGAGATGTTGAGCCACCTACCGTTGGTGGCTTTTTTTTGACCGTTTATCGGAAATAGATTAAGCATTTCGCCATTGCGATTATGATGGCGATCTATGAACAAGATCATTCTAGGGATTGACCCAGGCCTTAGCGGTGCCATCGCCGCTATATCTCAACAAAAACTCATGAGCGTATTCGACATGCCAACGGTGGAGCGCAAGGTTGGCAAGTCAGTGAAACGCTTCGTATCGCCACACGAACTTCACACTGAGTTGGCGGCATTCCTAATTGATCACGAATGCGAGGCATGGATTGAGCAAGTATCCGCCATGCCTGGTCAGGGTGTGACCTCAATGTTTAACTTTGGTCGCTCGCTCGGTAACGTAGAGGGTGTCTTGGCATCGCTCAAGATCCGTTACCACTTTGTGCCACCGCTCACCTGGCAACGTGCCGTACGTTTAACAGGCGGCAAGGAAGGCGCACGAGCGTTGGCGATGCAAATGTTCCCGGAGATGAGTTCAGCGTTTAGTCGCGTCAAGGACAACGGACGCGCCGATGCTGCGCTCATTGGTTTATTTGGCTCAATGCAAACTTAAGAGGAGTTCCATGGAAACGCAAGAAGTAAGGAATCTGAAAGAGCTGTTGGCATATACACGCCAACTCATGGCGGAAACGGACGGCAAGTTAAGAGAGGCGCGGCGTTTTATTGGCGCTATTGCTGATGTTGAAGATCTCGGCGGCAGGGTTGGTGAAGATGTTCGCAGCCGCGCCATGTTTATCTTGCAAAGGATTATGTGATGTTGATCCAGCAAAACGGCGAGACAGTGATTCTGGTGGATAGGCCAAAGATTGGCTCGGCTTATGAGCCGCCAAAACCGAACTACTTGGCGGATGACCAGTTATGGATTCAGTCGGTGTTTACGTTTAAGCGCGTTCCGGCTTACGCCATTCGAGATAGGCAAGCCAAGTTGCTGTTGCTTGGTTCGCTTTACTTTGGCGCTGTCTTGATGCTTGGACAGGTTGCACGCTTTTTGCTGCAACGATAAAGATGTTTACGAGGAATCTTTCGTTCAATACTTTATGGCGTGCATTGTTTCGCCAATCGAAAAAGGATCGGGTATATGGAACAAAAAGTGACTATTGCTGCAACAGCAACTGTTATCAGGGCAGAGACTGTCCACTTAGAGCATCAGGCGGACGATACGTTTGGTTTCGAGGCCATTGCACCGAAAAAGGGTCGAACGCCAAAAGCAACGGTTGAGATTGGCGAACTTGAAAAGCGTTTGAACATTGCACTTGAGAACCTGGCCGATTGCGTTGAAACGCTCAAGGGTTTGGAGTCCTATGGACGGTTCAATGATGGTGTGACGCGTAGGCGTGCCTTGGAGTGCTTAAAGCGCATTGGGGCGTGGGGTAACGAATGAAGATGATTGTTTCAACGGTCAAGCCTGATCGCTCATCGCTTCATGTGTTGGCGGCAAGCGTGGATGCGTATGCGCCAGAGGTTGACCTTTGCATACAAAACGGAACGGGTCCAACGTTTGGAGAAGACTACAACCGGGCGATTAAGCACTTTATGTCTGACAGTGATGATGGCGTGATTATCGCCAATGATGACATTGTGCTTACGCCTTATTCGTACCGGTTGTTGATGGAAGACGTTGAAGCACTCACCAAGGTATGCAACAAAAAGCTAGGGTTTGTTGGTGCGCGTTCAGACTTTTCCAGGCCATCGCAAAACATACGCGTGCCGCGTGATGGCGCAGATACTTATGCCGGTATGCGCTGGAGATCAGAGGGCGCTATGCGCCGCCATCATGTGATCAGCCCGTTGTTTGCTTACCTTCCACGCGCAGCGTTTGAGGCCGCGCAGTTTCCGCCATTGAATTGGTTTTCGGATGATGTGATGTGCGCCGATCTAGTCAAGCTAGGCTTTAAGCACTTTATATCACGTTCTTATATTCATCATGTTGGGTCGATGACCATTGGCTTGGATATGCAACAAAATCTTGAAGCAAGTAAGCCATGGTTGCTTGAACATCGACCAGAGTATTGCACCGAGTGGGGTATTTGATGGGAATCGTGAAAGGAACAAAGGCTGCGCGTATTCAGCGCACAGAAGATCTGTTGAAGTATCTAAAAACAAGATCAACGCTTGTGACCGTGTACTGTTTAGCAGAACGTTTCAAATGTACGACAAAAACAATTCAATGCGCACTGTTGCCGCTGTTGCAAGAAAACATTGTGCGTTTAGAGAAGATTCTGCATAGGCGATCGGTATCGAGCAAAGCCATGATGGTTAACGCGTACATCATGGTTGATGTGCAGGAAAAGAAAGAGCGCAAGAAGCGCGATACAAACTTTTGGAACAATCCATTTAAGATCAAACATGAAGCCAATCAGACTAGTTACATGCACCAGGCATGACCGAAAAGGTTTTGCGCGAACGCCACTCGGCGTAACGATTTCGCGCTTCGGGCATTTGTCATTCATTGAAGTGCAACTGTTCACCAACAACACAGCTGGTCTGAGCCAACGCTACAACGAAGCCATTGAAACGGCTAAGAACGATCCGGCGATCTTAGTGTTTGTGCATGATGATGTAGAGATCATGGATTGGTGGTGGTTTCAGCGTTTGGGACTTGCACTGCAAAACCATCACTTGATCGGCTTGGCGGGGAACCGCCAACGAGCACCGGGCCAACTGTCATGGGCTATTGCCAATGATCAAGGCTTGCTTACCGACAAGTCACTGTGGGCGGGGACTGTAGCACGCGGTGATGGTTTTCAGATGGTCGGTTGGGATTGCTTTGCTAACGCCAACGTCGAAGTCGATCTGATTGACGGGTTGTTTATGGCGGCGGATTCTGAAACGTTCCACGACCAAAGTATTAGATTCGATGAGCAATTCACGTTTCATCATTACGACATGGACATCAGCCGCCAATTCCAAAACAAAGGTTTATCGCTTTATGTGCCAGCGATCAGCGTAATCCATCACTCCAATGGCGTGATGGGTGAGGCTTGGAATGAAAGTGCAAAACGTTATCTGGATAAATGGAATGATTGATACGAACAAATTGGCAGACCGCGAACTGGTGCCTATGTTTGAGCTAGAAGGCCTGCCCTATGTACCGCATTACAGCAAACGACACTATTGGGTAGCGCCTGGTGGCATCGAGCGCACAACAACCTGGCTGCGTGAACGGCACGCGCAATTGAAGATGGACAAAACTTGCTATCTATGGCCTCGCTCATGGACGCTTGACGTTGATTTGACATGATTTTTATAGCACAATGCGGAGGCTTTGGAATGTTCAATGTTCAAAATCCGCCACGTCAACAACATGTCGCACTCGACGGAGCAAGCCATTCGGTTTATGCAAAAGGAATGCTTGCCGCTCGACACGGTGTTGAGTCCAAAGCTAGGTTGGTGGTGGATTGCGTATTGCGATGGTCGATTGGCGGGATTTGCCGCCATGTTGCAATCAACCAAAGATCCGCACTCAGCATATCTTGCGCGAGCAGGAACGCTGGAGGCGTTTCGCAGCAAGGGATTGCAGCAGCGCTTGATCAAGGAGCGCGTCAAGTTTGCCAAGGACTTGGGACTAAGTTTCGCCGTTACGGACACGACGGACAACATTCCGTCATCCAACGCACTGATTCGTTGTGGGTTCACGCTTTTCCAACCGGAAGATCCTTGGGGGCTGCCGAATACGCTTTACTGGAGAAAGCGAATTGCCCTACAAAGATCCGGTCATCCGAAAGATTAAGCAGGCGGCTTACAGCAAACGATGGTACGAAAGCAATAAGCAGGCAGTCCAAGAGCGAAGCGCAAAAAACCGAAACAAAAAACGAAAGGAATGGCAGCGATACAAGGAAACGCTTTCATGCTCGCGCTGCGGCATTCAGCATCCAGCAGTCATTGATTTTCACCACGTTGATAAGACACCGCCAAAGCGCAACGTCACTCGGCTTGTTGGCGATGGAGCGTATGCGCTGGCACTGGAAGAGATTAAGAAGTGCATTGCCGTGTGCAGCAACTGCCACCGCATCTTGCATCATGACGAGCGCGTAGAAAAACGTTTACACAGGAAAAGGAAAAAGAAATGAGTAAGCACAGTGAATGGTCGCCATCAGCCGCAGATAGATGGATTGCCTGCCCTGCAACGATCCAGCTTTCACGCGGTATATCGCCAAGAGAAGCAGGGGAAGCCGCCAAGATCGGTACAGCCGTTCACGCGTTGGCAGAAATCGCCATCATGACGAACACAAAAGCCTCGACGCAAATCGGAAAGGAATTGGAAGGTGTACAGATTACTGAGGAAATGGCGGGTTGGGCCGAGGTCTACACGGACTTTGTTGGCGAACTGGAAAAGCGTATGCAAAGCGCTTGCCTCATCGAAGAGCGCCTTGGAATTCCTAATTACGCTGGCGCTGATGTTTATGGCACTGCCGATCTTATTTGCTTTAACGATACTGACTTGGTGGTGGGAGATCTTAAGACGGGGCGCATCCGCGTTGATGTCGAGGGTCCGCAACTTAAGATTTATGCGCTCGGCGCGTTGAAGAAAGCACCGCCAACGATTGAGAACATCACGCTGGCGATTATTCAACCAACGACAGAACCAGAGATCCGTTTGGCGTTTATGAAGAAAGCCGAACTGATGGATTGGTCCGCCAACGTGTTTGAGCCAGCGCTACGTGCAACACTTGCGCCGTTTCCAAAGACCGTGGAGGGCGATCATTGCCGGTGGTGTCCTGCACGCTCCAAGTGTCCAGCGAAAGTGGCGCGTGTTGAAACGCTTGCCGGTGTGACGGAAAAGAATATCGACAGTGCATCCGAGGATGAGTTAAACGCCATGCTTAATATGGCAGAGGACGCGCAGGCAACGATTGACGCTATCCGCGATCGCGTGCTTACGGCACTCAAGGACGGGCGTGAGCTGCACGATTGGCACCTGGTGCCGAAACGCGCAACGCGTAAATGGGCCGATGATGATTTGATGGCGGGATTGCTATCAACGCATAAAGGCGCTGTGAAGACCGTACCAATCACGCCTGCGCAGTTAGAGAAGAAATACCCGGATGTTTATACCCAATTCGCCGATAAGGTCACGGCTGAATCAAGCGGTCAAACGCTTGGGCGCAAACCCGCGCCAAATCTGACCTCACTTTGAAAAGGAACTTGCAAATGCTAGGACTTACTGGTGGTGGATCTGGTCTTCCGTACATTCGTTTTTCGCCAAGCATGAACGCTTGGAGCGATAAGACGGGCCAGGAAATCCAACTCAAAAAGATGTTGTTTGACATTGATAACGTGCAGACGGGTTGGTTGTTGCTCGAGGCTGGCGTGCGTGATTGGCAACCCGATCAAACGCTTGGCCGCCAAGGGCAAAAGCCTTCCGAGAGCCATAAGCGCGGATTCGTGGTTAAGTTTTACTCGCGTGAAATGGGTTGGGTTGAGTGGTCATCGAATAGTGCAGGCTGCAACATGGGCCTGGAAGCGCTTTACACGGCAGCAAGCAAGGATCGCAATGCGAACCTTGGCAAGTTGCCGATTTGCGAATACCTGGGCGCTGAAGCCATGAAGGTTGGCAAGGGCAACACGCGCAAGCCTAAGTGGAACATAACAGGCTGGGCTCCGGCACCGGCAGAGGGCGCAGCGCCAAGCGCTCCTGCGGAGCAAGCCGCGCCTGCGCCTGTGGCTGCGCCGCAGCAAAAGGGCGAAGAGTTCTAACGTAAGATCGCCACGAAAAACCCGGTCTTTTTAGGCCGGGATTTTTTGACCCTGGAGGATTCATGGCACAAGGTATTTACAAAATCACGGAAGAGTTCGAGCGTTTGGTGGCCGAGTACACGGGTGCGCCATACGCTATTGCGGTTGATAACTGTTGTAACGCGCTGTTCTTGGCGCTGACCTATGAACGCGTTAGAGGTACGACAGTACGCCTTCCATCGCGCACCTATCCAGGTGTGCCGTGCGAAGTGATCCATGCCGGAGGCATTGTTGATTGGTATCCGGTGGTCGGGAAAGCGATCAAGGGCGCGTACCAGTTATCGCCAACGCGGGTGTGGGACGCGGCATTGTCGTTTACATCGCAGATGTATCTCAAAGGTACGCACATGTGCGTGTCATTTACAGGGCCGTATAAGCACTTAAAGCTAGGCAAGGGCGGTGCGATTCTCACTGATGACTATCAGGCGATGCTGTGGTTTAAGAGGGCCAGGTTCAGCGGTAGGCGTGAGTGCTCGTATCACGATGATCATTTCGACATGTTGGGTTGGAACTTTTACATGATGCCGGACGTTGCAGCGCGTGGCGTGTTGCTGATGCAGCAGTTTTACGAGCGTGATGGCACGCCAAAGGTTATGGAGGACATCGAGATGAGTTACCCGGACCTGTCTAAGTTTCCTGTTTATGCGTTTGGGGGTGAGCAATGACACGAGACGAGATTATCCGCATGGCGAACGAAGCAGGCATCAAAGGACCAGAACCAGCGCGGCAAGGTTTCAAGATGTACGCCAACCCGCAAAGGATTAAGGAGAAGAACACGTGAACCCACAACCCAAAGCCTTAGTGCTGGCTGATGCGCTAGAAGAACTTGACGTGCAATTCAGCCACACGGGTCTATGCGGAGAAGCCGCCGACGAACTGCGCCGATTGCATGTATGGGAAA
>Ga0129336_10001483_pt1 | contig 14232 bp, 8 predicted proteins | sample CPB6_02_DNA_FD_96878 | JGI IMG/M metagenome (GOLD analysis project Ga0129336, IMG submission 96878) | Freshwater to marine salinity gradient microbial communities from Chesapeake Bay, USA - CPBay_Sum_0.6_0.2_DNA | ecosystem: Environmental > Aquatic > Marine > Coastal | place: USA: Chesapeake Bay...
CGTGAAAATTATTGGAGCGACTGCTCACTTCGTTACTGAAGATCTCGATGAAGGTCCAATTATCGAACAAGATGTTGCACATGTAACTCATGCATCCTCACCTGAACAATTGATTGCAATTGGGCGAGATATCGAAAGACGGGTCTTGGCGAAAGCCGTTCGTCTCTTTGCGGAAGATAGAATTTTTATTGTTGGTAATCGCACCGTAGTTTTTAATTAAGAATGAGGTTTATCAGTTTTAAGTGAGTCGATGAACCCCCTCATAATCTGCAGGCAAATCTAAGAATGAAGTGTTTACCTATTGTGCTAACGCAAAGTAAACTGAAACTAATGTATAGTGATAGAAACTTTAAAGATAGGATAGGGTCATGACTAAATATTTGGTTGATTTTCAGCCTTATGATTGGCGAATCGAAATTGATGCTACATCACCCGAAGAGGCAGTCCAGAAATTTAAAAATATGAACAACTTCGACATAATTTCTAGCGCATATCCATTGGACGGGCTACACGATCCTTTAGAGCCATTTCTCCTATCTACAGAGAAAGATGAGGAATATCTTTATTGGGACTACAGTCCAGAAACTAAGAAACTTAAGTCTCTACAATGAAGTAAGAACTCGATTCTCAAACGCAAGCAACGCCAATTAAGTAAGGTTTCAGCCGTTCACTTGCCTGTCTCCATTCTTGTTTCATTATTTGTAGTGTCTAATTTGAAATCAAGAACATCATAAAAGCTATCAAGAATCGAAAATTCATATTCATCGAAATTCTCGTCTGCATCTGAATTAATTGGTGCGTCTTCAAACTCGAGACGCCAAATTGAACTGAAGTATTCTTTCCATCCAATAGGAATACCTTCTTTGAAGGAAGACGAAACGGTTATCTCTCCCTCGATATCCCACTCAATGTGCCAGATTGAAAGGCCATTTGTAGAAACAGATCCATAATTGGAAAATCTATCTTTCTCTCCAGGGGTCGCTTCATATCTTTGCCCTGAAAACTCAGCCCATGTGCCTGTATCCAGATACGCACCTTCTGACAGACTTGCAGAATATTCCGTAATGAATCCAACTTCACGCCAAATAGGCTCGTAAATCAGATGAGGTGTGTACTGATTCGTCCAATAGTGGCTGGCTTCCGCTTCCAGATTATGGTTATCTACGCAGAGATTACAACTAAGAACATGGTAAGTTTTCAGAAATAATTTAAACTTAGTTTTTTCTATAGCATTCAAGGCCCTAACCCCATTTGTTAACGGTGACTACGAGGTGTATAAATCTACATACAGCTTCCGACAATGAAAAGACAACATCAAATAACTATCGGACTTTTCGATTTGGTTGCTATTGGGAGCGTGATTAAGTCCGGTCTAACCTGAGGCTTGCTATATAAGAATTACAGCAATTGCACTATCTGAAAATCAGCTTAGGTGTCCTTCGGTGACTTATTGGAATACGGATGTAATATGGAGGCATCATGATCCACTCTGAACTCCACGCAATGAAATTCCTTCTCGATTCCGAATTGAACTCTTAGATAATAGATATTTGAAAGGAAACAGATGGTGCCGTTTCTAAAAAAAAGAGAGCCAAGTAAACCTGTTGACAGTAATGCCAAGAGAGCTGAGAAAAAGAAGCCTGTTCCTAAGGGTCAAACAAAGCCAAGAGGAAATGTGACAAAGCCAGAAGTTGTGGCTAGTCCAAATTGGGGATCATTTCGAGACTTTTGGACTGACTGTGAAATGACTATCACTCCTTATCTTTCCGGCTTTATCGATATTGAAGGTGGACTGGTTGGAGTTTCTGGAAAATGGTTTGAAAATTGTTCAGAATGTTCATTTAAAATCTCATGTACTTCATGTGGACGTAATCCTTCAAATTATCTACAGTTCCGCGCTGGAGATGGGGATGGAATTTACAGCGTTTTCGAACTTCAATTTGAAAAAGATTCGGTTGGTGCTTTAGTTATACTCGATGAAAGCCCAAGCTCGTTTACCAACTATTTGCGTGAAAGTATTGATGATACCGTAGATAAACATGAAGAGGACTTGCAAATTTTAGTAGATTTCAATCGAGATCTATACGCATTTTTCTATAGTTCAATAGCTGAATTTGATCGCTCATTGGAATTGCATTTTGCTGGAGATCTTAATGCCGGAATTCATCCCGTTTTTTCAAGTGAATCCAATTCAGATGGACTTCTCATCTTTGGGGAAACTGGCGAAGGTAAAGATTCCAATCAATCACTAGTAACGATAAAGAATATTTTGCCAGGAACTTACCGATCCTTTATTTTTGCAAATAGGGATGAGGAAAATAACAATATTCTTGTTCCGCGAATTTTACTTTTTCTGGAGGAAAACGCGGCAGAAAATATTGGGTTGACGAAAACTTTTGCAAATCAGATAAATCTGGCTGACGAATACCCACGCTGGGGTGAGGCTACGGTCTTTTCCCGAATAGGCGAACCCTTAGCTCCTTTTACCATAGTTTCCAACATGAGTTGGAGTGAGTTGCAACTAGCTATCGCTTTAGCAAATGAAAATGAGGATTTAGCTACACTCCGGAAATTACAGAGCTTATCTTGGCTTCTTTTGTTTCAAGCGCACAACCCTTCATCGGAATCACAAGAGTATTTAGTTGACTCCATGCGCCAATTGGGTTATTCCACAGATTTGATTCATCAACTTCGAGGACAATTCCATCGACAACTCATTAGTTCTCATTAATTTCTCAAACTCTGTCATTTAGCCAGGAATATTTTCGTCGATACTTCATGGCTAACTTTGGTTGCACCATATGCATATACGCAAGATAGCCACGCGCAACACATAAAGCGTCTTTACCCATCTCAACGGTAACTTTTTCTTTTCCGGCAGTCTCGATTCTGTGAAATAGGGCCCTCATCTTCTTTATGTTTTCCTTGGGGATGCGAACTTCTTCGCCAACGATTAAGCCGGTCACTTTTTGTCTATGTGGAGACCGCATGACTCTTGTTTTTCTTAAGTTAATCTCGAATTTCTCATCGGCGGCGACTTTACTAATTGCAGAAATTAGGGTCCCGACCTCCGGCGCAGGACTATTTGTAGAGAAAGTTAGATCATCTGCATATCGCGTATAGACCCACCTTTCACTTCGATTTAATGCTAAACCGGCAAGCCTTGCATCTAATCGCGACGCGATTAAGTTGGCTAGGGCTGGTGAAGTGCAAGCTCCTTGCGGTAATCCGCGAGGCCCTGTGGCGACAATCTGTGATTCCCCTCTAAAGGTAACTCGAACTCTTGGTGCATCGGTGCAGAGAAGAGCAAGGATTGAAGATATTCCGGGATTGTAACCAAGGGATTCAAAATATCCTCTAACTCTGGGAAAGGTGATTGATGGAAAAAAATCTTTCAGATCCATCTTTACAATTACTTTCTTATCGCAATGCTTCTTAGCGTTATCTACAATAGAAATGTCGGGCCTAAAAGCCGAGGCGTAGTCCGATGGCTGTAGGAGCAACAAGATGTTTTCTTGAATCCAAAGTTGCGCTTTACGCATTTTCGGTTTTGGAGAGGAAATTAACCGCTTACCGCCGGAACGTTTCGGAATTTCAAAGCGCGAATAGTGATCCACTTCAGCAACTCCACGTTCGTAACAAAGCCAAACTAAATCCTCAACCGTGTAGCCCATCGCATCGGCTAATTCATTAGCGCTACGAAAGATTGGAAGTGCCTTACTTCTGAGAGACGCCTCATCACCTCCGTCGAATCGAAGTCTTGAAGACACTCCTTCGCCTAGAAAAATGGCTTCACCTTTAAGCCTAAGTTTCCATTGGGCTTGTCGCTTTTCAGACTCTTCAGCTTTCTGTCTTTTTCTCTCTTCCCTCCTTGCCTTTACTTGTTCAATTCTTTCGCGACGTACCTCTTGTACTAAATAAGCAAAATGCTGCTTCTTTTCTAATACTTTACTCTCGACATCAAATATCTCTTTTTCGATTGGATGTAAGGCTTCGAGTGTTTTTTTAACATCAGCCTTTGATACACCACTTGAACGAAGGTCGTTTTCATCAATAAAACCCATTTTGATCATTTCTTCAAGAATCGCGCCTGCCCTGCCGATCTCTTCGACTCTCTTTCTAAGATCTTGCATAGAAGTCATGATGGCTCCACGGATAAAATCAAAGCAATCATGTGCTCGCATGGACCCTGACGTAATCTGTTGTAATTGAAAAAAGCGCAAGTGCACTGAGCAAATTTCGGTCTACCGTCTAAATCCAGCTCTACTTTCGGCAAATGAGTCATTCCTCCGGAAGCGACGCTTCCAGAAAGGTATTTAATTTCTCCCACTTCTTCGACGCTGTCCAACTTCAACTTCTTACCTCGGACAAGAGCGATTCCCGCAGACTGTTGTCTAGAACTTTCACTTTCCTTATAGAAATCTAAAGTTGGAAATAAGTCTCTGAATCGATAGGCAAGTTTGCTAGCGTCATACATGACTTTGCCTTGCAAGCACAGTTTCTGCAGAATTGCCGAAGCGGCTTGTGCGGTGACCCCAAGTTCTGTAGATAACTCTTGGTTTGTAAGAAAGCCCCTCTGTTGAATTAACTTCAATGCCTCTGGTAACGATTCTTTCGCAACTTTCGCAGTGGGGACAAACGCGGAGAACTTTGCTTTTGATGCCCAGTCATTTGAATTCCAACCAGAGAGTCCGATTGTAAGTTCCACGCCATCTTTGACTACTGACCAAAATGAAGGCATTCCTGAGCCGAGAAAGCGCACTGACACAACGTCCGTATCTACTAAAATATCCTTTAAAACACTTAAGCGTCTGCGACCCCAAATTCTTACACTTTCCGTTTTTCTTCCTTCATATTGGCACCAATCATCACTATAAATATATCCCCATGGTTCTATAACTATTTGAATTGGAGAATTTGGAACTAAATCAAATCGAAGCGCTCTTGGTCCATGTTTCTCTTTTTCTGATTCTAATTTTGCAATTATTTCTGCCAAGGCTTGTGAGGACATCTCAAAAGTAATCGATGCGAGACTTAGTGCCGACTGAACCTCAACAAGGCCAAGAACCCAGCTCTCAGGCAAAGGAATCTTTTCTTCTTCAACAGTTGCGGCCGCAGTTTTGAAATCAACTTTTTTCAAACCAATATTAAGGCTCAGCGGGCGGTAACTTCTTACTCGTTGCAACTCGCGTTCAAGTAATGCAGAAAAATCGATATTAGTTGTTCCAAGACTGGGCTTATCTTGAGACTTTACTGCCGCACTGGGCAAGAAAACGCGGGCATAAATTGACTCATCGCCCGAAAATGCTTCAAAAAATGTCCCGTCATTTTGGACACTTACAATCGGATCCAAAACTATCCACGCTTCTCGATCATTCTTATAAAGCCAATTGAAGAAATTATGCTTCCTCTTTTCGACTAGCGACATTAAGGGGAGTAACTGCTCCTTGATTTTGTCGCGTTTTTCCTTAAGGGTAGTGGACCGTTCATCCAGGGAAGCTAATTGACTATTCAGTGTGGGTTCCTTGATTGCAAGGAGTTTTAAATATTCTCCCTCAACCCAACGTTGATAAGCAGAGTGGTCTTTTGGAGCAGGTTTTATCGTTCGAACGACTTTCCCTAATACGAGCATGGCTCTAGCAAAAGTCGCAGAAGGAACTACTTCTCCTGATAAATAAACTGGATCACGATTTAGATCTACTCCTAAATCCAATCCGAGACAATTAGCCTCTTGGCGTACTTGGGTGTGTGTAGGTCGAGCCACTCTTTCAAACATTTTTATCGCTCCAAGCATGTTCGACCTTCAAATCCTTGTGCGAGAATTCCCCTAGGGCTACTTTCTTAAGTGCCCATTCACGGTCTCTTGCTACTGAGCTTCTTGTCATGTAGAGAAGAGTCGAATCGCCTATTATCTTTGTAATGTCTGTCTCTAGTTGATCGACCAAACTTTTCATCTCTTCTTTTTCTCGTCTTGCTTGACGTAATGTCAGGAATACTGTGTTCGAGAATTCTGGAACTCGCTCTAAATCTTTGATTAGACCAAGGTTTTTGTAAACCGTTGGCCAAGTATCAATATTACGGTTTTCTAGGAGAGACTCTAAAACCCGCGCCAACTTTTCAACGTCCTTAATTTCGTGCACGAGTTCAAGAGCAATTTCTCGAGCAGTCTCATTATCGCTATCTAAAGCAGACAAAAGCATTTCGAGATAATTCTTGTCTGCTTTTTTATCTCTTAGGTAAGAACCTCCCTCTTTGACACATACGGGAAGGTTGCTTTCAAGGAGATAGAGCCAGAATTCTCCCATTAATTGGTGTGTTTTTATGTAATCAATTCCTGCTTGATTTAATTCCGCACTTGGAGCTTTAACAAGACCAAAAATAGTCCTCTCCTCCATGCGCAACTGCCTGCTTCCCTTTATGACCCGTGTTAAGACATCGGTTTGCTTCGGGGTCATTCGCACGATTTCCTTCGTCGATGGATAAGCCAAAAATTCCTCTGCAAAGTCATAATCTTTAAAAACCTCTTCGAGGAAAGAGGAGGGTATTTCGTCAATTTTCGTCCACAAAAATGACTTGAAGCCGACCCAACCGTAAAGAGTCTTCAGAAATCTCTCACCAGACCTTCTCCAGAAAAATTCGAAATCTTGATGCGCTAATACTCCGATGATTTCCATCAATTTACCTTCTTGATCCTTTGAGACGATGTCTCTTGTGTAGGTCAGCGCAAACTCACCCGATGCATCGGATTTAAACATTGATTCAAGAAGTTTTACTCGAGTGCTTACATCAAGTCCCGGAAGAGTGTCTGCGACTAGTTGGAAGGAACCTCTTTTGTTACAGTTCAAGAACTCTTCAATTACTCGAAGCCGAGCCTCGGCATCATAATGTTTATGAATCTTTCTTGTGAAAAAGTCACTTAACAATTTGTCTAATCGTCCTTCTAGTATTTCATTTATATCCAAGAATCCGATAGGAAAAAGTTCGGTTTGCTTCACACCAAAAAACTCCGGCAAATCTTGCAGAAGAAATGAATAGAAAAAGTCAAATTCCGAGTGAGTCTTTAGAAAACTCTCTAACAGATTTATTTCCAATTCTCGTTGGTTGAAATGAATAGCTCGTAGAAGCATAGAGAGGTCAATTTTGAACTCATTTCCTGGCCGGTAATACTTATTTAGGTCCCGCTTTGGCTCTGCAAGAATCAATTCAGTTACTACGAGGAATTCTCGTTCTCTAAATTCTGAATTAGCAGTTTTGCTAGAGACCCAAACATCCAAGGCCGGGCCTAACAAATTATTGTATTTATAACCATTAGATTCGATCTCTTTTCTTGCAACTGTGATCAAGGATTTGAGCACATCAAAGCTTGCTGCACTTAGAAGTTCCTGTAACGTGTCCTTACTTAGAAACATGAATTGACCAGGATTATCCTTAAGGTAATTCCAGGATTCATTTCTTAAAACTAGATTTGAAGAGTCTGCCACAGTCAAGGCAAGTACATTGTTCCAAGGTATATCTAACTTTGCCGCGATAAAACATTGCAAAAAGTAGTGTGTTGAGAGTGGATTAACTTTGCTACCAAAAGGTCTTCCTTCATCTTTAAGAAATTCGCGAAAATTCTCAAGATAGACACCGAGAAGGTTCTCGTATTTAATTATGTTCTCACTAGGAAGATAGTTATCCCGATCATCCTTTGATCCAAGTATTACTGCCCTAGCTGAATTATTGAGTCGGGCCAGATCAGACCCCTCATAGCAAAATCGAGTCGTTAAAAGTTGTTTCTCTGACTTAGAATTTTCGTTCCAACCTTGACGTAAGATGCTCTGCATTAATGACGCGGCCTTAAAAACGACTGCGGCCTTTCCATTTAAAGAGTTGACGAATCTAAATCCTTTTCTCATCAAATACTGAAGAGTTTCCATTGAAGGCAAAGGCATTCCACTAAAGCCGGGTAAAGAACTTACGTATTCCATACTTAAAGGAAGATTTCTTGGGTAACTCTTAACATTAGTTTCATTATCTATAAAGATAAAATCGCATTGGATGTCGTCAGCAGCAAATATCTTGCGGTCATCTTGGTCCTTCAGCGTTACTTTATCCGATGCAACAGATGCTCTAGCGTCAATATTTCCAAAACCCCAACCCAGGGTTGCGCAGGCACTGATATGGAGTTCTTCCGAAAGACCATCTTTTCCATTCTCCACAATTTCAGTCAATTTCTTAAGGATGAATTTGTAGGAACCAAAAAAACCTGCTTGTAATGGCGACGATTGAAAATAATAAGCAATCCAATCCCAATTTGCCTTACTTGACGGAATCCATCCACTTTGAAGACGCTCATCAATTTCTACACCAATTGAAAAGATAATGTCACTTACGTCTACCTCGTCGCTCCATTCATCCAGGTTAAATCTTGAATCCAGGTCAATCGGAACGAATCCGTAGCGCCAAACGCCTAGGCCTTTGGTATTTAATGGATATCTTAGAAGTCCCAATTCTGTTGCTCGCGAAGCAGCAATTGTTAAATTTGTTTCGAATTCTCCACTTGAACTTCTTACATTGATTAGATCCGACATTACCTTTTGAGCTACTTCTATGGACCTTTGTTTGTGGGCTATCCAAGGACTATTGCTCCATGGTCCATCCTCTACCGGCTCTCTCTCACGCACATAAATGATCGGACTCTCATCCTTGTCAAGAACGAGTGCAAAAGCACAAATATCTGAAATTTCTATGAAGCCGTTTCCATGCTGAATCCACTTCCTGCATTCAATATAGTTAAGAAGTCTTAGGCGAGAAAAGTCTCCACTTTGAGTGTTTGAGTTGCTCTTATCGGAAAATCGCCTAAACAGTTTCAATTATCTTCCATTCTCTACTGAAGTTACCGGATGCTGATTGTCTCTACCTCCCACCTATGATCGGTTCCGATCACTGTCTCACGTTCACCCGGCCTAGGTAAGTAAGTAAACGGATTCGCAGAATCCATTCAGCGGTTACGCGCTTAGACCTAGGCCGGGGTGAACGTGAATTGTGCCATCGGGATCCGGTGACGATTGTCTTCCATTAATTCAACTGCGGCGAAACACCGCAGATAGATTGCTAGAGACAATCAGCTTCCTGACTAAAAAGTACCCAGGGTCTATTCCGAAGTCAATAGGGGCTCTATCATCTACTAGACCGATATCGGAAGCTTGGATTAAATTATTGCTGTGAGTGAGAGCTTCCTGCAAGAGTTAATATCTATTGCTGCTGATTTAGCTACGCCGACTAAAGACTTAGAGAATCTTGCTAATAATAACGAACCGCTCGTAAGGAGAGCAGTGGCTGGGAACCCGAGCACCCCTACTGAGACTTTAGAAATTTTGGTCCAAGATCTGGAGGCATCAGTAAGGACCGCTGTAATTGAGAATCCTCGCACTCCTGATTTCTTACTTGATGAGAAAAATTTCGACTTACTCGAAACTCTTGTGGATGCTGAATCTCGAGGTTCTAGTCTTGCTAGACAATTGCGCGATACATTCGTTAATTTTGATGAAACTCAAGCTTTCAAGAGACACAAAGAAGTTGAATCTTTATTGAATAAGATGAAAGAGCAACTCATTGATTTGCTTGAGGACTTCGAAGGTGAAGATCTGTTTGATGCTTTTGATGAGATTCACTACCACACATTACCTCCCACAACAGAATTATTATTTGACTGGGATTTGCCAACCGCAAGGTCAGCCTCCACATTTCAATTGATTTTCGATGAGTTATCTAAGTCCATGGAAGACTTTGGATCATTTGGAAACTCTGAGTTGCTTGAGGATTATGTGGGTTGGACTAATGCAATAAATAATAATGGATATTTCTTATCACCTTTTATTCCAAGAAACGTACTCAGGTCCATGATTGGTTGGAACGCTTCTTCAAATAGTTATATGTCGAGTATTGCGGTATCCCCAATTTTGTCGACTCGTCTCTTGCACTATGTCGCCGATTCCATTATTCCAATGTGGGGTTCCGAATGGATTGGACTTGCCTTAATTGTAAATGCGAACTCTGATCTTTACGTTCTTGACTCCATTTGTAAGTATGGCATCTATGATATTTCTATTTCTTACTGTCAAACACCTAGCGCTGGTGGAATGGACATTGAAGAAATTGGAGTTTGCGGTCCCCTCGTAGGCAAGTCCTGGTTTGCCACATCGGAAGTATTTGAAGATTGGTCCGAAGATGACTTAGTTGGTCCACTGAGTGAAGGTGCGCCAAAGTCACTCCGGAATTTGGTTAAGGTTGCAGATCTATATCTTGGTACGTCTCAGGGTGCGATGGAGTCTTCCCGAGATAACCTTGCAAACAGTGAGTATTTTGGAAAATTTTTAGTCTGTTTCCGAATGATTGAAGAGTTCAAGTTTGGTCGGTCAAAGGTCAATGAGGAGATGAACTCCGAATCTCCGTTAGTTAGAACTGCTTTATACTGGATGCCTGGGCTTGATTCTGAAAGTCGAAGTAAGCTTGAAGGCAAAGGAATTTTATTTCCAGATGAGGTGGGTCAACTTCTCATAAAGGGCTGGACCGAAGATCTTAGTTTGATTTTTTAGTTAGATTCCACTGACTTTCACCAGCTTCGCTACAGGCCTTCAGCGATTATCTAAATCAAAAGCCATTTCCCATGCTTTATCAGCACTCTCCGCAGACAATAGTCCAAAAAGTTCAACTTGGAAATATCGACCACCTTCGCACCATTCGCATTCATCTTGATCATCTTCATCCAAAGCAATGCACTTGGGACAGTCATCACCGATTGCAGTCGTGATAAATATCAATTCCGATTTCTCGAAAGGTATTTCGCAGTAAAAGTGTCGAAAATCGTTGTCTTCTAAACCTGGCTCAAGGTATTCATAGTTGCTTCGCCCTGTTACCTCAACCCAATAGTGATTCCTTCGTTTTGTATTGCACTCTGCAAACGTAAATGTCTGGCCTAAATTTGGCTTATAGGCACGGATCCAATTCTTGAGGTTACCCAAGTGCTCCCAAACAACTTCTTTCCAATGGTCCTCAGACTCATAATTGGAAAAAGTCATCTTGTCCCCCTAGGGCGTATCGTACTTTAGAAACTATAGACTGCGTAGCTACCTGCCTTTTGAACCATTTCGACTATCTTCCTTGCAAAGGGTAATGAATTTTCCAAGCATCACCATGCCATCGGCAGAACTTGGCTCCATTACTGTTAGTTCGGGTGAGCGGATAAGGAAACAGGCCCATTGGGCTCGCGAAATCGCGACATTTAGTCTATTTGGAGAGAGTAGAAATTCAATACCGCGGGGTAAGTCTTCGCTTGAAGAAGTAGCCATTGAAATGAAAACTACTGCAGCCTCTTGGCCCTGGAATTTGTCTATAGTTCCAACTTTTATATTTGATAAACCTTCATTTGAGAGATGTTGCTTTATAAGTCTTACTTGATTGTTGTAGGCAGCAATTACCAGGATATCTTTTTGCTCTATTTCTCTTTCTTTCATCGGAGTCCCCGTTGCGTCAGTGTCAATCCAAAGAAGACCAATTATATTTTTTATTCTCTCCACTATGACTGAAACTTCCTCGATTGATCTAGTTGTGTTACCTGAGTGCGCTACATCGACGACGTGCAGACCGGGTGAAATATCTATTAGTTTGCGATTTGAACATCTTTTGTCTGCCGATAGTCGATCTTCGTATTGCAATCTTGAGACCGGCTCTGCCAGTTTGGGATGAAGGCGGTATGTCCTAGAAAGGAAATATCCCAAAGACGATGGAATGGTCTTGTTCTCGCCTAGAACATGTTTGAGAACTGAGTTATCAATTGGTTCAGGGTGTTTTCCTTGACTTACATGAGGAAGTTGTTGTGGATCTCCTAGCAATAGAGCACGACTTGCACAGGAGAGTGAAACTAAAGAGTTAGCTAACGAATATTGACCCGCTTCATCAATAACCATTAGATCAAGGCCTAGCGATCTAAGCCCAGCGGAGGCGTAGTTCCATGTCGTGCCACCAATTACATATCCGCCTTGTTGAGTTATTGCCCAATCGCCCACATCGTCAACATGATAACTAGGTCGATTTTTAGAAGACTGTCCTTTTTTGGCTATTGGAATAGTGGCATCAATTTTTCTAACACTATTTAAAAGATTCTCAATGACCGCATGTGACTGTGCAACAACGCCAATTCGCCAACCAAGATGAACAAGATTGACGATTACATTTGCACCGACATAGGTCTTTCCGGTACCAGGCGGTCCCTGTACTGCAACATAGCTAAAGTCGCTGTCGATTAGGGCTTGAGTAACGCTCTCCACATCATTCAAACCCTGTGGAAGTAGTCCTGACTTTTGGCGAGGCAAACGCCTTAGAAGTATGTCGTTATGAGCAGCGAGAGAGAAGGGATTTTTTCCGAGCATCTCTGCTTCGATAATTCCTTGTCCAATTACTTGCCTAAGAATTTTCTGAATTACGAATGTTGGAATTGGCGCGCCAGGCAAGAGAACAAATGGAGATTCATTCCATGTACCCAACTTACTTGCTCGCTCTTCGACTATGACCTTATCGGCCTCTAGTTCAATAATCTGCACTTCTCGAAAACCGCGAGTAGAACCGGAAACGACCTTGAAGCCATTTGGAGCAAATTCATAAAGAGCCTGAGGGATATGTTCAAAATCTATGATATGCCTTAAATCTATGCCGTCATTTGCATAAAAAGTAATCTGTCTTCTAGGGAGTTTCCTTCCTTCTACATGCCAATCAGTGCATTCAACTTTCTTAGGAAAGACAACATCGTTAGCGTTCTCTAATTCAAAAAGTTCGCTTGTCGCTTTTTCAAATATAGCCCACCAAGCTGGTCGATCTTCCCTACGGTGATATTCGATAGCTGCAGCTACCATAGCTTTGCCTTGCTGAACTTCAGTTCTCTCCTCGCGCTTTATAGGAATTTCCTTTAGAAGCTGAAGCGCTATTGGCTCTTTTGGTCCATCTTCTTCATCTTTCCATTTCTCCTCAGCGGCAACTTTGGCCTCCGCTAAATCGACATTGTTTAACTTCGCTTGCTCACGGAGCCATTGATCTAATCGCTGAGTCGAGCGGCAATCATCTTCGTTGTAGGCCTTAATTTCGTGAAGAATCTTTTCAAAACTAGGGCGATTCCCATTACGCAGCTCGGCGAGTGCTTCTTCGAAAGCAACCACACTGCCAATTGAAGAAGAAACTTTCTTGTCTCGGTTTCCTTCGTAGAAGACAGGCTCAATCTTTTTAATAGAGAGTGACTCTGTTGAAAATCGTAGTGTTTTGCGCACTATTGAGTAGAGATCAACGAAAACACCTTCCCTTACCAATCTATCAACTTCATATTCCATGAATCCATGTCGCTGTGCTAGTCGAAGCAAAGCTGTCGGTTCGTACGATGCATAATGATAAATATGCATTTGAGGGAAAGCGGATCGGCGAGCATTAACAAACTCTATGAACTCTCCAAACGCAACTCTTTCTTCAAATCTATCTTCAGCGTCAAATGTGTTAAAGACAAATTTTTCGCCATCTCTAAAAACATATCCGAACATATATTCCAGGCCTTCGCCACTTTCAGCGTAAGGATCACCTTCCATATCAAACCAAATGTCTCCCGGTGAAGGTTGTGGGATTAGACCGAATCCAACTTTCTCTCGTACTTCGTATATCGGAATCCCATTTGACACTTCTCGGCCTCTTAGTTGAATATCTGCCTGGGCTCGTAGATTTTCAAAAGTCTCTTGGGCAATTTCTTTTCTTCCTGAAGTACGGAGGTGCACTTCGGCATTAGCCATATCACTCAGTGTCTTTATGCCAACATCGATTAGAGCTAATCTCGTCGTGGATCGAATGCCTTGAATTATCGAAAGATCGTCTGCTTCTCTTCTTCCTCTATCGCAATGAGCTTCCCATCGACATCTCGAACAAGACTCCCGTGGAGCATCCCAGTCTTGGCTAGCCAACTCATTAAAACTCTTAATTCTTTCAACGGCTCGACTGTAAAAGAGTTCTCCTAAATCTATGACGTCAGAAGCATTTGTACTCCACTGCTTATCATTGGCAAGCCATAAGTGAATTTTGTTAGGGCGAGGAAGCCCCATTTTCGTCATCGCGAATGCATATGCCGCAACCTGGAGTACCGCTGCACGCTTCTCGCTTCGTGCTGACTTTGCATCAACCGGGTCATAAACAAATCTTCCGCTGTCATCTTTTAGTTCA
>Ga0129336_10001484_pt1 | contig 14231 bp, 14 predicted proteins | sample CPB6_02_DNA_FD_96878 | JGI IMG/M metagenome (GOLD analysis project Ga0129336, IMG submission 96878) | Freshwater to marine salinity gradient microbial communities from Chesapeake Bay, USA - CPBay_Sum_0.6_0.2_DNA | ecosystem: Environmental > Aquatic > Marine > Coastal | place: USA: Chesapeake...
GGGGCTTAATTACTGCGCAATTCTCCCGCGTGAAAGGTTTTAACTCAAGGGATTGTGAGGGAAATTTGAGAAGTTTAAGGGTGAATTACGCCATGGATGAGTGCCCCCGACAGGATTCGAACCTGTGCACCCGCCTCCGGAGGGCGGTGCTCTATCCCCTGAGCTACGGGGGCGCTTTCGACAAGATGATCAGTGTTTGTTCATGCGAAGATTCGCAAATGAAGCAGAGAGCCTATTTCGCCACCGGGTGCTTCTGGGGCGCCGAAAGAAGATTCTGGAATATGCCGGGCGTAGTTTCGACCTCAGTTGGATATATGGGGGGAACAAGACCCGCGCCTAGCTATGAACAGGTTTGCACCGGCACAACTAATCATGCCGAAACCGTTGAGGTTGTTTTTGATTCCTCGCAAATTTCTTTTGAGAGATTGCTAGAGGAGTTTTGGACCATGCATGATCCAACCTCACTCAACAAGCAGGGGGGAGACATAGGGACCCAATATCGCAGTGCAATCTTCACAACAACTGAGGAACAGATGATTGCGGCAGTTAATACCCGTGAGCTCTATAACGATGAGTTAAAGAAACTAGATTATGGCGAGATTGTCACGGAGATTCAAGATGCTGCGCCACACACTTATTGGCTGGCCGAGGAGTACCACCAGAGATATTTAGAGAAAAATCCAAATGGATATGACTGTCATTCCTCCACTGGAGTGCCATTTCCCAAAGTAACAAAATAAATAGAGGAGAGAAGATGCAACCAGGTGCAGATTTGCCAAAAATCAACCCTCTCACCGGTAAACCATTTCCGGTTCAGGTTGATGATGGAGAGTTGCAGAAGGAGTTAGATTCTCTGTCTTATGAAGTTTTGCGCAAAGCGGGGACTGAGGTCGCATTCACTGGCCAGTATTATGAAACTGAAACTATTGGTGTTTATAAATGTAAAGCATGTAACGCTGAGCTATTTAGAAGTGATGAAAAGTTCCATTCCGGCTGTGGTTGGCCCTCTTTTTATGCGCCAACAAAGGATGATGCGGTAATCCTTATAGAGGACCGTTCACTTGCGCCTCGGATTCGCACAGAGGTGCGCTGTGCCGCATGTGGCTCACATCTTGGACATGTATTTGAGGGTGAGGGATATGCGGTTCCAACCGATCAGCGTTGGTGCATAAACTCAGTTGCTTTGGTGTTGGAGCCCAAAAACACATAATTGCATTCTTATCTAGCTCTTGGCCGGCAAAACCTCATTCGCTCTCCAGCAATACCAAGCTACATGGCTGCGATAAGGAGAGTATGACTCTCCTTTTTTGGATAACGCCTCTGGCGTAATCTCATCGCGCATGCGATGAATACGCTCCCAACCTCTTCGAACACCTAAATCTCCAACTGGCCAAACGTCAACTCTCTCTAGTTGAAACATCAGAAACATCTCTACAGTCCATGTACCAATTCCATACATCGGCAAAAGATGTTCCATGATCTCTTGATCACTTAAACGATGGAGATTTCTCATTGGAATTTGGTTACTTAGAGTTGCATCTGCCAACTCTCTGACCGCACGAGCTTTTGAATTGGAGCAGCCCGCTGCTCGCAATTTTGCGGCAGACACTTCAGCCAATTTCTTGGCTTGTAAGCTTCCCCCGCAAATTTCCTCTACTCGACCGATGATTGTTGCAGCGGCTTTCGTGGAGAGCTGTTGCGAGAGAATTGATGAGGCCAGGGAAGCAAAGTTTGATTCTCGTCTTTTATTGGAGTTTGTTCCGGCAGTTGAGCGCTTATCAACTTTAGTACCGATAGTGCAGTACCCAGAGCGTTCGATTACCACCTCAAACCGGGGGTTCACTTGAATAATGTGGGATGCGATCTTCCGCGCACTAGGTAACCTCTGGGGCATAAACCGCAGGCTAGCAGTGTAAATTTTCAGAAAGCTCTAGTCTTTTTCAGTTTTGCAGTCTATTTTTAGCCACTTGCAGTCGGTTGCAAAGTCAAAAAAAGCTTTTGCAGGGATGGAGGTTAGTGGTGAGCAACGGAAAAGTTGGCATTAAAGAGGTCGCCACAGAAGCTGGGGTTTCAATAGCAACCGTATCTCGGGCTCTGCGAGGTTTGCATCATGTTAATCCTGAGACTCGAAACAAGATTTTGAATGCTGCCGAAAAATTGAATTATGCGATTCCACAATCGACTGCCAAATCTATCTTTGGCCGAACCAATTCAGTTGGAGTTGTAGCTCCATACATTTCCCGTTGGTATTTCGCTCAGGTCATCAATGGCGCTGAACAGGCTTTACGTGAGGCTGGTTTAGATCTCCTGCTCTATAACTTCTCTCAAATGAAGGGAAGGGAAAGGTTATTTCAACATCAATTGTTGAAAGGACGAGTTGATGCTCTAGTTGTTATCAGCTTGCCACCCACGGAAGAAGAGTTTGAATCGATGCTGGGACTTGGAATTCCAATTGCATTGGTAGGAATGCATCACGCGGATTGTTCAAGTGTTGCAATTGACGATGTTGCTGGCGCCCGAACCGCAACTCAACACCTCGTAAATCTTGGCCATAAAAAGATCGGTTTAATCTCCGGACGTCCAGATGATCCTTTTGGATTCAGCGTTCCGCAAGATCGCAGAAATGGCTTTATGCAGGTATTGGCTGAGAGTGGTTTAGAGTGGAAACCGTCACGCGAGGTTTATGGCGATTTCACGATGTATGGCGCTAGTAGGGCAATGGACGATTTATTGGCCCGGCCAGATCGTCCAACAGCAATCTTTGCTCAATCAGATGAAATGGCGTTGGGAGCACTGCAGGCAATTCGAAGAAATGGTTTAAAGGTGCCAGATGACATCTCAATAATCGGCTTTGATGGCCATGAAATGGCTGAGTTTTCCGATTTAACTACGATTGAACAACCCGTTCAATTGATGGGTGAAATGGCGGCGTGGTCAATAATGGAGCGACTGAAATCTCCGAAGAGTGAATCTCACTCTTTAACTTTGCCGACTACATTGGTAGTTAGAGACTCGACTCGCAGGTTAGATATTTAACAGTAACAAGATGGTTCCAGTGAATAGAAAATCTCTGTTGTGGTGGCAGGAGGCCGCTATCTATCAGATTTATCCAAGATCTTTTCAGGATTCCAATGGTGATGGAGAGGGAGATCTTCCCGGAGTTATTTCACGATTGCCTTACCTGAAAGAGTTGGGAGTTGATGCGATTTGGCTGAGCCCGTTCTACACATCGCCAAATAAAGACGGTGGATATGATGTTTCAAACCCAAGAGATGTCGATCCCAGATTTGGCAAAATGTCTGATGCCAATGCACTAATTGAAGAGTCCCACAAGCTCGGATTACGAGTGATTGTAGATATCGTTCCAAATCACTTTTCAACTGAGCACGTTTGGTTTAAAGCAGCACTAAATTCCAAACCTGGTTCTAAAGAGCGAGACCGTTTTCATTTTTTTGATGGGCGAGGCGACGAAGGAGAAATCCCGCCAAATAATTGGTGTTCGATTTTTGGCGGACCGGCTTGGAGTCGGGTAACAGAATTAGATGGGAGACCTGGTCAGTGGTACCTACATCTATTTGATTCAACACAAGCCGATCTGAATTGGAAAAACGAGGATGTACATAAGGATTTTGAGGAGAGTTTGAGATTCTGGCTTGATAAAGGGGTAGATGGATTTCGGATTGATGTTGCACATGGCTTAGTGAAAGATGAGATTTTGCAGGATCATCGAGATCCCGAAGGTCTTACTCGAGCCTTGCGACTTGATGTTAACGACATGCCACGAGAGCAAAGAGAATCACTGCTCTCTGATGTACCGTTTTTTGATCGGGATGGTGTTCACGAAATTTATCGAAAGTGGCGCAAGATTTTTGACTCATACCCCAATGATCGAATGAGCGTTGCGGAGGCATGGGTACATCCGAGTTCCAGAGCAACCCTCTATGTGAGACCAGATGAACTGCATCAAATATTCAATTTTGATTTTTTGATTGCCGAATGGGATGCAAAGTTTCTAGCCAATGCTGTTGATAAAACTTTGCAGGAGGTCGCTGCGGTTGCAGCTTCACCGACCTGGGAGCTTTCTAATCATGATTCACCTCGCTTGGTCAGTCGAATGGGGGGAGCAGAGTCAGGAGAGCGAAAAGCACGTGCAATTGCGCTGCTTACCCACGCACTGCCTGGAGGTGTTTATGTTTTTCAGGGCGAGGAGTTAGGGCTTCCAGATGCACCATTGTCAGATCAAGATCGACAAGATCCAGTTTTCTTTAGAACCAATGGCGTTGACAAAGGTCGTGATGGCGCCAGAGTTCCTTTACCTTGGAATTCAAACCAAAGCCAGTTTGGATTTACCACCAGTAAGCCATGGCTGCCAATTCCGAGTGATTGGAAAAATAAATCAGTTGATAAACAAGCGCAATCTACCGATGGAAACAACCTTTCATTTTTAAGGCTTTATCAAAAATCTCTTCGGCTTAGAAAACTCTTCGCAGATTCAGAATTCCATTGGCTGACAAGATCAAATGAGGTTATTGGCTTTATTCGAGGAAGCGAGTATGTGATTTATTCAAATACCTCGGGACAAGCGCAACAGGTATCCCTGCCGGAGTCCTTTAGGGCCTTTGAGATCATTCTCTGCTCAGCCCCTAACGATTTGGCTCCAGGGCCAGGGGGTCTTTCGCTGCCACCACACAGCACGACCTGGGTCAAAATCGTGCGGTAGCCCACCAAGTAAGCACCCTGAAATCCTTTGTAGTTAATCAAACCGTTAATCATTTGCAGAGTTTTTACATGGCTTAACCCTTGCCCAAACTCGAGGCTGAGAGAAGACTGTGCGGGATTTCTCGGAGCAATCTGAGGATTTTTGTAGTCCTTTCGAAAGGGGAAAACTATATGACCGCAACTTTGCGGCGTCGTCGATTTGTGTTGGCGACATCAGCCTTTGCTGCGTTAACTCTAATTCTTAGCGGATGTTCAAGTTCAGATGACTCTGCTAGTGGAGCTAATTGCGATGCGTATGAGGCATACCAGGGACATGATGGATCTGAAATTGAAATTTATTCTTCAATCCGCAGTCCAGAGGCAGAGATTTATCAGGAATCTTTTGCTGAGTTTGAAGAGTGCACCGGCATCACAATCAACTGGAATGGAACTGCAGAGTTCGAAGCTCAACTTCCAGTTCGTGTTGAAGGTGGAACAGCACCTGATTTAGCAGTCTTCCCACAACCAGGCTTACTAAAAGCAATGGTGGCAACTGGAAAGATGGTTCCTGCTTCTGATGATGTATCTGCAGCTGCTGATGAGTATTACGGCGCAGATTGGAAGGCATACGGAACAGTTGACGGTACCTTCTATGCAGCACCACTAGGCGCAAATGTTAAGTCATTTGTTTGGTACTCACCGAAGACTTTTGCTGACAACGGTTGGACAATCCCAACAACTTGGAGCGAGCTACTTGCACTCTCAGATCAGATTGCATCTGAGGGCAAGGTTCAACCGTGGTGCGTTGGTTTTGGTTCAGGCGATGCAACAGGTTGGGTAGGAACTGACTGGATGGAAGATTTGATGCTTCGTGTAAACGATGCAGCTACCTATGATGCTTGGGTAAATCACACCATGCCATTCAACGATGCCAAGGTTGCAGCGGTTCTTAAGGAAGCTGGAAAGATCCTGAAGAATACAAAGTATGTTGGCAATGTTTCAGCTATCGCTACAACAACCTTCCAAGAAGGTGGAGCGGGACTAGTTGATGGATCTTGTGCAATGCACCGTCAAGCCTCATTCATCGGTGGAATTCTCTCTGCTGACTACGGTGCAACAATCGTTACCCCAGAAGACACTGATGTAGAGGGTGGAATTACAACCTTCTACTTCCCAGGCGTAACCGCCGATCAGCGTCCAGCTCTAGGTGGCGGCGAGTTCGTTGGTGCGTTCAATGACAGCGGGGCAGCTCAGGCTGTTCAGCTATATCTAACTTCGCCAGAGTGGAACAACAAGAAGGCTGCACTTGGTGGCTGGTTCTCAGCCAACAAGGGCCTTGATGTTGCCAACGTGGCAGATCCGGTAAATAAGAATGCTGTTGAGATCTTAAAGAGCGCAACAACATTCCGCTTCGATGGCTCTGATGCGATGCCAGCTGCAGTTGGTGCTGGTTCATTCTGGAAGGAAATGACCGCTTGGGTTGCCGAGAACAAGTCCGATAAGGCTGTTCTAGACGCAATCGAGAAGTCATGGCCCAAGTCCTAACGGTTAGAGAGTCAGCTAGAAATAGTTGATGAAGTAAATTAGAAAGAGGTGCGGTGTAATTTCACCGCACCTCTTTTGCAAAGTAGATTTGTATATAGGGAAATCTGAATCAGAGCGATATTTCAGAGGGGGTTGGAATGCTTGAGGTAGCAGCTCGGCAAACCCAACTCGAGCAGGCTTTCTCCAAATTAACTGGTTTAGTACTGACTGTTTTAATTTTTGCACTGCTTGTCATGTTGGCATTTTGGCTGGCCGAGCGTGCCTCAGAAAAAATTCAACGGTATGTGAAGTATCTGTTGTTCCTAACTCCTGCATTAGTTTTCCTTTTCATTGGGTTGATTGGTCCAGCCCTCAGAACTCTTTACCTCTCATTCCGAGATGCCAGAGGAGATAACTTTGTAGGTTTGGAGAATTATCATTGGGCTTTTACACAGCCGGAAATTCTTGAGGTTTTGAAAAATACCGGCATCTGGATGGTGGTGGCACCGCTTGCTTCAACGGGTTTTGGATTAACTATCGCGGTATTAACTGATCGAATGCGTCGCCCGGGGCTTGTGAAATCTTTGATATTTATGCCAATGGCGATCTCCTTTGTGGGAGCCGGAATTATCTGGAAGTTCGTATATCAATTTCAACCCAATGATCGAGTAGCTGAAATTGGTCTATTAAGTCAGATTGCAGAGTGGTTAGGTTTTGTGCCTACCAACTGGATTCTTACCTCTCCCTTAAACACATTCTTATTAATCATTGTTTTTGTTTGGATTCAAACTGGCTTTGCCATGGTGGTTTTATCCGCTGCCATAAAGGCCATCCCTGATGAAATTCTGGAAGCTTCGATGTTGGATGGGGCGAGTGGTTGGAAGCGTTTTAGCAAGGTTACCGTTCCCATGATTCGGGGCACCATCATCGTAGTTCTAAGCACCATCACAATTGGCGCGTTGAAGGTTTTCGACATAATTCGAACTATGACTGGTGGAAACTTTAAAACCAGTGTTATTGCAAATGAAATGTATAACCAGTCTTTTAGAGCCCTTAATTATGGAACCGGTAGCGCTTTGGCGATAATCCTGTTTATCGGAGTGCTTCCTTTGGTGGCTTATAACGTTGTCCATCTGCGTCGAGAGAGAGCAGAGCGATGACAAATATCCTAAAGCGTAAAAAAGTAAGAGATATCGAGACTGTTAAGACACATCTATCCAGCCCTTGGGCAAGCTTTGCTGCGATTCTATTGGCGACGATTTGGACTATTCCCACCTTTGGATTGTTTGTAACCTCATTTAGACCTAGTACTGGCATAAATACTTCAGGCTGGTGGACGGTACTCACGAAACCAGAGTTCACACTAGAGAACTACTCACGAGTTTTATTTGAAGGCAGAGGGGCAACCCCGCCTTTAAGTCAGTATTTTTTTAATACTTTTGCAATCGTGGTTCCTTCAACAATCATTCCAATCACCATTGCCATTTTTGCTGCATACGCAATCGCTTGGTTTGACTTCAAAGGTCGCAACTTCATCTTTTTCTCGATATTTGCGTTACAGGTCATCCCGCTTCAGATGTCTCTCATCCCTCTTTTGCAGCTATTCTCAGGTGGTTTGCACATAGGTAGCGTTACGATCATTCCGAGTTTTGGCATAACTGGAACTTTTATTCCTATTTGGTTGGCCCACACAATGTTTGGACTTCCCTTAGCAATCTTTTTGCTACACAACTTCATCGCCCAATTACCACGAGAGTTGATTGAGGCGGCACGAGTTGATGGAGCCGACTATTTCAAGCTCTTTCGTCAGATAGTTTTACCACTGAGTATTCCGGCGATTGCCTCATTTGCCATATTTCAATTCCTTTGGGTATGGAATGACCTGTTAGTGGCTTTGACATTTGGTGGAGGGAAGCGAGAAATCGCTCCGCTAATGGTGAGACTAGCTGAAATGACTGGAACCCGGGGCGGGGATTGGGAGTTACTCACCGCCGGCGCATTTGTGTCAATTCTGGTGCCGGTGGCGGTCTTCTTTGCCCTGCAACGGTATTTCGTGCGCGGATTACTTGCGGGATCTGTCAAAGGATAAAGCTTTCAAAAAAACTTAAAGTTTTACTTAAAGTTATTGTCCCAAAGTGGCATACTCCTGATTATGTCCAATTCGGCCAGTTCTAGTTCGGCCAGTGCTATTTCGATAAGTGCTATGTCTCTGCAGGATCTACGAAATAGAAAAAGTGTTAAGTGGCGACAATTCCCATCTGATGTGCTTCCTCTTCCAGTTGCGGAGATGGATTTTCCCATAGCAGAACAAGTAAAACTTGCCCTAAGAGACATGATTGAAAGATCTGATACCGGTTATCTAGGGCCGTTTCCAGAGATGTTTGATGCTTTTGCAGGGTTCGCTAAACAAAGATGGAACTGGAATGTTGATGTTTCACAGATGAGAATTGCTACTGATGTTGGGGTAGGAACTGTAGAGGTAATCCGCACTCTCATTAATCCAGGAGATCGGGTAATGCTTAACTCTCCGGTCTACGACAATATGTGGCGGTGGGTGGGCGAAGTTAAAGCAAACTTGGTTGACGTACCTTTGACAGAGAATAATCTTGATTACTCTCTTGATTTAGATGCGATAGAAGGTGAGTATAAAAAAGGAATAAAGGTTCACATTCTGTGTCATCCCCATAATCCAATCGGAGTTATCTTCTCTAAAGAGATTTTGGCAAAACTTGCTGAACTAGCCGTTAAGTATCAAGTCAAAATAATTAGCGATGAGATTCATGGCCCACTTACCTACGATTCCAACTCTTTCACTCCATTTTTGGCGATTAGTGATGCGGCTCGCGAGGTAGGAATTACAGTGACTAGCGCTAGCAAAGGGTTTAACTTAGCCGGTTTGAAATGCGCACTGATTATCACTAGCTCACAAGAGTTAAAAGAGAAGATCAACTCAATGCCGATTTCGGTGGCTTTTCGCGCCTCACTTTTCGGCGCGGTCGCGGCAACTGCAGCCTTCAGAGACTCAGCGGCCTGGCTGGATGGAGTTTTAGCTACTCTAAATGAAAATCGTAAATTGATTAGACATCTAGTAGAAACGCAATTACCAGCAATTGGCTATCGAATTCCAGATTTTGGTTACCTGGCATGGTTAGATCTTTCAAATCTGGGGTTAGGCGAGGATCCCACAAAACTCATTCTGGAGCGGGGTAAGTTAGCTATTAATGGGGGAGCCATGTACGGACCCAAGCACAAGAGCTTTGCCCGCCTAAATTTCGGAACTAGCCCAGAGATAATTATTGAAGCCTTTAATCGTATTCAAAAAAGCCTTTAATTAGGTGAAAGCGTCTAGGTAAAAGATTGTGAAGTCAGATTACGACGCAATAATTATTGGAAGTGGTCACAATGGTTTGGTGGCAGCCTGTTATTTGGCTTTAGCGGGCAAGCGGGTTCTTATACTTGAAAAAAATGATTACATAGGTGGTGCAACCACAAGTATCTCTGCATTCAAAGGTATTGATGCCAAGCTTTCCCGTTACTCCTATTTAGTGGCATTACTTCCTGACCAGATAACTTCGGATCTGTCACTCAATTTTGAGTGCTTAAGTCGCTCCGTATCGACATATGCTCCTTACTATGATGAAACTGATCAAGGTTTATTAGTTAATAGAGTTTTTGACCAGGAAAGCCATGAATCAATGGAGCTGCTCACCGGTGGCGGTGATGAGGCGCAAGCTTGGATTAATTTCTACGCATCGGTTCAGGATTTTGCTGCAACCTTAGCACCCACTTTTTTGCAGCCACTACCGACATCCTTAGAGGTTCAGGAGATGGTAGATCCATTGACATGGGTGGAGCTGGTTGAAAATACCTTGGGCCAGACCTTGCATGATAATTTTTATGATGATCTAGTGAAGGGAATAGTTTTAACCGATGGGTTAATCGGCACATTCACGAGCGCGGACAACCACGCTGCCAACATATGCTTTCTCTATCATCTAGTCGGAAACGGGACTGGAGAATGGAAGGTTCCTAAAGGTGGAATGGGTGCTTTGGTCGCCGAGCTTGAGAGACGTTGTGAAGAATTGGGAGTATCGATAAAAACAGAGACTGAAGTGGTATCGGTTATAGAAAACACAAAATCTGTTGAGGTAATAACGAAAGCGGGCGAAAGCTTCACCAGCCAAGTGCTGCTAGCAAACTGTGCGCCAACAGTACTGGAGAAGTTAGCCGGAGTTCCCGCTCCAGAACTTCTAGATGGTTGCCAATTAAAGATAAATATGGTTTTGCAGGAGTTGCCAAAGTTAAAGAGTGGAATTGATTCGAGGAAAGCATTCGCGGGAACTTTTAGAATAAATGAGAGCTTTTATCAATTAGAGCGAGCGTATGAACAGGCCCTAGAAGGCAAGATACCAAATGAAATCCCAGCCGAGATGTACTGTCACACAATTACTGATACAACGATAATGGATGAAACTTTGGTTAAGCAAGGTTTTCATACCTTGACTTTATTTGCTTTGCATTTACCTGCATCCCTTTTTGATAAAGATCATGATGAGGTAAAGGAGATTACGGTAAACAGAGTTTTAGAATCTCTCAATGAGTATCTAGAGAAACCAATTCAGGATTACTTAGCAAGAGATAGTGATGGAAAGCCGTGTATTGAAGCCAAGACCCCACAGGAGCTTGAGTTTGCACTTGGTCTACCCCGAGGCAATATTTTTCATGGCAATCTCCAATTTCCTTGGAAAACCGAGGATGATGATCGGAAATGGGGGGTCGAGACAGATTCAAAGCGAATCTTCATCGCCGGCTCTGGCGCAGTTCGCGGCGGCGGAGTTTCTGGGATAGCTGGCCATAATGCTGCGATGGCAGCCTTGGAAAGTTTGGCGAATCTGGCGTAGGATTTATCTTGTGATTAAAGCTTTGCGCAGAATTACCGCATTTGTTGCATTGTTGGCGGTTGCCTTCAAGGGGGTCCTCTCCTTTTTGTCCTGGGTAGAGAAACAGGACGAGGCGCAGGCGGTTTGGAATGATGATGAGGATCGCGAGGAAGAGTTGGAAGAGGCTTTCTAATGAGCCAAACCAACACACCTGTCTATATCCCAGGTAGCTGCAATCTTGGGAAAGAAGAGACTAAACGTCGCCAACTAGTGGCAATTCTCGGACTGGTTCTTTCACTTTCAACATTTATTGGTTTAGTTGGTAGCGACGCGACTGCCTCCGCGCGTTGGGGCATGTTTATTCCGCTGATGGTTTTCTCGATCGGATTCATTCAATCCAGAAGAAAGTTCTGTTTAGCTTATGGTTTTATGGGAACTTTCAATCTGGGTAAGTTGGGAGATTTGTCACGGGTCCAAAATCCTGAGGACCGTAAAGCCGATAGGAAGACCGCGCTGTCGATTCTGTTGCAAGCGGCTGGATTGGCGCTGAGCATCACACTGGCGCTGGTTTTACTCCCTTTATAAATCTTAATAATTTCCATTGAGTTCGACTCTCCTCGAGAGTACTGTCTTTCTTAAGAGTTATCAGAGTCAGAAGCTTTAGAGGTTAGTAGCTTTAGGAGTAGAGATGCAGATAATTGTTCATAACCATGGTGTTGGCTTAGCAATTGATTTCACTGAAATCAGCAAGGAAAGACTGGATCGATTGACCCGGTTCAATATTCCGATTGACCGCATTGATGTCGATGTCAGACATGAATCAAATCCTCACTTTGGAAGAAAGTCCCATCGAGTAACTCTCACCACACATGGCACCGGTCCTCTATTCCGCGCCGAAGGCGAGGGATTTAATGACTTGGCAGCCTTTGATGAAGCCGCCGAAGCGCTAGAGCTTCAATTGAGAAAAAAGCATGAACGAACCAAAGATGTCGATCGAAAAACTCTGCGAAAGTTGCGGGTAGCTAAAGGTTAAAAATCAGCAGGCGAAGGTTGATTTTTATACTGCGACTTTAGGTACTCCAGTGCACTCAAATACTCTTCATAGTAACTGGAGTTCCAGGTGCCTAATTCAGGATCAAAGTAATTACCTTCTATTGCGGTACTCCCACTAAGGAAGTTGATTGCGGTGTTGGTCTCCTCAATCATTCCAGGAATTTGTTCACGCTTACTTTGAGTGACACATTTTGGAAACTTTTCAAGCTCTTCATAAATTGTTAGATCATAACTGAGTACTTCTACGACCTTAAGTGCCATAGACTCAATCAGAGTGATTCGCTGCTCTGAATTCGGTGGCAAGGCGAGAAAATCATCAACTAAATTTCGATACTCTACCCACGCGGTTCTGCCAGAAAGCTCCTCTGAAATTATCAACTCCCGTACGGAATTACACTCAGCAGCCTCTTGCGAGGGTTTGCCAATTGGCCCAAAATGAATAGTCGCCCATAATGAAAGCACTGTAAGTGAAACAAGAAGGGGGACGAATATCCAAAAAATAGGGCGGGTACTTCTCACCACCGTAGACTAACGGAGTGATTTCCGATTTGGCAGAAGGGATTGTCAAAGCTCAGTCTCTGTTGAGTCTCCCGCAATCAATTGTCCGAATAGTCATCTCAGGCAAACAACGTAATGCGGCGCCTCAATTCCTCAGGGTTGATATCCGCCCAGTATTGATTAAATCATTGATTCATTGGCAAGTGGTTAGCCATGATGGAAAAAAGGATATAACCAAAAATCTACTCCCTAGCGATCTAAAGTTAGAGCAGTTCATAGAGAGCGGATTTGCAAACCTACTCATTGAAACTAATCAAATTGAGTTCACACTTCGTGTCACAAAATCGGGTCAGGCCCAATCAAATACAAGGAGAATTCCTACATCGGAGGTTTCACAGCTTGAACGAAAGATTAATGAACTTTCACATGATCGGGTTAAAAGTAGATTGCTTGATGAAAACGAGGAATTATTTAAACATCTGGGAATAACTGATCACGAGGGAAAGCTAAAGCCGTCACGGAGCGATAAGTTCAAACAGGTTCAGGAGTTCCTAAAAAGTATTGAGATTGCAATTGAGTTTCTTAATCGAAAGTCTGAAGCTCATATTGAGAGTAAACCTATTCGAATTGTCGATTTAGGTTGTGGTCATGCATATCTAACTTTTGCGGCTCATCGCTTTGTAAAAAAACTTGGACATAGTACAGAGGTTCTTGGTGTAGATGAACGCGCTGAAAGTCGAGATCGAAACAAAGCTATTGCACAGTTGCTAGATATCTCAAATGAAATGAAATTCTCTGCAATTAAGATATCGCAATTACCTAAGCAAAGTACAGATTTAACGATTGCCTTGCATGCCTGTGATACAGCTACTGATGATGCAATTGCTTGGGCGGTAAAAAGTCAATCCTCTGTCATGCTTATAGCACCATGCTGTCAACATGACATCCAGAGCCAAATGAGTGCTGCGCCAACCCCATGGAACATCGCGACTAGATACGGAATTTTACATGAGAGAGTTGGAGACATAATTACCGATTCAATTCGCGCTCAGATCTTGAGAGTGCTTGGTTATCGCACCGAAATTATCGAGTTTATTGCTGGTGATCACACCCCAAGAAATCTCATGATTCGCGCCTTCAAAAGTAACAAAGATACAACCCTAACCACATCACTTAAGACTCAGCGAGCTCAAGATAGAGCGCATGATTTACAGGATTTGGACAAGATGATTGCAGAGTGGCGGATAGCGCCAAAATTGATGGAATTGCTGCATGAGGAGCTGGAGCAGGCACGCTCCGGTGCGGGTCTCAGTTAGGCTTGTCCAATGTCTTCCAACCCACCATCTGCCAATCAAAGTAATGGGAGTTCCCATGTTAATGCCGGCAAAGTCTTAGCATCTTTGCCAGTCGGCGAAAAAGTTGGAATCGCATTTTCAGGCGGACTAGACACCTCTGTTGCGGTCGCTTGGATGCGCAGTAAGGGAGCTTTGCCTTGTACCTACACAGCTGATTTGGGCCAGTACGACGAAGGAAATATTGAAACAATTCCAGATCGTGCAAAAGAGTACGGCGCAGAGA
>Ga0129336_10001485_pt1 | contig 14227 bp, 19 predicted proteins | sample CPB6_02_DNA_FD_96878 | JGI IMG/M metagenome (GOLD analysis project Ga0129336, IMG submission 96878) | Freshwater to marine salinity gradient microbial communities from Chesapeake Bay, USA - CPBay_Sum_0.6_0.2_DNA | ecosystem: Environmental > Aquatic > Marine > Coastal | place: USA: Chesapeake...
ACTAATAATAACAAGAAAGTAACAAATGAGTCTAAAAGGAAAAGTAAAATGGTTTAATGAAAAAAAAGGTTTTGGTTTCATTGAACGCGAAGACGGAAAAAAAGATGTTTTCGTACATATCTCTGCAGTCCAAGCGGCTGGCTTAGATTACCTAGATGAAGGAAGTTCTATTAATTTTGATGTCGAAGACGGTCCAAAGGGCCCATCTGCGGTAAATCTAAAACAAGAATAATCCCAATCGTAAACAGTTAGGAGGCCCGTTTTGGGCATACACTACAATTATAAAGCAAAGCGTGGAGAACGCGCGATGCAAAAGGAGCAAAAGCGAAAAGATCGATTAGCTTCTAAAAGATTGAAACGGGCCCCTCTAACTACCCATGCATCTTCCGAGTCAAACGTTGCAAGACCCAAAAGAATAGAAATGCATGATATTAATAAAACAGTCACTTTAGAAGATCTTACAAAACCAGAAAATTAATTCGTTTCATTTCCATTATTTTCAAATATAAAATTTCCATTACAAGTTCGGCATGTATCAAAATTTTAATTGGAAGTGGAATAATCTAGTTTTTATAGGAAGATTGCTAACTTCTTCTTTGTTTTTTATGTACGTGGGCTCGTTGCCCTTTTTATTAGAAAGTTGGAAATTAACAGCAGGAGCGGCAGGCTTGATACAAACTGCACTTGTTGCAGGTTTTGCTTTATCTTTATTTATTTCTTCCTATCTTTGCGATTATTTTAATCCCAATAAAATATTAATTATTTCTGCCGTGGGAAATGTTGTTGCAGGAATTATTTTTTATTTTGTAGCAAAAGATTTCATAACAGGATTTTTTTGTAATTTATTCTTGGGTTTATTTCAGGGGGGAATTTATGGACCTTCGATGATTTTAGTTTCTGAACAATTTGAAAAAAAGCACAGAGGTCTTGCTATGGGTTCAATGTTAGCAGGTCAGTCTCTTGGTTACGCACTTTCTTTATCTTCAAGTTTTATTTTATCCAATCTTTATTCAACCTCGGTTGCTTTTTTATTTTGTTTAACTTGTGGATTTTTGGGAATCTTTCCTTTTTTATTAGCTCTGCGAAAAGATTTATTTAAAAAATATAAATTTGATCACACCTCAAGTTATTTTCAATCCAAGCAATCTGATCAAAATAAATTATTGGTTAGAGGTTATACTGCACATTGTGTAGAATTATTTGGATTATGGTCTTGGCTTCCAGTATTTTTGTCTTTTATTCTTATAAAAGATATTGCAATCAATCCTTTAGTACTGGGAGTTATTATTGGTTTAATTCTTCATTTATCAGGAATGTTTGCAGGCTTAACCGGCGGCATGCTTGCAGATAAATTTGGAAGAAAAAATATTTTAGTTATTTTTGCACTATCTAGTTCTGTTTTGTCTTTTACTGTGGGATGGACTTCTGATTGGAATTGGATTGTTATTTGCCTAATTTCTGTAGTGTATAGCTTTTTTGCAATCGGTGACTCAGGAGTGTTAACAGCAGCTTTATCCGAAAGTACCGAAAGAAACTTTTTAGGTAGAGCATTGGCTTACCGATCGATCGTAGGAATGGGACTCGGATCTTTTACCCCTGGTATTTTTGGTTATATTCTTGATATCACTAATGACCATCAAGCCATTTCACAAAATACTAACTGGATATATGCTTTCTCCTTTTTGGGACTTGCCGGACTCATCGCTACCTTCTACGCGTCGCAAACGAATAAGCAGGTCATCGGTTAAAATCATTGCTCTTCCAACCCTATGATTTATTTGAATAAATTATTTTTAGACGATCCTAAATAAGCCTTAAATTAAGGTAGATATCGCCCTTTAACAAAAGGAATAAAATGAAAAAACTACTAGTAATAATCTCTATCCTTTCAGCTATTGCGTTTAATGCTAATGCAGCAAAGCATACAAAGGGTGATGTTTCTAAAGCAGATTATATCAAACAAGCTGAAGCTCGTTTTGATAAAATGGATGCCAATAAAGATGGAATCCTAACAGCTGCAGAAAAAAAAGCTTACTTTGACAAAATCAAAGCTGACAGAGAAGCTGCTAAGAAAAAAACTGCTAAGTAATTTATACTTAATTTCAGCGGTGCTAAGCACCGCTGACAAAATCCTTTAAAATTCACTGGCTTTTAAAAATACAGCATGTATTAAGGGGCGCACTATGGATTTAAAATTAAGAAACATCGCAATCATTGCTCACGTTGACCACGGCAAAACAACTTTGCTGGACAATATTATGAAACAAAGCGGAATGTTTCGAGACAACCAAGCAGTTGCAGAACGATTGATGGATTCCGGAGATTTAGAAAAAGAAAGAGGAATAACTATTCTTGCTAAACCTACTTCCGTAAAATGGAAAGATGTAAGATTAAATATTATCGACACGCCTGGTCACGCTGATTTCGGCGGAGAAGTAGAGCGTGTCTTGGGAATGACCGATGGTGTTATTTTGCTAGTGGATGCTGCAGAAGGACCAATGCCCCAAACAAAATTTGTTTTAGGAAAAGCATTAAAGCAAGGTTTACGTCCTATCGTCATTATAAATAAAATAGATAGACCAGACGGAAGACCCAAAGAAGTTATTGATGAGGTATTTGATTTATTTGTATCTTTAGATGCAACAGATGCACAATTAGATTTTCCTATTTTATACGCTTCAGGAAGAGCTGGATGGTGTGTGAAAGAATTGGAAGACCCAAGAGAAAATTTACATCCATTATTAGATTTAATTTTAACGCATGTTCCAGAGCCAAAAGTAAATCAAGGAAAAGCTTTTGCTATGCTGGTTACTCTTTTAAGTTCTGATTTTTATTTAGGTAGATGTTTGGTTGGTCGTGTTATTCATGGATCTGCTAAAATTAATGACACAGTGAAAGCAATTAATTTAAAAGGGGAACAAGTAGACCAAGGACGTTTAACCAAACTTTTCACATTTGCAGGAACAGAGAGAATTATTGCAGATCAAGTAACCGCAGGAGATATTGTGTGTATCGCGGGTTTATCCGATGCTTCGGTTGCTGATACTATTTGCGATCCTTCTGTGACTGAACCATTACAATCAACTCCAATAGATCCACCTACCATGTCGGTAACTATTACAGTGAACGACTCCCCATTTGCTGGAAAAGACGGAAAAAAAGTTACTTCAACAGTAATACGAGAAAGATTAATGAAAGAGGCGGAAAGTAACGTTGCAATTACTTATAGGGAAAATGAGGGAAGAGATTCTTTTGAAATTGGTGGAAGAGGAGAATTGCAAATCGGAGTTTTGATAGAGACCATGAGAAGAGAAGGATTTGAGCTTACTGTATCGAGACCAAAAGTTTTATTTAAATCAGAGAACGGACAAAAATTAGAGCCGATGGAAGAAGTGACTATCGATGTAGACGAAGAGTATGCGAGTAACGTCATAGATAACATGAATCAAAGAAAAGCAGAGATGACGGATATGAGAGATATGGGAGCTGGCAAGAAACGAATTATCTTTAAAGCACCTTCTAGAGGATTGATTGGTTATCAAAGTAGATTCTTAACTGACACCAAAGGTACAGGAGTATTAAATAGAATTTTTCATTCGTACGGACCGTTCAAAGGAGAAATTGTTGGAAGAAGAAATGGTGCTTTAATTTCAATTGATACAGGTAAAGCAGTAGCTTTTGCAATTTTTAACCTACAAGATCGTGGACGTATGTTTATCGAGCATAATACAGAAGTATATATGGGAATGATTGTGGGTGAACATTCGCGAGATAATGATTTAGAAATCAATGTCATGAAGGGTAAAAAACTTACTAATATGAGAGCTTCAGGAAGTGATGAGGCGGTCACTTTGGTACCACCGGTTAGAATGAGTTTAGAAGAAATGATGGCATATATTAATGAAGATGAACTATTGGAAGTGACGCCAAAATTTTTACGATTAAGAAAAAAATACCTTATTTCGCACGAAAGAAAACGTTTCGAAAAATCAGCGTCCTAGAACGTTATTCACAAGTACTGTTTATAACTTACTAAAATCAAGAACTTGTTCTTGTTTTGATTCACTTAAGGACTCTTTTTAAAACTTAAATAGGTAGTAGTTATCCACTTTGTGGGTAGTTAAGCTGCTCTGGATAATTTTAGTTCTCTCCAAATTTGGTCTAAACTGTCTACTAGATATTTCATCTTTTCATCATCATGATAAGGGGTAGGAGTGAAACGTAATCGTTCGGTACCCTTCGGAACAGTAGGATAATTGATGGGTTGCACATAAATAGAAAAATCATTTAGTAAAATATCTGAAATTTCTTTGCATCTGGCAGAGTCTTTAACTAGCACAGGAACGATATGACTATCATTTTGAATAATAGGTAAATTTTTATCTAACATGAGTTTCTTTAGTTTCGCGGCACGTTCATGAAGTTCTAGTCGTAATGAATGATTATTTTTTACCACACGAATACTAGCAATTGCCGCTGCTGCAATACTTGGTGGCATGGACGTGGTAAAAATAAATCCTGGCGCAAAGGACCTGATCACATCAGCAATATTTTTACTAGAAGCAATATATCCTCCCATAATTCCGAAACCTTTTGCAAGAGTTCCTTCGATAATATCGAGCTCATCTGTCACCCCCATCATTTCAGAAAGCCCTCCACCATGTTCGCCATACAATCCTACTCCATGCACTTCATCTAAATAAGTGAGAGCATTGTATTTTTTGGATACTTCAATAATTTCTTTAATAGGGCACAAATCTCCATCCATGGAATAAACCGATTCAAAAGCTACTATTTTTGGCTATTCTTTCGGAGATTGTTTTAATAAATATTCTAAATGTTCAACGTCGTTATGTTTCCAAATATGTTTGTCTGATTTTCCATTTTTGATTCCTTCAATCATAGACGCATGATTATTTGCATCTGAATAGACAATGCAGTTTGGTAAAAAACGTGACAAGGTACTTAACGCGCATTCATTGGCAATGTAGCCAGAAGTAAAAATTAGTGCTGCATCCTTATGATGAAATTTACAAAGTTCTCTTTCCAGTTCCACATGATAGTTAGATGTTCCGGAAATATTTCTAGTTCCACCAGCCCCAGCTCCCACAGCTTTTGCTGCATTAACAAATGCATTGATCACTTCTGGGTGCTGTCCCATACCTAAATAATCGTTACTACACCAAATCGTAACATCAGATTTAATTCCTAATTCATTGTTAAATACTGCTTTAGGAAATTCACCACTTTTACGAGTAATATTATTAAACACTCGGTATCTTCCTTCGCTTCTAAGTTGGTTTAGAGCATTTTCAAAAACTGAGTTGTAATCAAATTTCATAATTTTTTTTCAATTTATACTAATACTAGAAGAGATAATCTATTGAACTTTTGGTTTTATTACTTTTCCATTTTCCAATTTTGGCGGGATATATTGTTTTCCAGCAGGTGCGTCATTTGAGAACCGATAAGATAGAAGAACTATCACTAACAAAAGTAAGCTGATCAAAGATAGTTTGATGATAGGCCACTTTCCGTCTGTTTTTTTTATTACAACTGAGGATATATAAAATACTAAAAAGGGAGCAATAATTGCTGCAGCAATTAAAATTTTATTAAGCATAGTTCATTGTACAAAGAGATTATTCAAAAGCCAAGGGGCTGTAGTAATATTCATTAATGATTCGTAACAAAAAATTTTCTATTACTGATCTTACTACCATTACTACCAGACTGGAGCGCGTCCGGAAAAAACTTAAAAGTCCCAAAGTAGAAAATTTTCAAATTGATCTAGAACTGATTTCATTAATTAATAAGCTAAAGCTGGCTATTACTAATTTGAAAAAAAATAAGAGTTAAGTTTTTGTGGTCCCAGTACAACTCCATAAAAGTGTAAGATGGCCAAATAAGGAACGAGTACTAGGACCGAGGTAGTTTATAGCAAAAAAAAATGAAAAAATTGTGACGAAAATAAAATTTTTTTATCCTTATTTTGTTAGTTTTTTTTAAAATAAAAAAAAAAGAATCAACCTTTAATTGAAATAATTTAGTTCTGGGTCTGTAGGTAAGAAAGTAGGCTAGCAAGTCCAGCGATGATAATTTGGCCATCTAAAGAAAATAGCATGTGAGGATAAACCCCAACCAGCCACCAAATAGCAGTTATGATAATATACCAAACAATACTTATTTTGCTGGTACGAATAATTTGTTCCCAATTAATTTTTTTTGGTTTTTCTTCGGTCATGTTTCAAAATAGTAAAGGAATTTAATCATTTCGTCATTCCTTTTTCGCAGTAGTGATATCTGCAAATAGCATTACTCAATCTAACACAAGATAATTATAAATTTATTATGACACAAACTATTAAAATAAATTTATTTAGCTTAGCTTGCATAGCTGTTTTATCAGTAGCTATCCATTACTTTGCTTAATAAAGAAACTGTTGCTTAGGAAAGAAAAGGATAATCAGTATATCCTTTTTCTTGGCCACCGTAAAAAGTAGATCTATCATATTTAGTTAGTTCTGCTTTTTTAGCAACCCGTTCAGGAAGATCAGGATTAGATATAAACCATCTTCCAAACATAACTGCGTCCGCCTTATTATCTTGAAGTGCCTGTTCCGCAGTCTCAGGAGTATAACCACCAGCGGAAATAAATATTCCATTAAATTTATTTTTAAATAAATCAGAAGTGCTCGGAGCTGCAGCATTCAGTTTATCATCTCCACCAGCTGATGAAGCTCTAGGTTCAATCATATCAATAAAAAGAATATTTCTTTTGTTTAGTTCTTCAATAAGATGATTAAATAAAGCAACTGGGTCTGAGTCGCTCATGTCATTAAAAGTTCCGTAAGGGGATAATCGAACTCCCACTTTATCTTTTCCCCAAACATTCAAAACTGCATCTAATACTTCCAAAGGAAATCTTACACGGTCTGCAATTGATCCTCCGTAATCATCTGTTCGTTGGTTACTACCGCTTTGTAAAAATTGGTCTATTAAATAACCATTTGCCATGTGTACTTCGACACCATCAAATCCTGCTTCTTTGGCATTAATAGCTCCTTGTCTAAAATCTTTTACAATACTTTTAATTTCAGCAACCTCTAAAGCTCGAGGAGTTTTAATGTCTGTCGGTTTCCAATCTGCAGTAAATGTTCCACTGTTTTTAGCAGCTATTGCAGAAGGAGCTACAGGTAATTTTCCATCAGGCTGATGCGAACTGTGAGAAATTCGTCCTACATGCCACAATTGTAAAAATATTTTTCCACCTTTCTCATGAACAGCATCTGTAACTTGTTTCCAGCCAGCTACTTGTTCTTTACTGTGAATTCCAGGAGTTCCTGGATAGCCCTGACCTTGTTGTGATACTTGTGTTGCTTCTGAAATAATCAGACCTGCACTGGCTCTTTGAGCATAATACGTTGCATTTAATTCTTGAGGAATATTACCAGGTTGTGCAGAGCGCATTCTAGTAAGAGGCGCCATTATAATTCTGTTCTTTAAAGTTATTTTTCCAAAGGGTAATTCTGACAAAAGTTTCATAATAAGTTTTTTATTGATTAGGTTACACTAGGTAATTATTAACTTGATAAATTCAAGTATCTTTTAGGAAAGATATTTTTTAAAAAAATCGATTGTTCTATTCCAGGCAAGTGTTGCAGCTTTTTCGTCATATCTTGGCGTTGTATCATTGTGAAAGCCATGATTTACTTTTGGATAGATATGAGCAGTGTAATTTTTTTTATTTTTCTTTAGGGCCGCCTCATAAGCTGGCCAACCTTCGTTAATTCTTTTATCTAATTCAGCATAATGTAATAGAAGAGGTGATTTAATTTTAGGTACATCTTTGTCATCAGCCTGTCTGCCATAGAAGGGAACAGATGCAGCAAGTTCAGGATAGGCAACTGCTAATGCATTACAAACGCCGCCTCCATAACAGAATCCTACACAACCTATTTTTCCCGAATTATCTTTTCTAGATTGTAAATATTCAAAGCCTGCAAAAAAATCGTTCATTAATTTAACTGGATCTACTTCACTTTGTAATTGTTTGCCTTTCTCATCGTTTCCAGGATAACCTCCTTTGGAAGTAAGGCCATCTGGCGCTAAAGCTAAAAATCCAGCTTTTGCAACTCTTCGCGCAACATCTTCTATGTAAGGATTTAAACCTCTGTTTTCATGCACTACTAATACGGAAGAAATTTTGCCAACCGTTTTGCTAGGCATCACCAAATAAGCCTTTACTGTTCCATTTCCTTTAGGAGAAGTGTAGTTGATGTAACTCGTCTTAATATCAGGATCATTAGCTTTGACTTGTTCAGCTAAAGCATAATTAGGATTTAGTATGTTTAAAATAGCGGTAGCAGTCAAACCACCAATGGCAAATTTATTGGCATTTTTTAAAAATTCTCGTTTGCTGATTTTTCCATGCGCATAAAAATCATAAAGATCTAGAAGTTCTTGGCTAAAATCTTTAGCAGTAAGTCTGGTCATAGCAGGAGTATTAGAATACTCTTTTTATTTGTAAAGCGTATTTACTATCTCTAAAAAAAGAGTATTAGAGCCACTAACCTTAACCGGTAGGATATTATGGGAAAAAGCAAAGACGTAAAAAAAGAAAAAAAGAAACCAAAAAGCACTGCGCCAAAAGTAAGTAAATCTAAAAAGCAGTACTAATTGTTTTTATTAAAAGGACGCTCATGCACAAGCGGGGCGTCCTTTTTCTTTCCAAGTATAAAAATAATCTATAGATAGTTATTATGTTGAAAGAAAATCTTCATTGGATCTTATTAGGTATCGCTGTTGGAATTGTTTTTTATTTAGCAGATAAATACATTTTTTAAATTACACCATGCAAATTGAAATTATTTCTAAGTTATTTGAAATAATTTTTCCTGTTTTTTTTATTATTGGCATCGGTTATTTTTTTGGAAAAAAAAATCCTAATTTTGATAACAATATTATCACTAGTTTTGCAGGAACAGTGGGAGTTCCTTGTCTTCTTTTTTATTCTTTAACATTAAGTGGAATTGATTTTCATATTTTTGTTAAATTTGCAGGTATCACATTGATCTGCATCGCTTTATTTGCAGTTATGGGAGCGATTGTATTATTTTCTTTGCAACGAAATATTTTAAAAGAATTATCTCCTATTTTGTTACCTAACATGGGAAATATGGGTCTTGCTTTTTGTTTATTTGCTTATGGACCTGAAGGTTTTTCTATTTCAAGTGCGATTGCTTCTATGGTTATGATTTTGCATTTTACCTTAAATATTTTTTTAGCTAAGGGGAAATTTTCTATAGGTCCCATGGTTAAATCTGTTCCTTTATATGTCATTTGTATAGCTGGATTTTTTTTATATTATAAAATTCCCATTCCAAAATTTGTAACTAACACCACTATGTTAGTAGGTTATACTGGAATTGTTTTAATTCTTATTTCTCTAGGAGTGGCATTAGGAACCCTTAAAACCGTAAGTATAAAAAAAACTTTAGTTATTTCTTTAGCAAGATTAATCGGTGGTCCGATCATTGCTTTTGCCGTGATTCAATTTTTTTCTCTTTCTGGTTATCAAGCAGGAGTTTTGTTTATCCAGTGTTCTATGCCTGCAGCTGTACTTACTTATTTATTAGCAAAAATGTATTCGCCCAAGGAAGAAACAGATAATATTGCAAGCGTTATAGCCGCCTCCACTACTTTATCTATTTTTACTATACCGATTATTATTTTTATTGCGTTAAAGTATTTTTCTTAAGTATTTTTTAGTATTGAAAGAATACCTTTAATATTTTTTCGTTGTCGTCTTTTTTTAATTTTTTGTTGATAGGTTTTTTTCTTTTTTTTTAGTTTCATTAACAAAGACTACAGATCCTCTTTTTCCGCTTTTCTTGAGATAATTAAAGGAAAGATAATAAGGGCAAAAATAATAATCATTCCTAGAATGATTAGGACAGTCCAGTTCATTAAGAAGATTTATCGAATGACTTTGCGCTTTTTAAGATTGCTTCTACTTTGGAATAATTAGCAGAGGATAATGTTTTTTTAGGATCAAAATAAGCCTTTTCAATTTTGGTCATATCGTAATCAATTTCTTTTAACAGTTCGATCCCTTGCTCATAATGTTTTTTCATAGCAAAAGCCAAACCTCTCAATTTGATCTCATTTTTTTCGCCAGCAATTTGTTTTGAAATAGCGCTCACTTCTCTAAGGTGCTTGAAAGCCTTCTCTTCAATTTGCTTGTTCTTCGATTGAAAGATTTTGGATATAAATTTAAACACTAGTTCCTCTCATTTCTCTTAAATTATCAAAACTTTAAACTAATGTCTAAAACAAAGACACCAAGTACTTGTGTACAAAAAAACCTAAAATAAGCAAAACAACTCCTAACGAGTAGATTAGCCAAAAGTTCATGCCTAAACTTTTAGCAAAAAAGAATGGAAGAAAAAATAAATAGGAGACCGGAACTCCTACTAAAATACTTTTGGCAAAAGTTACAGATGTTTCTGGATTTTTATGCTCAAGATAAGAAAATACTAATGCAATTAAACTAGCTAGGGGAAGCGCTATAATAAAACCAGATAATTCAGGTTTTTTTCCTGATAACCAACTAGCAAACGCAATAACAGAAGCAGCCAATAGAACTTTAAGAAAAAAAATCATATTTTTATATAAACTTGCATTATAGTAATATTCATTCAAAATTCATTAAGCAAATATTATACAAAATGAAGACAGCTATAGTAACACTTTCAGACTCTGGATATTTTCATTTATTAGAAGAGCTTATCGAATCTATTCATTCTTTTGAGGAAAGCAGCAGTGTAAATATTTGCGTCTTGGATGCTGGTATGAGCCAAGATCAATTAGAAAAAATAAAAAATAAAGTTTATTCAGTTAAAAAAGCAGAATGGGATATTCCTGTTTCTTCTCTCAAAGTGAAAGGAAAGGAGTGGTTAAAGAGCCAAGTGTCGAGAGCTTTTTTACCAAAGTATTTCCCTTCATTTGAAAAATATATTTGGATTGATTGTGATGCTTGGGTGCAATCTTGGTTTGCTATAGATCTTTTAAAAAGAGCTTGTGATCACGGCAGACTGGGTATTGTTAGTATGTCTGACCGACACAACGGAAGAGTAGCAAAGATTAACTGGTTTTTTAAAAATTTAGGTTTTGTTAAATCTCAAAATTATAAGCATGCAAAGTCTTCAGGTTTTTCTGAGAGTATTTCAAGACATATTGCCTTACAACCTCATTTGAATATAGGAGTATTTTCTTTAGAAGGCAGCTCGCCTGCTTGGAAAGTTTGGCAAAAGAACCTAGAGCAAGCCCTATCCAAAGGAAATATTTTTGGCTCTGAACAAGTAGCCATGAATGTGTCTGTGTATGCAGATCATATACCAGCTGATGTTTTACCCTTTTATTGTAATTGGATTCCTTATCCAGGATCTAATAATACTAAATTTGATGTTTCCAAAAATAAATTTGTGGAAGGTTTTACGCCTCATCATGAAATAGGCATCATGCATTTAGCAGGTGGTATCAAGGTAGAAAATGTTGATATGCGTTTTGATAAAAACTATACTATTTCTGTCCCTACCACCGATGGTGGGTTTGTTAAAAAAAGCTTTAGATTTAATAAAAATTAATTATTTAAAAGAACCTTGCGGCATGAATTTTAAAACATTGCCTCGGTAATATTCAAACAAACTAGAACTTTCTCTATAAATATTAGCACAAGCAAAATTTCTTTCAGCCTCTGATAATTTCACTTCTGGACTACTTAAGTGCTCTATGCAGTTAGACATGTATCGTTGTGACCGATATTGTTTTTCAATTTGTAAACCTAGCATCATAAATAAAGCGATTGCAATTCCTACTCCTGCATAAGATTTTAAAAAATATCCGATACATTTACAAATCTGAGGAGTGTTGCTACTCCAAGGACAAATCTGTTGTTTTTTTGCTTCATTTTTCTTCATATCAAAAGACTTTAAACTGTTTTAAATTTTTAACCAATGAAATTTTGCTCTCTTCATTAAGAAATGTTAGATTACATCTTAATCAAAGGAGATTGTATGAAAGCAACTTATAAATGCCCAAAATGCAATATGGCTGTTAATGCGACGTGCGCCAATTGTAATAATGAGCCGCTTATTAATGACACCTTAGATGTAAATGGAAAAAAAGTTCAAATATCCAAATGCCCAAAATGCCAAGGAAAAATTAAATCTCCTATGTGTTGCGGTCAGGATATGACTTGCTCCGTATAGTCATTTAACATTAGATTATTTTAGAATTATTTTGAGGCTAGTTGAGCCTTCATTAATTTTATTTTACCAGACGCTATTTTTTTTCAGGGGGAGAAAAGAAGGGCAAAGCTGGTAAAACAAAAATAATAACTTATTTGTAATCGTTAAACTTAGAGAAACAAGAATTGTAATTGCAGCACAGCTGTGTACAGCAGACATAGCTCGCTCTAAGTAAAGATACTTAACTGCTTGGGGGAAGTTAAATGAAAAAATTAAATAGAGCGAAGCCAGCTATGTAGTACTTTTTTAATTTTTTGCAATAGTTGTGCTATAAATTTTTTATTAGCATGAATCACTGTGACACTTGTGCATTCAAAAAATAAAACGATTTCTATCACAATTTGAACACAAACTACTCTTACATGCGGTACATGAATACAGTCACTACAACACAAACAATAGTACCTAGTTTTAACGTAAAAAAACTAAATAACATTTTGTTAAATGTTATGTCTGGTTTAGCTACCATTGCAGTTGTCACAAGCTTTTTATGTTTGCCGATGATTCTATATGTGGTTACTCAAACTGGAATATGATTAGTTAGATTATTAGAAAATTAAAGTATTAAACTAAGCAAATAAGAGTATAGGCATACCTAATCATGCGATTATGTATGATTAGAATGTAAATATGATACCATACAACGATGAAGAATTAGAGTTTCTAAACAAAGCTTAAATTTTCCTACTTAGATTAAACCAAAGGATTAGACGTGGAACTGCAAACAGGGATATGGCTACTGTGTTTAGGATTGCCTGCAACAATCGTATGCATAGCTTGTATCATTTGGTTCGAAAGCCCGAAGAAGAAACGTGAGTAATGAATGCTTTCTATTACTGTAGAAACTGAAAAGAATTCTCGTACCCAAGATATTGCGGAGGACCAAGCAAAAAAATTTATTTCCATTAAGCTGATAGAGATGCTTAAAAATAAAAATCTTCACAGTGTTACTATTTCTAAAAGTAATACAGTGATGTATATTTTTACTCATAATATAGATACGTAGTTATTTACTTAAAATTTTTTCTGAAAAAAAAATTGAATCCATTAAAGAGGCATCAATGTGGATTATATTGGTAGGACTTTTGATTTGGTGGGCGTACTATCTTTTTTAATAAAAAGTACCGAAATTACTTATGTTTTGAGCAATGCAATGAAAACAAATTCAGGTATTTGAATAGCCTGATATTTGTCATAATCTTATTTTGATATGGAAAATATTATGAAACAAATAATAGCATCCGTTTTAATTAGCTTTCTACTAGCAACAGGAGCATTGGCCGAAACTTGTCCTGCCATGATGAAGCAAATTGATCAAATGCTTGCAGAAACCAAGCAATTGAGTTCTGAACAAGTGAAAGAAATTAAAGCTTTGCGTGCACAAGGAGAAGAAGCCTTCAAGGAAGGTAATCAGGAAGAATGTCAAAAACTTCTTAGCCAAGCGATAGAGCTGTTAGGATAATAAGGATGCAACAAAATATTGGCTGGAATTTTGATAATAGCTATTTAAATTTATCAGAAATGATGGCATCTAAGCTGTCGCCAGTTCCTGTCAAAGAGCCAAAACTTATTTTATATAATCAAGCATTAGCAAAAGAACTAGGTTTAAATTTTTCTTCATTGACCAAAGAACAGCAAGCTCTGATTTTTTCAGGAAATGTTCTTCCCGAAGGAACGGTTCCATGGGCCGAGGCTTATGCTGGGCATCAATTTGGGCATTTTGTAATGTTAGGAGATGGTAGGGCAATTGTCTTAGGGGAACATGTTACCCCTAGTAATAAAAGATTTGATATTCAGTTAAAGGGATCAGGAAAAACTCCTTATTCCAGAGGGGGGGATGGCAGAGCAGCATTAGGTCCGATGATAAGAGAATATATTATTAGTGAAGCTATTCATCATTTACATATTCCCACCAC
>Ga0129336_10001486_pt1 | contig 14227 bp, 13 predicted proteins | sample CPB6_02_DNA_FD_96878 | JGI IMG/M metagenome (GOLD analysis project Ga0129336, IMG submission 96878) | Freshwater to marine salinity gradient microbial communities from Chesapeake Bay, USA - CPBay_Sum_0.6_0.2_DNA | ecosystem: Environmental > Aquatic > Marine > Coastal | place: USA: Chesapeake...
CACCTCCGGCGCCGCAGTGTCGTACTCGTCGACGATCTCCCCGACAATCTCCTCAAGGATGTCCTCGATGGTCACCAGGCCCGCAGTGCCGCCGTACTCGTCGATCACGATCGCCATGTGCACGCGCGCTGCCTGCATGTCGCGCAGGAGCGCATCCGCCTCTTTGCTGTCCGGCACGAAGTAGGGCGCACGCATCAGCGACTCCACGCGCTGGGATGTCTCGGCATCGCGGTCCTCGAAGGCTCGTCGCACGAGGTCCTTCAGGTAGACGATCCCGACGACGTCGTCCGCACTCTCGCCGATCACCGGGATGCGCGAGAACCCCGACCGCAGGCCGAGGGACAGCGCCTGGCGGAGCGACTTGCCCCGCTCTATGTAGATCATCTCGGTGCGCGGGACCATCACCTCTCGGGCACTGGTGTCGCCAAGTTCGAAGACGGAGTGGATCATCTGCCGCTCGTCGTCCTCGATGAGGGAGTCGGCTTCCGCGAGATCGACCATCTCGCGGAGCTCGGTCGTCGTCGCGAACGGTCCCTCGCGAAACCCCCGGCCGGGAGTCAGCGCGTTGCCGAGCAGGATGAGCAGCGTGGCCAGCGGGCCGAGGATGCGCGCCAGGAAGTATGTCGGCCGCGCGGCGGCGAGGCCCACGGCGAGGGCGTGCTGACGCCCCAGCGTGCTCCCGGCGACACCGATGACGACGTACGTGACCACGACCATCACGGCGATGGCCACCAGGATGGCGAGCACCGGCGATCCGCCGCCGCGCACGGCCATGACATCGACAGTCACGTAGCCCACGAGGATCGTCGCCGCCACGCGCGCCACGGTGGAGAGGAACAGCAGCACATTCACGTGACGGGGGCGGTCGCGCAGGACAGTCAGCAGCCGCTCGGCCCGGCGGTTCCCCTCCTTGCGCACCTCCTCCACGCTCGCCCGGCTCACCCGCGCGACGGCCGTCTCCGCCATCGAGAGCAGCCCTGCGAGCGCCACGAGCACGAGTGCCAGGACCAGCAGCCAGGCATCGACCGTCATCGGCTCCTCCAGGCCGAGAGCAGGTCGTCCTGCAGCGCGAACATCGCGTCGTACTCCTCCACCGTCGCGTGGTCGTGCCCGATGAGGTGCAGGAGACCGTGCGTCAGGAGCAGTGCGAGCTCCTCGTCCAGGGTGTGCCCGCGCTCGGCGGCCTGGGCGAGGACGAACTGCGGGCACAGCACGATGTCGCCGAGGACTCCCGGCTCCGGCTCCTGCCCGATGGGCGACGGGCGCAGTTCGTCCATCGGGAACGACAGCACGTCGGTGGGACCCGGCTCGTCCATCCACCTCACATGCAGGTCTGTCATGGTCTCGACGTCGACGAGGGTGATGTCGAGCTCGCACTCCGGGTGGAGCCTCAGCTGCACGAGCAGGAAGGCCGCAAGCGCCGCCAGTGCATGGATGTCGCCGCCCGCGTCGGCCTGGTCGGTGACCGCGATCCCGGCCCCGGCGTCGAAGTGCTGGTCAGCCGTCACGAGCCCTTCTTCGCGTCGTAGCGCTCGTAGGCGTCAACGATGCGTCCGACGAGCGCGTGACGGACGACGTCGTGCGAGGTGAGCCGGCAGAAGGCCACGTCATCGATGCCGTCGAGGATCTCGCCGACGACTCGCAGACCGCTCGTCGTGCCGCCGGGCAGGTCCACCTGCGTGATGTCACCGGTGACCACCATCGTCGAGCCGAAGCCAAGGCGCGTCAGGAACATCTTCATCTGCTCAGCGGATGTGTTCTGGGCCTCGTCGAGGATGATGAACGAGTCGTTCAACGTGCGGCCGCGCATGTACGCGAGCGGCGCGATCTCGATCGTGCCGCTGGTGATCAGCCGAGGGATCGAGTCGGGGTCGATCATGTCGTGTAGGGCGTCGTAGAGCGGACGAAGGTACGGGTCGATCTTCTCCGACAGGGTGCCTGGCAGGAAGCCCAAGCGCTCCCCCGCCTCGACTGCTGGCCGGGTGAGCACGATGCGGTTGATGCGCTTGTCCTGGAGCGCGCGCACCGCCTTTGCGACGGCCAGGTAGGTCTTGCCCGTACCCGCGGGCCCGATGCCGAACACGATGGTGTTGGTGTCGATCGCGTCGACATAGCGCTTCTGGTTGAGCGTCTTGGGACGAATCGTGCGTCCGCGATTGCTGAGGATGTTGGCCGTCAGCACCTCGGTGGGGCGAGTGCCGGAGCGCAGCAGGCCGATGCTGCGCTCCACTGACTCCGGCGTGAGCGGCTGGCCCGTGCGCAGCACCGCGAGCATCTCCGCGACGAGGGTGTCGATCATCGCGACGTCCTCCGCCGCGCCGGTCACGGTGATCTCATTGCCGCGGGCGAGGATGTCGACGGACGGAAAGGCCGCCTCGACCTGACGCAGATGCGCGTCCTGAGGCCCCAGCAGCGAGACCATCGGCTGCGAGGCAGGCACGACGATTGTGGTGACAGCCTGCGCGGCGTCCTGGGCGGGTTGGGTCATGGGGTCTTGGCTCACGATCATCCGGGCGGCCAGGACAGGTCCCGGCCGCCGAGTACATGGACGTGGACGTGCGGGACGGACTGGCCCGCCTGCGGCCCGGTGTTGGAGACCATGCGGTACCCGGACTCCGACACGCCCTCAGCAGCCGCCACGGCGCCCGCGACCGCCAGCAGGTGGCCCGCGAGCGCCGGATCCGCGGCCGCGAGGTCGGCCGCGTTGGCATGGTGCTCGACCGGGATGACGAGCACATGCACGGGCGCCTTGGGGTCGATGTCGCGGAAGGCGACCGCCCGCTCGTCGCGATGCACGACGGCGGCGGGGATGTCGCCGGATGCGATGGCGCAGAACAGGCAGTCGCTCACGCCTGCATCCTTGCATCCCACCGGCTGCTGCGAGCCAGGAGCACGGCCACGGCGGCGACCCCCGCGGTCGAGGTCCGCAGCACCGTGGGGCCGAGCCGGACGACGTGCGCGCCGGCACCCCGCAGGGCCTCGCGCTCGTCGGGCGCAATGCCGCCCTCAGGCCCGACCACGACGAGCACCTCGCCTGTGCCCGGGACGTCGATGTCGGCGATGGAGGTCCCGGCACCCTCGTCGAGCACGATCGCACGATCGACTCGAGCGACCCTCGACAGCACATCCGACGTCGACGCAAGCGAGGTGATCACCGGCACGCGAGCGCGCCGGGACTGCTTGGCCGCGGCAGCAGCCGTGTCCCGCCAACGGCGCAGTCCACGCTCCACGCGGTCGGCCTTCCACTGGGTCACGCAGTTGCGTGCCGACCAGGGGACGATCTCGTCGACGCCGATCTCCGTCAGGACCTCGACCGCCAACTCGGCTCGATCCGACTTGGGCAGGGCCTGCACGACCGTCACGCGCGGGACCGGCTCGGGCTCCTCGACCACGCTGTCCACGCTGACATCGGCCACGCCGTCCGGGCCGACACCGACGATGCGGCCCTCGACCCGTCGACCGCAACCGTCGACGAGGGTCACCGGCTCGCCGATGCCGAGCCTGAGTGCGCGCAAGGCGTGATGGCCCTCGGAACCGTCTAGGCGCACGACCCCATCGGGCTGGGCAACCTGCAGGCCGGGAACGAGGAAGACGGGCGGTGTCACCGGGAGCTGAACGCGTCCTTCAGGCGCGAGAACAGTCCGCCCGACGCCGTCGCGGTGCCCTGGCTGACCTGGACCGTGGCCTCGTCCCGCAGTCCCGCCAGCTGGCGGAGAAGGTCCTCCTGCGCCGGGTCCAGCCCCGTGGGGGTCTGGACCGACAGGTGCACGTGCATGTCGCCGCGCCCGGATGACCGGAGCCGCGCGGCGCCGTGACCGCGCACGGTGACCGACTCCCCTGACTGCGTGCCCGGGCGGATCTCCACGTCGACGGGCCCATCGAGCGTCTGCAGTTGCAGGCTCGTGCCGAGGGCGGCGGCTGTCATGGGCAGGGTGACCACGCAGTGCAGTTCGTCGCCGCGGCGCTCGAACAGGTCATGCGGACGGACCACGACCTCAATGAACAGGTCGCCGGCCGGACCGCCGTGCGGACCGACCTCGCCCTCCCCGGTCAGCTGGATCCGCGTGCCGGTGTCAACCCCCGGAGGCACCTGCACCGTGAGCGTGCGACGCGTGCGCACGCGGCCGTCGCCCGAGCACTCCGTGCAGGGGTGCGGGATCGTCGTGCCGAACCCCTGGCAGGCCGGGCACGGACGCGCGGTCATGACCTGGCCGAGGAACGAGCGCTGCATCTGCTGGAGCTCGCCGCGTCCCTTGCACATCGCGCACGTCTGCAGCGAGCTGCCCTGCGCCATGCCCGAGGCCTGGCACGCGTCGCACGCCACCGCCGTGTCGACGGTGAGGTCGCGGCTGCTGCCGAACACCGCATCGGACAGGTCCACCTGGATGCGGATGAGCGCGTCCTGGCCGCGCCGAGCCCTCGTGCGAGGTCCCCGCTGAGCCGCCCCGCCGAAGAAGGCATCCATGATGTCGCCGAAGTCGAATCCGCCCGCGCCGAATCCCCCGCGACCGCCGCCGAGCGGATCGCCGCCGAGGTCGTACATCTGGCGCTTCTCCGGGTCGCTGAGCACCTCGTAAGCGGCCGTGACCTGCTTGAACCTGTCCTGGTGCTCGGGATCGGGGTTGACGTCGGGGTGCAGCTCACGGGCGAGACGTCGATAGGCCTTCTTGATGTCCTCCGGAGTGGCATCGCGCGATACCCCGAGGAGGGCGTAGTAGTCGGTGCTCACGGAGGTCCCTACTGCTCGTCGAGGATCTGGCTGACGTAACGGGCGACCGCGTGCACGGATGCCATGGTGCTCGGGTAGTCCATGTGCGTGGGTCCGACGATGCCGAGCGACGCCACCGCCTGGTCGCCGCGCGCGTAGCGGGCCGTGACCACGCTCGTCGCCTCGAGCCCCTCGACCGGGTTCTCGTGTCCGATGCGCACGGTGACCCCCGCCTGCGCAGTGGCCTCGCCCAGCAGGCGCATCAGCACGACCTGCTCCTCGAGTGCCTCCAGCACCGGCTGGATGGCCAGCGGGAAAGCCTGCCCGTAGCGGGCCAGGTGCGCCGTGCCGCCGATCACCACGCGCTCCTCGGTGCGCTCGCTGAGGGACTCGAGCAGGTGGGCGATGACAGTGCGGACCAACGGACGCTCATCGGCCCCGAACGCGTCCTCGATGCCCTCGATCGCCGTGGGCACGTCCGCGAATCCCTTGCCCGCCAGGGCGACACCGAGGCGCGAGCGCAGGTCAGCGACCGTGGCCTCGGCCACCGGCTGCGCGCACTCGATCATGCGCTGCTCGACGCGCCCCGTGTCGGTGATGACGATCAGGATCACGCGCGTGCCGGCCATCGGGACGAGTTCGATGTGCTTGATCGTGCTGCGCGTCAGCGAGGGGTACTGCACGAGCGCGACCTGCTGCGTGATCTGCGCGAGGAGGCGCACCGTGCGGGACATGACGTCGTCGAGGTCGACGGCACTGTCGAGGAAGTGCTCGATGGCACGCCGCTCCGGCGCGCTCAGCGGCTTGACCTCCGACAGGCGGTCGACGAAGAGCCGGTACCCGCGATCGGTGGGCACGCGACCGGCGCTGGTGTGCGGCTGGGCGATGTACCCCTCTTCCTCGAGCGCGGCCATGTCGTTGCGGATCGTGGCCGGCGAGACGCCGAGGTGGTGGCGCTCGACCAGGGCCTTGGAGCCGACTGGCTCATGCGTCGCCACGTAGTCCTGGATGATGGCGCGCAGCACCGCGAGCCGACGCTCCTCCTGCATGCCACCTCCCGGGCCACGCTCGGACGCAGCGCTGGCACTCAATTGATCAGAGTGCCAAGTGTACGCCGAGGCGGTGGCGAGCGCAGGGTGCGCGGGTCAGTCAGCGGTCAGCGTGCGCACGACCGCATCGGCCAGCAGCCGCCCGCGGCGGGTGAGCACGATCCGGCCCTGCTCCAGCCGATCCGGATCGATGAGGCCGTCCTCGACCAGCGTGGCGTCGATCGTCAGGCCGTCGACGGGCAGGCCCTCGGCGAGGCGCACGCCTAGCAGCACCCGCTCGAGCGCCCGCTCGCGGGCACCGAGGACCTCATGGCCGTCCTCCGCCGACACCCCGGCGCGGATCCGTTCGGCGTAGGTGCGTGGGTGCCGCGCGTTCCACCAGCGTCGACCGGCCACGTGGCTGTGCGCTCCCGGACCGATTCCCCACCAGTCGTCGCCGTGCCAGTAGCCGAGGTTGTGCCGGCACTCCCCGCCCGCTCGCGCCCAGTTGGAGACCTCGTACCAGTCGAGCCCGGCGTCGGCCAGTGCGTCGTCGACGATGACGTAGCGGTCGGCCATGACGTCATCGTCCGGCGCCGGAAGGTCCCCCGAGCGCACGCGGCGGGCCAGGGGCGTGCCCTCCTCGACGATGAGGGCGTATGCCGAGACATGGTCGACGCCTGCGCTCAGCACATCGTCGAGTGACCGCCGCAGGTCGTCGTCCGTCTCGCCGGGCGTGCCGTAGATGAGGTCGAGGTTCACATGCTCGAACCCGGCCTCGCGCGCCATGAGTGCCGCCTGCACGCTCGCCCCGGGCGTGTGAGTGCGGTCGAGGACCTGCAGCACGTGCGGCGCCGAGCTCTGCATGCCGAACGAGATGCGGGTGAAGCCGGCCGATCGCAGCTGCGCCAGCATGCGTGCGTCGACGCTGTCCGGATTCGCCTCGGTCGTCACCTCTGCATCCGGCTCGAGGCCGAACTCGTCGCGGATCGTCGCGAGGACCTGGGCCAGGGCATCGGCGCCGAGGAGAGTGGGCGTGCCGCCGCCCACGAACACCGTGGACACCTGCCGGCCCTCGTCACCATCCTGACGGCGCGCCCATCGGACCTCGTCGGCGAGGACCTCATGGAAGGTGTCGCGCCGGACAGAGTCGCCGAGCTCGGTCGCCGTGTAGGTGTTGAAGTCGCAGTAGCCGCACCGGCTCGCGCAGAAGGGCACGTGGACATAGATGCCCAGACGCGGCCGGCTCACTTCTTGCTGGGCTCCGTGGTCGACAGCGCTGCGACGAAGGCCTCCTGGGGCACCTCGACGCGGCCGACCATCTTCATGCGCTTCTTGCCCTCCTTCTGCTTCTCGAGCAGCTTGCGCTTGCGGGAGATGTCGCCGCCGTAGCACTTGGCGAGGACGTCCTTGCGCATGGCGCGGATCGTCTCGCGCGTGATGACGCGTGAACCGATCGCAGCCTGGATCGGCACCTCGAACTGCTGCCGTGGGATGAGCTCCTTGAGCTTGCTCGTCATCATCGTGCCGTAGGCCATGGCCTTGTCGCGGTGCACGATCGCGCTGAAAGCATCGACGGGATCGCCATGCAGGAGGATGTCGACCTTGACGAGGTTGGCCTCCTGCTCGCCCGACAGCTCGTAGTCCAGCGATGCATAGCCGCGCGTGCGGGACTTGAGGGCGTCGAAGAAGTCGAAGACGATCTCTGCGAGGGGCAGCATGTAGCGCATCTCGACGCGATCCTCGGAGAGGTAGTCCATGCCGAGCAGCGAGCCACGGCGCTGCTGGCACAGCTCCATCACGGTGCCGACGAACTCACTCGGCAGGATGATCGTCGACTTCACGACCGGCTCGAAGATGTGCGCGACCTTCTGGGTCGGGAACTCGCTCGGGTTGGTCACGACGATCTCGCCACCGTCGTCGAGGACGACCCGGTAGACCACGTTGGGCGCCGTGGAGATGAGGTCGAGGTTGGCCTCACGCTCGAGCCGCTCGCGCACGATCTCCATATGGAGCAGCCCGAGGAATCCGCAGCGGAAGCCGAACCCGAGCGCGAGCGACGTCTCCGGCTCGTAGACCAGCGCCGCGTCGTTGAGCTTGAGCTTGTCGAGGGCGTCGCGGAGCTCCGGGTAGTCCGATCCGTCGATCGGGTACAGGCCGGAGAAGACCATCGGCTTGGGGTCCTGGTAGCCACCGAGAGGAGTGGTCGCCCCGTGGCGCTCCGAGGTGACGGTGTCGCCCACGCGCGACTGCCGGACGTCCTTGACCCCCGTGATGAGGTAGCCGACCTCGCCGACCCCCAGGCCGGAGCCGGCGATCGGCTCGGGCGATATGACGCCCACCTCGAGGAGCTCGTGCACGGCGCCCGTCGACATCATCGCGATGCGCTCGCGGGTCGAGATGTGTCCGTCGACCACGCGCACATACGTCACGACGCCCCGATAGGTGTCGTACACCGAGTCGAAGATCATGGCGCGCGCCGGAGCATCCGGGTCACCGACCGGGGCCGGGATCCGGTCGACGATCTGCTCGAGCAGTTCCTCGACCCCCAGACCGGTCTTCGCGGAGACGAGCAGGACGTCCGACGGGTCGCACCCGATCAGGTGCGCGAGCTCGGCGGCGTACTTCTCCGGCTGGGCGGCGGGCAGGTCGATCTTGTTCAGCACGGGGATGACCGCGAGGTCCTGCTCGATCGCGAGGTACAGGTTGGCGAGGGTCTGGGCCTCGATGCCCTGGGCGGCGTCGACCAGCAGGACGGCGCCCTCGCACGCGGCCAGGGACCGGGAGACCTCGTACGTGAAGTCGACGTGGCCGGGCGTGTCGATCATGTTGAGGACGTAGTCGCTGCCGTCCTGCGCACGGTACGGCAGGCGGACGGCCTGGGACTTGATCGTGATGCCCCGCTCACGCTCGATGTCCATGCGGTCGAGGTACTGCGCCCTCATGGCCCGCTCGTCGACGACCCCCGTCTGCTGGAGCATGCGGTCGGCAAGGGTCGACTTCCCGTGGTCGATGTGCGCGATGATGCAGAAGTTCCGGATTGCGGACGGGTCGGTGCTGCCCGGCTGGGGGGCAGGCGCACTGGCGGCCACCGGACTCCTCGTCGATCGGATCGGGGCCCGATTTGGGCCCGGCCCAAGCCTACGGGTACTCTTGGGGGTCGCCTCACCAGCGCTGCTCCCAGCGCCCGGTGCGGCAGCGCAGCAGGCATCGGTCCCCGAACGAAGGCAGCCCCGTGGCGAACATCAAGTCGCAGATCAAGCGCAACCGCACCAATGAGAAGGCGCGGCTGCGCAACAAGGCCGTCAAGTCGTCGCTGAAGACCGCCGTGCGCAAATTCCACGAGGCGGCCGACTCCGGTGCCGCCTCGGCCCAGGAGCTCGCCCGCGAGGCCACCCGCGCCCTCGACAAGGCGGCCAGCAAGGGCGTGATCCACGCCCGCCAGGCGGCCAACCGCAAGTCCGCGATCTCCAAGAAGGCCGCCTCGCTGTAGTCGCGCCCGACCCCCTGACGCCCCCCTCGTGGGGGCGTCAGTCATTTCCGAGGCATACTCCGCGCATGCCCCGCATCCAGGCCCCGACGGTCGCGCTCAATCGCGAGCAGCGACGCGCGGCCCTGCTGGAGGCCGCCGCAGCCCTGATCCTCCGCGACGGCACGTTCACCGTCGCCGAGGTGGCCGCAGAAGTTGGCCTGTCGAGGTCGGCGGTGTACGAGTACTACACCAGTGCCGCGGACCTGATCGCCGACGTGCTCATCGACGAGCTGGCCGAGTGGAGCAGCGCACTCGTGCTCGCGGTCGAGGGCACCGACGACCCGCACGCCCGCATTGAGGCCTGGGTGCAGGCCGTGCTGGACTACGTCGCCGACGGCCGGCACGCCCTCGTGCGGGCCGCCGCCGGCGCGGACCTGTCGCCGACACGACGTGCGGAGGTCCAGTCGCAGCACCGCGATCTCGTCGCCCCGCTCACCGAGGCGATCCGCGACGCCGGGGTCGCCGATCCGGCCGCTGCGGCCGGGCTGGCCTGGGGTGCGGTCGACGCCGCGATCGGACGGATCGAGGCCGGCACGACCACGGTTGAGGTCGAGGCGCCGCGAGTGATCGCCTTCGTGCGCGGCGGACTCCGGGCCCTCGCCCGCTGACGTCAGGCGCCGCGGGTGCCCGCGACCAGCACCTCGAGCGCCAGCAACTTCTGCTCCGGGTCGAGGCTGGTGCCACCGCCGACCCCGCCCTTGACGGCTCCGTCCGCCTCCGCCAGCGCCACCACGGCAGCTGCGAGGCGCCTCTGGTCAGCCGACCACCGCGACCACTGACGGCGCAGGGTCGAGACCTTCCACGGCGGCACGCCGGCCTCGCGCGCGATGTCGGCCTCCGACGTGCCCGGGGGCATGCCGCCCACTCGCACGAGCGTGCGCAGGCCGCTGGCCAGCGACGAGACCATGAGGACGCCGATGCGCGCGGCGTCGTCGGTGACCATCGCCTGGCGCAGCGACTGGAGCGCCTCGGCAACCCGTCGGTCCCACACCGCGTCCGCGACCGTGAAGCCGGAGACCTCGGCGACGCCTCCGAAGAAGTCGCCCACGGCCTCGGCATCGATGGGATCGGTCTCGACGTCCGCGCAGAGCTGCGCCACCGCACTGCAGAGCAGGCCGAGATCATGGCCGATGGAATCGTGCAGCACTGTCACGGCATCGGGCGTGACAGCGCGCTTCGATCGAGCGAACTCCCGGGTGAGGAACTCACGGGTCTCCTTGCCCTTCTTCGGGCCACGGCAGTCCACCTCGTCGGCTCCCGCCTTGCGCAGCAGGTCGAGCAGCGCCTTGCCCTTGACCCCTCCGGGATGCGTGACCACCAGGTACCGGCCGTCGGGCAGGTCGGCGACGACCTCGCCCAGCACGCGGGCGAGCGCGTCGTCGGCCGCATCGACCCCCTCGACCACCACGACGCCGCCGTCGCCGAACAGGTCGGGGGCAGCAGCCTCCCTCAGGTGCCCTGCGGCGCCGTCGTCGGCGGCACTGATCGTCGTGCGCTGCACCGAGGGGTCCGCCTTGCGTGCAGCGGCGACGACCACGGAGATCGCGCGATCGACGAGCACGGGCTCTCCACCGATGGCGAGCGTGATCCGTGGGAGCGTCATGATGACGGCAGCATGCCATGCCGCACGACCACCTCGGCGCCGGAGCCAGTGCCCAAGACGGCGATGTCGCCATGCTCGTCCGTGCGCAGGACGAGTGCACCACCGCCTGCGTAGAGCCGGATCGTCTGTTCCGCGGGGTGCCCGTAGTCGTTGTCGGCGCCCACGCTGATGAGCGCGACGGGCGCGCCGACGGCCCGGGCGAACTCCCGCGACTGGTGCACCGACCCGTGGTGCGGCACCTTGACCACGTCGATGCCCGGGTGCACGCGGGCCACCTCCGCGGCAAGGGCCGCCTGCGCCTCCGGCTCGATGTCCCCCGTCAGCAGGACCCGCAGCCCGGCGATGTCGGCAAGGAGCACCACGCTGGCGTTGTTCGCGACCGACCCGGCGCGGATGATGCGCCGGGGCCACAGCGCCCGCCATTCCACCTGGCCCACGCGCCGGGCGTCCCCCGCCGTCATCGGCAGCACGGACAGGCCCGCATCCCGGGCTGCGGCGGAGGCCAGCCGAGCCTGGTCGCGCGGGTCGGCCAGCGGGGTCGCGAGCACCTGACCGACGTCACGGGCCCGGAGGACCCCGGCCAGCCCGCCGACGTGGTCGGCATGGAAGTGCGTGAGGACGACCACGGGCACCTGCCGCACTCCTGCGGCATCAAGGCAGTCAACGGCCGCATCGGCACTGGCACCGGTGTCCACGACCACGGCGCTGTCGGGCCCCGCCCGCAGCAGCAGCGCGTCGCCCTGCCCGACGTCGCACATCACCAGGAGCCAGTTCTCTGGCGGCCAGCCGCGCATTTGCGGCGGGCGCACGACGGCGAGCACGAGAGCAACCACCCCGGCCCCCGCCAGGACTCGACGCAGCCCGATGGGCACGTCGCCCCACCAGCGCGACCGCCGGAGCCGAAGCGCCACGCCCAGCAGGACGACGAGGGCGGCGAGGACCAGCAGGCCGACCCACCCGGTGGGCAGGGCAGCGACCGGCCACCCGGCCGCCGGCAGCCGGGGTGCCACCTCGGCCACCACGGCGATCCACGACGCCGGGATGACGGCGAGCCGGGCCGCCGCCTCGCCGAGCCACGGCAGCACCGGAGCGGTGACGGACGAGACCAGCCCCAGCACGGTGACCGGGGCGACCGCGGGCATGGCCAGCAGGTTCGCGGGGATCGCGATCCAGCCCACGGCCGCACCCATCAGGACCAGCACGGGCAGGGTTGCCACCTGGGCTGCCAGGGTCACGGCCGCGGCCTGTCCCAGGGCGGGAGGAAGGCGCGCGGTCGGCCGCCACCGGGCAAGCCGGTCGCACAGCGGCGGGGCGATCAGCACGATGCCGCCCGTCGCGATCGCCGAGAGCGCGAACCCCCAGGACAGCGCGAGGGACGGCTGGACGAGCAGCAGTCCGATCACCCCCGTGGCGAGCACGGCAGGGCCACCGCGGCGCCCTCCGACGAGGACTCCGACGAGGACGATCGCCCCCATCACCGAGGCACGCAGGACACTCGGCTCGGGACCCACCAGGAAGGCGTAGTACGCCAGCGCCACGAGGCCGAGCGCGACGCGCACGAGCAGTGACCTGCGGAGCATCGCGGCGAGCGCGACGACCGAGCCGACGACGATCGCGACATTGCTGCCGCTCACCGCGAGCAGGTGCGCAAGGCCGCTGGCGCGCATCGACTGCGCCAGCGCCTCCGGGGCGGCGGAGTCATCACCCAGGGTCAGGCCCTCGACGAGGGCCGCGGGCGCCGCGGGCGCGTCGGCCAGCGATCGCGACAGCCCAGCACGCATCGCGGTGGCCGCTGAGTCGAGCAGGCCCGGCTCACCCTCGATGAGCCACGGCTCCGTGCCTACGCGCAGTTCGGCCACCAGTCCCGAGCCGGGGTCCACCGGGACAAGTCGCCCCGAGACCTCGACCACCGTCCCGCGCGGTGGGGGCTCGGCGTCGGGTGCGAGCCGCAGACGGATCGGCACCTGCGTGAGCGTGGTCGTGCCTCGCGCAGTGACCGACCGCGTGAGCAACCGAACCGTCAGCGAGTCACGGGCCCACCACTGCGCGGACGGCGGCGCACGATGCAGTCGAGGCTCTCCCGCGATCGCCCCGACGACGTGCGCGGACGCCCCATCGTGCAGCCACTGCGCCACCGGATCGGCCCGCCAGGTCGCGACACCTGCGGCCGCGATGCCGAGTAGGACGAACAGCACGGTCAGACATGCCGACAGTCTTGCCGTCGGCCGGACGATCGCCACGAGTGCGGCCGCTGCTGCTGCGAGCACGAACGCGATCACCGCCGCGCGCACTCCGCCGGCGAGGGTCAGCCCGGCGCCTGCCCAGAGGGCCGCCGCGGGGATCAGCAGCCGGCCATCGATCACACGCGGACCAGCGGACGCAACTGCGCGAGAATCGCCTCGCCGATCCCGGACACCTCCCCGAGCTCGGCGACCGACGAGAACCTGCCGTTCGAGGTGCGCCACGCGAGGATGCGCCCGGCGAGGACCGGACCGACGCCCGGCAGCGCATCGAGCTGCTCCAGCGTGGCGGCGTTGAGGTCGACGACTGCGGGGGCACCTGCGCTCGCGGTGGCCGGTGCCCCGGGTGCCGCCGCAGTGTCCGTCACGACGATCTGCTCACCGTCGACGACGATCCGCGCGAGGTTGACGCTCTCTGCGGTCCCCTTCGCCGTGACCCCACCGGCGGCGGCGAGCGCGTCGGCGACCCGTGATCCGGGCGCCAGGTGGACGAGGCCGGGACGCCGGACGGCGCCGGAGACGTGCACGACGACCTCGACGGCCGGGGTAACGGTCAAGGCGACGGCCGGAGCGTCCTCGACCGCCCCAGGATCGGCATCCGCGAACGGCACGCCCGACTGCAGGAGCTCGGGCACAGGTGTCGCGTCACGCGGTCGGGACTGCCAGGTGAGGTATCCGACCACTCCTACAAGGAGTAGCACCAGCAGGACCAGCCCGCGCAGCGCGGGCCGGCTCCAGGGGCCGAGGATCACCCGCGGGCGGCCCTGCTCCGAGGCCCCGAACTCCTCGTCCCCGAACTCGTCTCGACCCATTCCAACCGGGCGCCACGGGTGGACGATGCGCGCGAGGCGGCTCTCCGCGCGTGCGCGCACGGTGCGGGACCGGTCCGGGAGGGGCATGGTCGCGACGCTAGGCAGGCGGGGCAGCGCCTGCGCCCACCGAGCCGCTCCCTGTGGAGAGCCGCCCGAGGAGCGTCACCCTGTGGAGGGCCTTGCCTACGTGCCCCGCCCCTGCCACGCCTGCCGGATGTTCCCCTGGTGACGAGCAAGCACGAGGATCCCGAGGGCCACGGCGAACCACAAGTCGGCCGCGTCCGTCCAGCCCATGGCCCAGCCG
>Ga0129336_10001487_pt1 | contig 14223 bp, 14 predicted proteins | sample CPB6_02_DNA_FD_96878 | JGI IMG/M metagenome (GOLD analysis project Ga0129336, IMG submission 96878) | Freshwater to marine salinity gradient microbial communities from Chesapeake Bay, USA - CPBay_Sum_0.6_0.2_DNA | ecosystem: Environmental > Aquatic > Marine > Coastal | place: USA: Chesapeake...
GTAACTTATAACAACGGTACAGCAGGTGTCGGCGCAACATTGACAACTACTGGATCATATACAACAATTGATGGCGTAACATTATCAAATGGTATGCGCATCCTTGTCAAGAATGAGGCTAACACAGCACACAATGGTATATATGATCGCACAAGTTCAACAGTGTTGACACGTTCAAGTGACTTTGACACACCAACTGAAATGGCTGGTGGTGACTTTACATTCATCACCGCAGGTACGTTGTACGATAACACTGGCTGGGTAATGACTGATCCAGTTACTACTGTAGGCACAAGTCCTGTACCTTGGGTACAGTTCTCAGGTGCAGGTACTTATACTGCTGGTACTGGATTAACATTAACTGGTAGTCAGTTCAGCGTCAACGCATCACAAACTCAAGTAACAGCATTAGGTACGGTAACAACTGGTACTTGGAATAGCATCGTAGGTTCAAGCGCAACATTCGCAGCCGGACTAAGTGGTGCAAACTTAGCAAGTATCACCGGTGGTAACGTAAGTGGTCAAGTAGGTAACGCATTAGTTGCAGGTACAGTATATACTGCGGCACAACCAAATATCACAAGCGTTGGCACACTAACATCATTAGCAGTTACAGGAACAACAACATCTGGTAACTTTGCAACTGCTGGAAACATAACAGCAAGTTTCTTAGTAAGTAATGTAGCAACTGGTACTGCTCCATTGACAGTAACATCAACAACCCGTGTAGCAAACTTGAACGTTGCTTATGCTAACGTTGCTGATAATATCAACGTAACTACACAGTCAAGCGGTAATGCATTCTTAGTATTTGCTAGCGCATTGACAGGTAACGTTTCTGAAACTGCAAACGCAGCCTTCGTAGCAAACACAAGCAACGGTGCATTGTACGCAACTACATTTATTGGTGCATTGAGTGGTGCTGCAACAACCGCGGGTACTGTAACAACCGCGGCTCAACCAAATATTACGTCTGTTGGTACATTAAGTTCACTAGCAGTAACAGCAAACGTTACAGCCGGTAACGTATACGCAAATAGCGGTACTGTTGGTGCAAGTTTATTAACTGGCACATTAACAACAGCCGCACAACCAAATATCACAAGCACTGGCACATTAACTAGTTTAGCAGTGACCGGTAACATTACTGGTGGTAACGTATACGCAAATAGTGGTACAATTGGTGCAAGTTTATTAACTGGCACATTGACAACAGCATCACAACCAAATATCACAAGCACAGGTACACTAACAAGTTTAACGGTAAGTGGTAATGTTACTGCACAGGCTAACCTCACACTTACAACATATTTGGTTCAATCTGTTGCTACAGGTATAAGCGCAGCCGGCTCAACACAAGGTACTGCAACCGCTTTAGCAAAAGATATCAACGTTGTTGCTACTGTAAGTGCAGGTCAAGGTGTCGTATTACCTACAGCAGTTGCAGGTATGCGTATAACTGTTATGAATACTTCAGCGACAGCAGTAAACGTTTACCCAGCATCAGGTGGAGCAATTAATAGCGGGGCAGCAAATGCCGCATATTCATTGGCAGCAGGTGGTAGACTTGATTTTATAGCAACTACCACAACCCAATGGTACACACTCAACGCTACTTACGCTTAATATTCATAACTGGTCTGCTACTACTTTTTAACATAGTAAGAGCAGACCCACTACCTAATGTCACAGCGCAAGCCTGGCTAGTAGCAGATGAGTTTGGAAAGATAATACAAGGTACACATACTGATGAAGTACGTAGTATTGCTAGCATTACTAAACTAATGACAGTTATGGTTGTATTAGATAGTAATGTATCATTAACTGAAATACTTCCGAAACCATTATACAACAGAAAAGTAGATAGACAAACATTAATTGATTTGGCTATTGTTAAATCAGATAATAGTGCTGCCAAAATGCTGTGTGACACATATCCGGGCGGATACTTAGAATGCTTAACAGTAATGAATGCTAAAGCAGAAAAATTACAAATGTATAAAACAAGTTTTGTTGATCCAACTGGATTGATGAGCGACAACGTTAGCACAGCAGAAGATTTAATTAAATTAGTAAAGGCTGCAAGCAATTATAAAGTAATTGTAGAAGCAAGCAATAAGAGCCATATATTATGGCCACAAACAAAAAACACAAAACCAATACAGTATAATAACACTAATACTCTTGTGGGTAAAGGTTATGACTTTATTGTAAGTAAAACAGGCTTTATCAGTAAAGCGGGCGGATGCATTGTGTTTATTATTAATACTGTTCGTGGAGAAAGAACAGTTGTGTTATTAGGTAGTAAGAATACTAAAACACGTATCCCAGAAGCATTTCTTATTTCTGCACTATATTAAAATAAATTAGGAAATAATTGCTTTTGTGCAGACAAGTAATTATCATACGTTTCATCTGCAAATTTAGGTATTGACCTACTTGTCACAGTTGTCAATGTGTTCAATACCTTTTGTTTATCAAATAGTATTTCTTCTAATTTAATTTCTATTATTCTTTCTGAATATTCTTTTGGTTTTATTAATGGGAACTTGTATGAATATGGAAATTTATGCTCTACCCATCGATATATGTTGTCAGTTACATCCCAACCCATATTAATATGATATTTGTAGTAACTAAATGTTGCAACGTGTTCTTCCATATCCTTTGTAAATGTTATTATAATATTTTTAGAGTTCGGAAACTTATTGAAAAATACTTCCCAATTAGGGGCGCAATGCTCTCTGAATATTATTGGCTTATTGTGATTTGGCTCAGAGGCAGATGCGTAATCGCTAGATTGGTTAGCCATGAACGTGTAAAATTTCTCATCCATTAATTTAGGATTAAAAAAACTTACATCATGGGCATGACCGTTAGGAAACTTTAAAACTCTTTGATATGCAATATGGTCTTGTGCTAAAATTTGTTCTAAGATTGTCTTTATAAAAACACCGCAGGTACCGGTTTCAAAACTAATCAAATATGCCTCATTATTAATCATTTAAGTATTTAACAGATAAGTAGAACTGATGAACATCTTTACACTAGACTATCAAACCAGATTACGTGCTTGGCACGACTTAAGAGAAAAATTAAAAGACTACGACATAAAACAAAAATGTATTGAAGTAGATAATTTTTGGCAGCAATGCCCACAAGTAGCATATTACTTACACCCAATTGACATACCTCAGTGGCCTAACCCATGGGAGTTGTTAGCAGATAACAACTATTGCCCATATGCTAGAGCATTGGGTATGATATACACACTAGTATTGTTGGGTATAAAAGAGGTTGACTTAGTTGACGCAAAAGACGATAATAGTGAAGATGTGGCATTAGTCCTTGTTGATAACGCAAAATATGTATTGAATTACTGGCCGAATACGGTAGTAAATAACTGTCTACAAGACTTTACCATCACGAAACGTTATGACGTTTCTCCAATAATAACCAGAATAGGCAAACCATGAAAATATATGTTACTAAAAGAAACGGCAATAAAGAAATTTTAACATTAGAAAAGTGGCAAGCACAGGTAGCAAAAATTTGTAAAGGGATAGCGGATGTAAGTCAATCAATGATAGAAATTAAGGCACAGCCTCATTTCTATGATGGTATTACCACAAGAGAGATTGACGAGATTACATTACGTGCTGTAGTTGACCTTATTGATATTGAAAGTAATCCAGATATTGGTAACACTAATTACCAATACGTAGCAGGTAAGCAACGTCTTAGCATGTTACGTAAAGACGTATATGGAGAATATAATCCTCCTCATTTATACGAAATTGTAAAGAAAAATGTTTCAATTGGATTGTATAGTTCTGAATTATTAGAATGGTACAGTGAAGATGATTGGAACAAGATGAATGATATGCTTGAGCATGAGAAAGACGAACAGTATTCTTATGCGGCTATCGAACAATTGATTGAAAAGTATTTGGTTCGTAATAGAAGCACTAAGGAAATCTATGAAACCCCACAAGTTCGCTACATGGTTGCAGCCGCCACTGTATTCCACAAGGAAGAACCCAACACAGCAAGAATGCGTTACATCAAGGAGTATTACAATGCCGCAAGTGATGGCTTATTTACTCTTGCTACTCCTGTTCTCGCCGGTCTTGGTACTCCTACTAAGCAGTTTAGCAGTTGCGTACTTATACGTAGCGATGATGACTTGGATTCAATCTTTGCGTCAGGAGAAATGATGGCAAAGTATGCTAGCAAACGTGCTGGCATTGGCTTAGAAATAGGCAGATTAAGACCTCTTGGTAGCCCTATCAGAGGCGGTGAGATTATGCACACCGGCATGATTCCTTTCCTTAAGAAGTGGTTCGGTGATTTGCGTAGTTGTTCACAAGGAGGCATACGTAATGCTAGTGCTACAGTATTTTATCCTATATGGCATCATCAGTTTGATGATCTTATTGTACTTAAAAACAATCAAGGAACCGAAGAAACCCGAGTCCGTCATATGGATTATGGGGTTGTGCTTAGTAGTTTCTTCTGGAGACGATTCAAAAACAAACAAGACATAACATTCTTTGATCCTAACGAAGTACCCGATCTATATGAAGCATTCTATAGTAATACAGAAAAGTTTGAAGAATTATATGTAAAATATGAAAAACAAAAAGGCTTGCGTAAGAAATCTATGTCAGCCGAAGAAGTTTTTAAAAGTGGCATACTCAAGGAGCGTACTGATACAGGACGAATATATCTTGTATTCATTGACAATGTAATGAATCAAGGTCCGTTTGATCCTGAATACCACACTATCTATCAGTCAAATTTATGTTGTGAAATATTACTTCCTACTAAGCCCTTTAAGCGCCTGGACGACAGCACTGGTCGTATCGCTTTATGTACGTTGGGCTCAATCAACTGGGGAGCCTTCCGCAACCCAGAAGATATGCGTAGGGCTTGTCGCATACTTCAGCGCAGCCTTTGCAATATATTGGATTATCAAGATTTTCTATCCATACAGTCTCGCCTAAGCAATGAAGAGATTCAGCCCTTAGGCATAGGTGTAACTAATCTTGCCTATTGGCATGCTAAACGAGGATTAAAATATGGCGACAAAGACGCATTACAAGAAGTTAAGAGTTGGATGGAGCACCAAGCATATTACCTTACAGAAGCAACGGTTGAACTTGCTAAAGAGCGAGGCCCGTGTAGTGAAAGTAGCAAGACACGTTACGGTCAAGGTATCTTTCCCTGGGAACTCAGAGCCAAAGGCGTTAACGAATTGGCCAATTTTAATCCCGAATTAGACTGGGAAGTGTTAAGAAAGGATATGGTACAATATGGAGTACGTAATGCTACTCTTATGGCTATTGCTCCTGTTGAAAGTTCTAGCGTGGTCATTAATAGTACTAACGGCATTGAATTGCCTATGTCTCTTATTACTGTTAAAGAAAGCAAGGCTGGAAGTTTCACACAAGTAGTTCCCGAATATCAAAAGTTAAAGAACAAATATCAATTGATGTGGGATCAACATGATTGCGATGGTTATATAAAAACGGCTGCGGTGTTGGCTGCATATGTTGACCAAAGCATAAGTACAAATACTTTTTATAACCCAGCACACTTTACAGATAGAAAAGTTCCTACTACACTGATTGCTAAGAATCTTATGCAAGCACACTATTGGGGACTTAAAACATTCTATTATAGTTTGATTAATAAGCAGGGCTCTAAAATGCAAGAACAAGATGTAGTTGAACATGCTACAGTAGAAAATATAGAATTATTAGAAGATGATTGCGAATCGTGTAAATTATGAGTAAACAACAATACAACCTTAACACAAAGACAGACTATCTAAATCGTAAAATGTTTTTGGACCCTGCAGGTCCCGTAACCATTCAACGTTTTGAAGAAGTAAAATACAATAAAATAGTAAAATACGAGCAGACTGCACGTGGATTCTTTTGGGTACCCGAAGAAGTATCTTTGACAAAAGATGCTAATGACTTTAAAGATGCTAGCGATGCAGTAAAGCATATCTTTACTAGTAACCTATTACGTCAAACTGCATTAGATAGTTTGCAGGGTCGTGGGCCAAGTCAAATCTTTACCCCAGTTATATCATTGCCTGAACTAGAAGCATTGGTATATAATTGGACATTCTTTGAAACTAACATACATAGTCGCAGTTACAGCCATATCATTCGCAACATCTATAATGTGCCTAAGGAAGTGTTCAATACTATCCATGACACTAAAGAAATTGTCGATATGGCAAGTAGTGTTGGCAAGTACTATGATGACTTACATAGGTTAAACAGTCTTAAAGAAATTGCAGACCCGACAAAAGAAACTGTATTAGAGCCTGCACATATCAAAGCAATTTGGTTAGCATTACACGCAAGTTACGCACTTGAAGCATTTAGATTTATGGTAAGTTTTGCCACAAGTCTTGCAATGGTAGAGAATAAAATCTTTATTGGTAATGGCAACATTATCAGTCTTATTTTGCAAGATGAAATCTTACACAAAGAATGGACTGGTTTCTTAATCAATCAAGTTGTTAAAGAAGATCCAAGATTTGCAAAAGCAAAGCAAGAATGCGAAAGTGAAGTATTACAGATTTATCAGGACGTAATACGTGAAGAAAAAGAATGGGCAGACTATTTGTTTAAGAAAGGTCCTGTTATTGGATTAAATGCCAATATATTAAAGGACTTTGTAGACTATACAGCAATGGATGCACTTAAGCATATTGGTATCAAATACTGGAACACATCACCCAAAACAACACCCATTCCATGGTTCAACAAGCACACTGAAACAAGCAAAAAGCAAACAGCACTACAAGAAAACGAATCAACAAACTATGTAATCGGTGTAATGTCAGATAGCATCGACTACGAATCACTACCCAATATATAATAAGGAGAAAAATAATGAGAGCCATCGTGTGGAGTAAGTATCATTGTCCTTTCTGCGACCAAGCAAAAGCATTGTTAAAGCAAAAAGGATACGAAATCGAAGAACGTAAAATAGGTGACGGATACAGTAAAGAAGAGTTGTTGGAAGCAGTTCCAAACGCACGAACAGTACCACAAATATTTTTAGGTGAAGAATACGTAGGTGGATTTACAGAACTTAAACAAAGGTTAGCAGCATGAATTTAAATTTAACAGCAGGATCAGTATACACATTTAAAATGAATAGCGGCGAAGAGTTAGTCGCTAAAGTTAAAACAGTGGGTGAAGGTTTCGTAGACCTAGAAGAACCCGTAAGTATTGCCCCTGGCCCACAGGGTATGGGGCTAGTTCCTAGTCTCTTTACCTCAGAACCCAAGGCCTCAGTAAGACTAAATACTAATAGCGTTGCTATCGTTGGTCCAACGGACGACAATGTAAAGATGAAATATCTTGAGGCAACGACAGGAATTAAAGTTCCTGAGAAGAAATTAGTATTAGGGTAAAGATGGCACAGTTAAGTCGCTTAGGAGATCAAAACACAACCGGGGGTAAAATAGTAAGGGGCGCAAGCACTACATATGCCAACGGCATTGCAGTGGGATTGCATGTAAGCGACATAACTCCGCATGCGCCATTTGGTAAACCGCATCCCCCACATAAGTCAGCAAAAACTACTGAAGGAAGTCCTACAGTGTTTTGTGAAGGAGTACCGGTACTCAGAGTAGGATCAGGTAATACATGTGGACACAAAATTGTTCAGGGTAGCCCTGACGTATTCGTACCGTAAACTAAAATGGCAGATACCGGCAAGCAAAGTCCATTAGGTGTTAATGTTTTAGGCTCTGTTCTACAAAACAGAGGCTATTGCATTAACAAAGTTGCGGCTAGTTATATGGGTGCCAGTAAATCTAACGCCGGTTATTCTTTTGGATCACTAGTACAAAACACAGTATTACGTTTACAAACATGGGGAATACATGATGCATACAACAGGGGAAGATTAACTACAGGCGTAGATTCATCAACCTCAACATTAGTATCTAATCCAGTATATGATAATTTAATCTATATAGGTTTTGATACTATTCCTTCATTGGGCAATGCAAGATCACCTACGTATTTGCCTGTAGACAATGCGGGATTGTGGACTAGTGGAGGTACTCCTGCTAGCACATCTTGGCCTTTCGCAGGAAGTATAGGTCAAACACAAAGTGCTAGTTGGATACCCTATAATACTAGCAATGTAAATCGAAGTGTGACAATGTGGGGTTATATAAGGTTACATGCCTTACAAGCCTGGAATGAATTTAATTATAACGGTAGTCCTACTGCAAGAGACAATCCTGAATACAAGGAATTTTGTTCTTCATTTTTAAGTGCTGACGCATTTGTTAACTATAGCAATCAAGCAATTTTTGCTATGGAAGATAGTAAGAATTTCTTAGTTGGTGCATTTAGTAATTCAAACGATTTAATAAGCGCAGACATAACCGGTGTTAATTTATCTACTATTAATTTTGGTGCTGATTTAATAAAATTAGGTAATGCATTAGACTTAAGTACAATATCAACATTTGGACTGCCATCAACACTATTAAGAACGTTAGGACTTAACGGAGCGATAACTCAAGACTTAAGTTTAGCATTAATATCAGCAGGACTGTCAAGTTCAGATATCAGTAAGATAGGATCAGGACAAAAGACTAATGTAACAAGAGAGCAGGAACAACAAATATATGGCGCCTTCTTGCTCATTCAGGGAGTAAATTTAGTAAATGTGTTAGCACCACTACGTTGTAAAACAGCAGGGTTGATAACACTAGCAGACTTGTTGAGTGTTCGAAAGTTATTTCCGGCAAGTTATTCTTCAATGACTGTGCCAATATATAATACTACTCCTGGCCCAACAAATAGCAAAACATATTACTTGATTTTTTCTGGTAGCGGAATAAACCCTACAATCAACACACCGGCAATAAAAGAAATAGTAGGAGAGCAAATACCAAGTGGAACTCCACCTATTAATGAAAACCCTACAACAGATACTTATACATTACCTCCCAAAGGGTTTGGTAGTAATCTAATAGGTATTATACCTCAAGATGATGCGATTGCTGCCGGCGCATTTAGTTATTCAATGCGTCAAATTAGAAATGTCGAACAAGCAACAATAACAAAATTTGCAGAAGTAGCATACGGTACTGAAACTGGCACAGGATATACAAGAGCCACTGGAACTGACAGACCAGTTGTCACTGAAATGGCAAACTATGGAATGACAGTCTGCGCACAAGGTAGCGGAGTATACGGAACATTCACAATGAGTGATTTGTTTGGATGCATGAGTGGTCTTCCCTATCCATGGCAATTATTATATAACAGTATTTTAAATTTACAAACAAGAAAATTACATAACATTTATCAACAAGATTTTCTAGCAATTACGTGGGAAAAGGCTATAATGTCAATAGCCCAACCGTTCTATATAAAGATAGTTAGAAGTTATAAGGCCCCAACTGTAAGTCCTAACCCTTCGAACCCTGCTTATGATCCTAGAACAGAAATACCAAATCCTAGTTATAACCCATCATTGCCGCCGGGCCCGGGCAATGAGCCGACAATACCAAACCCAGCATACAATCCAATCCCCTACGTAAACGGTAGTACCGGCTCAGAAACTAATTGTGCGACTTATTATAGCGATGGAGGTCTTCCTGAAATATATGATTGGTATTATAGATTAAACATTGCATTAGTAGAAGATGGTGGTGGATATGGTAGAGGAACAGCACCTAATCCAGTAGTAACAATATTACCTAATAATGTAAATGCAGGCGCAACAACAACTGTAGGAAGAAATGATCAAGCCGCGGCGTCATTAGGCGGAGGTACTTTTGGTAGAGTATCGTTGACTGCTATAGGAAACGGTGGCGAATATAGATGGTTCTCTGATCAGGTTCAAGATAATTGGATAAACGTAGTAGGACAAGATACTGATGCTGCCTCTCCTACTCCACCAATTTATTATAGTGGTTATCCAGGATACGGGCAAGTTTCTAGAAACTTTGCGTGGGTGGTAAGTACCATACCAAAAGAAACAATTCAAATAGAACACGGACCTATTGCGCAATTACCAGTTAAAGTAAATGGTGACGTAGCAACTGACGGGGTAAACACACCCGGAGATATAAGATCAGACCCCTTTATGTTCCCGGGTTTAGGCGGAATAAATGCAGGAGTACAAACATTAGGTACTAACCCATGGCCTTCACCAATGAATTCTAATATACAACAGTATATTGATCAGGCTAATGCAGAGATAAGAGCGATTTCTTTAGCAAAGCCTACAGAAACAATTAACAACAACGTAATATATAGAATTTTAGGAACACAATTAACACGTGAACAACGCACACGCTATACTGCCCTACCACCTGTACCCGTACCAAAAGATGTTTGGATAAATTTATATCCAACCTCATTATATATTTTTGTAGATTCTATACCTAATTTGGCTCAAAACACAAGACCGCATATGAGCGCACAAACATTAGAAGCAATCTCTGACTTTGATACTACAGGTGGACAAAGTACAGTTGTAATGCAACGCCAAGAGCGTAATCAGTCACGATTACAAACAGTTGGTATTCCATTAGATAATAATTTGAATACAGATATGACTGCGCAACAGGCTCAAGTATTAACCATGAACGGTGTGATACCCGGCGGAGTAGATGGTGTACCGTCAGGTACAAAGAATTATACATTACCTGCGTGGCCCGGTAACATAGGTGACGGGGGAGGACTTATACAACCTAAACCAACCGGTCGTATGATTAATACAGGTCCTATAACACCAGGTGGAGAAGCACCTGGAGAATTAACACCTATTCTGAAAGATTTGCCATTCCCCGTAGTAGGACCTATCGTACCAGTTGGACCAGGAGATTATGTAAACTTCTATCCTGAGATAGGTCAAGTGCCTGAATTACAAGGTGACGGAGATCCTAACAATATTCCAGGTGGAGGTGGCCCTGGTGGTGGAGGCGGAGGCGGAGGAGGCTCTAGCCCCGGCGGTGGAGGTGGGAGTCCTGGCGGCGGTGGCAATGGCAATGGGCCCGGATTTGGTGGTAACGGTGGCTCGGGCACAGGAAGTGGTGGAACAACGGGACCTGGAACAGTAGGTGGAGATCCAGGTGGAATAGTTATAGTTGCACCACCTCCTTTTGGTGCGCCTTTAGGAAAACCAAATATACCAACAAATCTAAATCCATTATACACTGGCAGTACGTTATTGCCAGCATCATTATCAGTACAAGAAGCAATCGAAAAGGTTATTGAATGTAACTGCGATTGCTGGATCACATAAGGTAGACCAAAAAACTTGTATAGTATTAAAAACTATACTAGAATATTGACTTGCCTAGATAATCGGAATTGTCCGAAAAGAAAAGGAGAAGCAAAATGGAAAAATCGATGAAAGGTGTGTACCATTTAATTGGTTTCATACTAGTTGCGATGTTTACATTCCAGATCACTAATCATAAGTTTCAATATTACAAAGAAACCTTTGGGGACTCTGAAAATGTACCAGTCAAGGTCATAGAACAAAGACTAAATTGTTTGGCTATGAATATTTACCGCGAAGCAGGACATGAGCCTTTTGAGGGTAAAGTTGCCGTAGCACAAGTAACACTTAATCGGGTAGAACATCCTGACTTTCCAAAAGATGTATGTTCAGTAGTGCATCAAAAGAATGTCTTTATGGAAAAAGTCGTATGTCAGTTTAGTTGGTATTGCGATAGCAAACATAGAAATCGCCCGATTAATAATGCTGCCTATAAAGAAAGTTACGAGGTAGCCAAAAAAGTAATGTTGGAAGGATTTAGGCTTGACGGAGTTAAGAATGCATTGTATTATCATGCTGACTACGTAAATCCTAACTGGAAACATCAACGAGTTGCAAAGATTGGAACACACATTTTCTATAATGAAAGGACAGCAAAATGACAGAAACTATTCTAAACTTTTTTACTAATCTTACTAAAGATTTCAAAGAAAAGATTACCAAACTTTCCAGTGAGACAATTCATTGGATGGCTGTCTTGTGTTTGCATGCGGCAACTGCACCCAATTTGTTAGGTGTTATGTTTGGTCTAACTGATACTATGCCACCAATTGACATTGTATTAATCGTGTGGGCAGGTCTTGGATTGCTGTTTATGAAGGCAATCATTATGAAAGACAGACTAAACTTGATTACAATCGGTGTTGGTTTTATGGCACAGGCAGTAGTGATGGCACTTATTTTCTTCAAGTAATGGAAGAAAAGAAAAAGAGTAATCTTGCAAAGGGCAGGGAGAGTTTCGATGCAACCATTGGAAACTCCCTTGTCACCTTTATCAATCGCAATGTTACTCCTTATCCCACAGAAGCAGGTGGACCAAAATTTGATTTAGTACCTGTTACTAAACAAAAAGATATTATGCTCAACGTGGCTAGGCTTCACGCTAGCCAAGAGTATAATAGAATAATGGAACTTGTTGAAGTTTTACAGAATCAAGCACAACAGATTCAACATAGATTAAAACTCACTGATATGGTACACAGTGCAAAGTATGCTTTTCAATTGTACCACAATCAATGTTATTGGCTTGCATTTGATCACAGGCAAAACTGTACCATACTTACTCCATTAGGACCTAATGATTGGTGCACTGGAGCACCCAAAGAGTATGAGTATGTTACAAGAGTAAAGTGGTTAGGTGATTACACTTGGCTAGAAGTTAATGAAGATGGAACTGACGGTGAACAGACATTATGACTAAGATTAGCAGTAGCCCACAAAGAAATACTTTTCAGAAAGAAAAGTACATTGAGCGTTGTCAAAAAGATGGTATAGAACCTTCACAGGATTATTTAGACATGTGGCTAGAAGATGATAAGCGCCGCATGTCTAAGTTTGACGATCCAAAATCACGTACCAATAATTTAGAATACGATTTATTGACTACTGATTGGATATTAGAAAAAGTACGTAATGATGAAGTATACGCACAAAATCTATATGCCAGCATGTGTAATACTGATTTTGTCAGAAACGATGTATGGCCATTATTGAAGGGTGAAAAGTGGAGTTGCAGTTGGCGCTATGCAGGTGGCATCATTGCTGATATGTGCCAAGAGGGAGACTACATAGATTGGTACTGTTCAGGTATACGAGGTGATATGTCTGAACCTTTTGATCCCACACCAGGGCAAATCGAACGTATGAAAATAACCGAACGGTTTGTAGGTGAAGGTCATGTTACCGATGAGATACGACAGGATTTACTTAAGTTAGGTTGGGTCGTCATTGACGATGATTCACTAGAATAAATATTTGTATGATCGATCTAAACAACCTCAAGTCGGGTCTTAAGTTGATAAAGTATATCATGGATAGAAACAAGTCTACCAGAACACCCTGGCACAAGAACAATCAGACACAGACTAAACAGTATAAGCCAGAACCTAAAAAATAGAGGTATAGTATGAGCAACGAAGCAGAAAAGGCTAGAGTTAGTAAGCGTAGGCTCAAAGATGAAAATGCAGTTCGTAAACAGGTTAAGATAGCCAAAGCACACGGCTTGACTGATAAAGATAAACAAATCAAACAACCTCATCGATATGCTAAACACCACGCTATGGATTGCGGTAATCCTGGTTGTGTCTTATGTTCTAATCCTAGACACAATAAGATGTATAAGACCAAAGATAAGTTGACTATACAAGAACGTAAGTTCTTTCAAAACATGGATGATGCTAAAAGGTTCAAAGACGATGACGAATAATGTCACACAACCGTCACAATTTTGTAACATGATTTAAGTAAATATCTTTGTTCATTACAAAGGAGAAATCATGAACAAACTATTTGCTTTAGCATTAGCATTATTCGTATCAACAACAAACGCACAGACAACAATAAACGGAGCCGGGGCAACTTTCCCGGCTCCGTTGTATTCAAAGTGGGCAGAAGCCTATAACAAAGAAACTGGCATTAGAGTAAATTATCAAAGTGTAGGCAGTGGTGCCGGCATCAGACAGATCGAAGGTCGCACGGTTACATTCGGTGCCAGCGACATGCCACTCAAAGATGATAGATTATCTGCATTAGGAGTCACGCAGTTTCCTACAGTCATAGGTGGAGTTGTTCCAGTCATCAATCTTAAAGAAGTGAAGCCGGGCGAGTTAAGATTGACAGGTTCCGTGATCGCAGACATATTCTTAGGTAAGATCA
>Ga0129336_10001488_pt1 | contig 14219 bp, 12 predicted proteins | sample CPB6_02_DNA_FD_96878 | JGI IMG/M metagenome (GOLD analysis project Ga0129336, IMG submission 96878) | Freshwater to marine salinity gradient microbial communities from Chesapeake Bay, USA - CPBay_Sum_0.6_0.2_DNA | ecosystem: Environmental > Aquatic > Marine > Coastal | place: USA: Chesapeake...
AGATTCACAGTGAGGTGAAGTTATTTTTATTAACTACCACACAGAACTTAGTTCATTGTATTAAATCAATTTATTATGATTACATTTCAATTACCAACAATCAATGCGGATTCAGCATTATTGTTAAACACGCCTGTATCTGCTACAGATGTTGTATTAGCTAATGGAGTATTAACTGTTAAAGACGAATCTGGTGCTGCTGCCCTTGTGCTTAAAGCTTCTGATTTAATCAACTACGACTACAATGCTTATACTGCTGGTGTAGCTAATTCAGTAACTGTAGATTTAAGTGGTGTTACAATCGTAAACAACGGAGTTTACCGATTAACTATCTCTGCTCCTTACGTTCAAAGCTTTTTTGGAGGTGGTGCAGAATCAAATGCTATTTTCAGAACCAGAACTTATATAGTTTCTACAGATGGAACTGCAACTACTCAAGAATTACTTGATGCTTTTCTAGCTCGAATCAGCGCTGACGTTAATGCTTATTTTTCTGCTGTAGACATTGGTGGCGGTGTATTGCAAATCACTGCTGATAATGCTGGATTTGGTCCTTTAACAATTTCTGCTCCCGATGGTGCTATTGTTACTGATGTTATTGCATGGGTTTCTCCAGTTGGAACTGTTAATGAGGTTCTTCAGTACATTCCAAATGCTGCATTGGTTACTGGAACTTACAACCGATACATCATCACTTACAGAAAGTTCATTCGTAACAACATTGTAAACGGACTTCAAATTGCTAAACCAGTTCAAGCTATTGTTTACTTGAACTCTGGTAATGCTGGTACTGCTGCAACAGTTACTAAATTGACTAATATACTTAGCGGAGCTTATACTCCTGTAGCTGATTACTTAGGATGTCCTGCTGTCTAATTAATTTTTAGTTATCTTTGTAGGGTAGGTATAAAATTGCCTACCCTATTTTTTTATAATTTTATGGAGAAAAAAGAAGTAGAGATTACTATTTTTGGGTTAGAGGGAGATGGTGATTTAAGGATTGAATATCCAGAGTTAGCCGAAGTAGATGAGTTTAAGTCACTTCAGCCAAAGCAATTAAGACTCTGTTGGTTATTAGGGAATAGAACAAGTCCTATATACAAACTGAGCAACAAGAGAGAAAGGCTACACAAAGCATTGGAGCTTGTTTACGGAAAAACATACGATCAAAGAAAAGATTTGATTGAGATGGTTGAAGGAAACTTGCCAGATGACATTGTAGCTGGAATCAAAAAGATGGAATCATTTAATCCAGAGTACAGGCTTAGAGCAAAGTTAATGAGCCAGTATATGTTTGAGATTTTAAATGATATGATTGTTTTAGATTCTCAGACTCTTGCTACGATGGATATTGATGAGAAAAAGAAATATACGGATTTGGTAGTAAAAGTTTATTCTGAACTACCAGATATGGTAAAGACACTAGAGTCTTCTTACGGAGTTAAAACTCTTGAGAGAAAAACGAAGAAGAAGGTTCTTGTAGGAATTAATGACATACTAAGGTGATATGAGTTATATGTTTAGCACGGGTCGGATAAGACCCAATAAGTTAACTTCAAAGAAGGACAAGCACTACCACAGAGAATACGCTAAGTTCTGTTTATCCTCTATGAGTAACTATATCTACAGAAGATTTATAAATAGATGTTTAATCAACTGGTCATTCTACAAAGGCCAGGATGGTCAGTGGATATTTGACGAAGATATTGAAGCTTTCTTCCTGGATGAATCTGGTGATGTTCGTAACCGTTTGAAATGGACTAAGAACGTAATTAAGCCAATGGTTCAGCAGTATGTAGGAAATGCTATTCGATTATCTTACGATGCTAAAGCTAAGTGTATTTCTGATTTTGTAATCAACAAAAGAGAAGAGGAGTTGGCTAAACTTAAAGCTCTTCAGAAAGTTGGAGAAGCCATGCCTTTCTTCAAAGATATTATCAAGCAATTTGCTCCAATTGAAGACACTGAATTAGAAACTGAGGAATTATTTTACAACACATTTGTTGAGAATTATGAAACAGATGTAAATAATCTAATTGAGTTTATATCCAATGAGATTAACATAGATGAGCTTAAAGTTCAAATCACTAGAAATTTAGCTATCTGTGGATTAGGAATTTACAAAGGATACGAAGCTGGAGATAACTATGTAGCAGAGTCAGTAAATCCATTATTCTTTGGATGGGATATGTCTGCTAAGAAGCCAGATTTATCTGATGCTGAATTTATGCATGATTGGTATTATATGGATTCTCCAAGTATATTTGAGAAGTACCCCAAGATAAGCCAAGAGGAAAGAGAGTTGATTGAAAACTATTCAAACTCTAATACTCAGAACTCAATGCATAAAATTGTAAATGGTATCTACACCATTCCTGGTGGAAAGGTTCCTGTTTATGAGGTTTATTGGAAGGATGTTGAGAAAAGAGAATATGGATGGGTAATGGATGAATATGGTTATCCATACTACACAATGGTTAATGACCCAGATTCTCAATATACAGACAAAGATTTGATTGAGCCTGTAACAGAGAAGCATAAAGATGAAATGGGTGACAAGAAGAAACATACTATCTATGTTGACATCATTCGTTATTGCATCATTATACCTCAAGAAGAGATTGGACATGGCTCTGGAGATATTATTCTAGAGTATGGAATTTTACCATACCAAGAAAAGAATCTTTATGACCCAGCAAATGTTAAATTCCCATACAAGTGTTACACATACATCTATGATAGAGGAGAAGTATTGACTCCACTAGATGATGTAATTGACCCACAGCGTTTCTTAAACAGAACACTTTCTGTTGTTGAATCACACATGGCGAATATGCGTGGAACAGGAACTGTAATTTCTAAATCAGCAGTAGACGATAGAGATGGTGAAGCAGATATTACAAGAAACATAAATGCTTCTAAACCAATCTTTGTTGATACAGACAGAGTAGGTTCCGTACAAAATGCTATTGGAACTTATGGAACCAACATAGGTGGTGGAACCTTACAATTATTCCAGGTTATTCAATCTGTTCAACAATCTATCCAAGATGTTACAGGTGTAAACGAAGCTATGACAGGAACTCAAGGTGGAAGTGATGTATTAGTTGGTGTAATTGAAGCTCAGATTCAAAGGGGATCACTAGTTCAAGAACCATTCTATTGGGCATTGACTTCTATCTTGCGTCAAGCATACGAACACATGGCGACTGTAGGTAAGGCAATATATCATGATAATCCAAGAAAGCTAGCTATAATGGTTGGTGATGAAGGAATGTCTCGTATTGAGATTACCAAAGACCATTTAATGCAAGACTACAGAGTATTTATCAAGCGTTCTGAAACTCCAGAGCAAGGAGTAAATGCCGCAAACCAATTGTTATTTACTTTATTGCAAGCTGGATTGATTGACCAAATCACATTTGCAAATCTATTTAACAGGGCTAGTCCAGATTTAGTTGCCGATGCATTACGTAAGTACAACCGAGATAAGCTAATGGCTCAGCAAATGGCTGATAAAGCTGCTAATGAAGGCATGGCTAAAGGTCAAGCGCAACAAGCTGATATGATGGCTCAAATGCAACAAGCTCAAGAGCAACAGAAAGCAGAACAAATTGGATTGATGGATTTACAGCATCAACAAAAGATGGATGAAATCTCATTAAAAGAAGCAGCTAAAACTGAAAGAGACATCATTAAAAATCAAGGTATTCAATAATTTGTTAATTTTGACGCAAATATATATATATGGATAACAATTTCGAACAAGAGTTTGAGAATGCATCCCAGGAACTAATGAATCAGCCAGTGGTTGAGAATTTAGAACCAGAGATGCAGGAACAACTAAGACAAATCGAAGCTTTAGCTAGTATGGACCCTAGCTTTGCTAGCTCTAAGGAGTATCAAGACTTGGTGAGTAGTTTGGTAAAATCAAGCGGCCAAGCAAGTGAAGATGAGGATGAGGATTACGAGGATGAAGAAGATGATGATAGTGAAGAAGATGATGATCAAAAAGTTGATGACATCTTTGGAATCATGTCAACACCTAAGAAAGCAAAAGAGTTTAAATTAAACTTTGAGCCACCGAAGGAAATGATTGACTTAATCTCTTCTAAGTTCGGAGTAAAAGACCCTTCTAAATTCTTTTCTTCAGTTGATACTTGGAGGTCGCAAGCACAAGAAGGGAGTGAGATAAGAAAAGAGTATGAAGCTCTAACCAATGACCTACAAGCGATGCCACAGGATATTCGCATGATGGTTCAAATGTGGGCAAATGGAGAGGATTATACAAAAGCTCTTAACTCTTCCGAAAGACTGGACTTCTCAGATGATTTTAAAAATCAAAACTCTGAGAGCCTTGTTCAGCATTATTTTGGCGAGCAGTACGATGAATTAATATCTGAATTTGAAGATGGAGATATATCGGAAAGCGAGTTTAATAATAGGATAAAGCTTTTAGCTAGTTCAACAAAACGATTGTTTAACGAAGACAAACAAGCGCTAGAGAAAGAGCGTGAGGAGTTCCTAGAACGTCAGAAATCTGAGTTTCAGAATATGAAGAAAACGGCACTCCTTTCCGTAGATAATCTAGGTAAGGCTTACCCAGACTTCAGTAAGTCCGAAATCTCTAAGATTCGGAGTCTCTTGGTTGAGGGGAAGGTAGACAATTTGTTTATGAATGCTGATGGTACATACAAAGAAGATGCAGCTGAGTTGGTTGCATACGCTATGTACGGCAAGAAAATGTTGGATTCCGTAAGGAAAGTAGCTAAAAGGCAAGGCGAAAGTGAGGCGAATCAAAAGATTGTAGATTCAAGTCCTAAACAGCTTCGAAAGTTGAAATCATCTGGCGGAAACGTTGGGTTAAACAAAGAAGCAGTAGGCCACTTGAGTGGAGTCTTTAGACCAGATCCTTACGCATAATTTGTTAAACCTTTAAATTAAATAAAAATGGCATTGTATAATGACCCAAGTTCTAAGTTTCTAAACCAGAACTATAACTCCGTAGGTTCGGAGTATGCTGCGTTGTATGGACACGATATTTCGTTGTTGGTACAAAAGTTAACTAACCGTGCAATCTTTGATGCTGCTCCACAACAGTTCATGGATTTGAAATTGTTAAACATGGTTGCTGCTGAGCAAGTTAACTCTGACGAATTTTTCTTCCAAGAAATGGGGTATCAGAGAGAGCCGCTTGTAGCTACTGCTGGAGCTGCTTCTGTATCTTTCCCAGCAACTCAAACAATCACTGTTGCATCTACTGACAACATTTCAACTAACACAATTATCTCTTATCCTAACGGACAAAAAGGTAGTGTGACTAACGTTGATACTACGTTGTTACAAATCACTGTATCTCCTTACAATGGTGATACTTTACCACTAGTTTCTCCTGACGATATATTGGCTAACGTATCTTCTGTTGACCATGATGGTTCAGATGGTTTCGCACAATATTTCCGTGCTTCTACAATTGAGCGTAATAACTACATTCAGTTGTTTAACAAAGCTATCCGTTACTCTGAAGTTGAATTACACAAGTTGAAAAACATGGGTACTACATCTAACTTCCTTGAAATGGAAAGAACTGCTATGTTCAACCAACACAGAATTGACTTGTCTAACGCATTCTGGACAGGACAAAAAGGTGAAGTTATCACAGCTAACGGTACTCCTGCTAAAACAACTGGTGGTGTATTTACATCTATGTTGGAAGCTGGTTCTCCTAACGCTTTAGCTACTCTTGCTACGTTGGTTGATGCATTCGAAGATATGGTATTGTCTTCTGAATATGGTGATTATGGTCAAGCTCGTATGGCATTCATGACTCCACGAGTTCACCGTGCTTTATCTTTGGCTTACAAAGAAGAATTGACTCGTTATGCTCCAAATGATGAGATCGCTTTATTGAACTTGAAAGAAGTGAACTTAGGTTCATCTCGTATCGTTCTTGTACCATTCAAGAGATTTGAAGATACAGCTTCTTTCCCTGGTTCATTTGCTAACCGTATTGTTATCCTTGATATGAAAAACATCAAGAGAACACAATTATGGGGTGAGCGTTCTGGAGATACTCTTAAATTAGAGGATGGAGTTCCTAAGCGTTACGGTGACATCTGGGTTGACTGTAACATGGGTGTTAAATTCCACAATCCACTTGCTTGTGCATACTTAGACCTAAATTCATAGTAAGCACTTCAAAACATATCGGGGGAGGCTAAAATCTCCCCCTTTATTTAATCATTAATTTTATACAAATGGCAATCAAAAAAGAAAATAAAGACGTTACACCTCAATCTGAAGAATCAGTATTTGGAGGGTTTAGCGCAAAAGAAAATGAGATTTCATTTATTGTTGAAGAACCTAAAGTAGAAGAAAAAATTGAATCAGTGAAAGAAGAAGTAAAAGAAGAATCTATTCCATTATCATTTGTTCAGAAGATGATGCAGGAAATGGAAGAGAAGTTTACTGCTCAAATCAACAAGTTAAAAACAGCTTCGGCTAAAAAAGAGCTTGATGATGATTTAGATTATGTTTCTGAATTAGAAGATGATTGGTTAGAAGTACCAGTTGTATTCTTTGCTTTCTCTTTTAACTTTTCTATTCACGGAGACAAGAAACGTGGTATTGAATCTGAACCTCCACAGGGAGCTATTAAATTCAAACCATTAATTAGAACTAAAAGAAAAAGCGGAAAAGAAGTGCAAGTTGTATCTGTATCTTCTGTAAAAGTTCAATCTAAGTCTGTTGTAGATTATTTGCGTAATCATTCTCAATATGGTATCGCATTTTACGAGAACATGGAATCAGCTATGAATATTGATTCTACATGGGCACAGAAAATGGTTGAAGCACAGCAATCAATTGGTAGATTATCTGATATGCAAGTTATTGCAAGAGCAAAACAAGAAGGTGTATCAGTAAGTCAAAGCCCAGAGAAAATGCGTAGGCAATTAGTTGAATTAACAGCTAAAAGAGCTATTGCTCAGCAAGAAAGGTTGCTATACGGAGGCCTTAAAAAGGCTACAATTGATAAAGGCACTGATAGAAGTATTATTGAAAAAACAATTTCTTAATTATGTTTACAGCGCAGGAATTACGAGACCAAATTAGATTTGCATTAGATGCTGAAAATTCAGATCACTATAGAGATGATTTGGATATTATTCCATCTATCAATGCTGCTATTAAATGGTTAACATCTGTAGTTAATACTGCGTATGGTCAAGACAAAATTGGCGAGGAATTTTTTAGGGAGCTATCTACCTCTGGGGTGTTTCGTACAAGTGACACCTCCAGGGTATCCCTAACTGTGTTTCCATCAGAGGTTTGGTCTATATTAGCTGTATATCCAAAACCTAAAACAAGACAGATTACAGGGGTTCCTGTTCCTCCAACTCCAGATGCAACAAGAAGTTATTACTTGCCTAATAAGCTACATCTGTCTTCTGAGTTGTCTTGTAAGCGTTTGAACTTAGAACAATGGTCTGTTAACTATGATAATCCATTTGAAGCTGGTTATCAAGGAGACCAAATATGTGAGCCATTAAAGCTTTATGCTTATTTGACTCCAATTAATTATCAAGGGTTTTCTACTTCTTATTTGACACAAGAATTAGAGATACGACCTTCATCTCCAAATGAGGAGGTAACAATATTCTGGGCTAAGAAGCCAACTAAGATAGTTAATCTTGCTGATGAGATTAATTTTCCTCATAGTGTATTTCAATTGTTATTTGATAAAGCACTTAATTATATAGCATACAAACAGGGAGACCAAACTAACATTTATGGTGTCACTGCTCAAGATATTCAACAACTATTAACAGTATTGTAAGATGACCTATAGATATGTAGTTTACGATTTACAAAAGAACTTCAATGCAACATTTGATGATGCTGATTTCACATTTAATCAAGTTCTTTATTGGGTAATGGTTGTTGCCAACAGAATTAGAATCCAGCAGGTAATGTCTACTAATTCTGATTTATTCACTTCTACATTCAACAATATTCCTGTTTATGTAGATGTTAAAGGGAGAAAGTATATTGATTTACCTACTTAACTAATGGACTTACCTAATAATGCTGGGGTAATTTACATAACTTACAATGAAGATACTTGTAGTTGTGAAGGACCAGCTTTTGCACAGATATGGTTTCAACCTGTAAACATTGGTAGTGTTCAAAACTTATATGGTGATGAGTATACTAGACCTAGCACTAAGAATCCTTATTTCTATCGAGTAGGACACGAAGTAGATGGAGTAGGAGTAAATAGATTGTATCTATTAGGAATTGAATGCGCTCCTGTTAAGGATGTAGAAATAGCTATTCGTTCTAGCTTAGACCCTAAGAAACTTTGCAACATAGATGAAGAGATTCCTCTTCCAGATGAGATGATTCAAGATTTAATGATGCAAGTATTGCAATTAGGTAGATTCATCATGTTAATGCCTAAAGAAAATGTAAACGAAGGAACTGATAATGCTGAATTGAATACCAATATGTATGCAAATAGGGCAGTTAATCTTCCACAAACTCAACAACAAGAACAATGACGTTTAATGACTTTGTATCCGTAGATCACTTGCTTGCTGAAATTACAGCAACTATAAATGATACTGACTATAAGAAGGGATTTCCTAAAGGATGGTATATCTCTCGTATTCAAGATGCTATGCAGGAATTGTCATTCGATACATTTTGGTTGACAGTTCAAGAGGATGTTAATATGCCTACTAATCATCAGCATGAAATGCCTAAGAATGTATTTAACATTCGTGAGATATATGGATATACTGGTACGTTGTGTAACCCAATGAAAAGCCAAGTTATTTATTGGAAGCGTTTATTTAACAATAATTATGATGGTAATGGTTATACTGCTCAAGTAAAAGATGATGGTAGTAACGGAGCCGATATTTATCAGCCTAATCAACGTACTTACACAGGTAATATGCAAGGTTATTATGGCCCGAAGTTCTATTACAATGTTCAGAATGGACTTATTATGTTAAGTAAAGAAACAGGAATGTTTCCTTATTTGAGAATTATATATAACGGAATGGGTGTTGAGAATGGCGATATGCCTATCATACCTAGATTCTTTGAGAGGGCTGTAGTTGATTACGTTGAAGAAAAGTTCTACAATGCTATGAAAGCTAGAGACCCAAGAATGTATAGACCATTATGGAGTGATGCTTATTCTAAATTGAATGATTTAGTAAATGGAAGCTGGAATAAAGCTAGAAAACGTATCAAGTCAATGGATTCTAAACAAAAGGATTCAATGAACGAGTATATCTCATCAATGTATCATAAATGAGTACCGCTAAGAAATCTAATCCTGGGCTTTGGAAGCGCATTGTTTCATCTGTTAAAAGTGGAACTAAAGGCGGTAATGCTGGTCAATGGTCGGCTAGAAAGGCTCAGATTGCAGTAGCTAGATACAAAAAAGCAGGAGGAGGATATAAAGGAGCTAAGTCGTCAGACAATAGCCTATCTAAATGGACTAAGGAAGAATGGGGAACTAAGAGTGGTAAGCCAAGTTCAAAGACTGGAGAAAGATACTTACCTAAAGCAGCTAGAGAAGCTTTGAGTCCACAGGAATATGCAGCAACAACTAGAGCTAAAAGAATTGGCAAGGCCATGGGTAAACAATTTGTACCTCAACCTAAAAAGATAAGAGAAAAAACCGCTAAATATAGATAAGATGGCTGAAAGAATAAATAAAAAAGCAATGAAGTGTAACTCCCCAAAGAGTACACCTAGTCACCCTAAGAAATCTCATATCGTTAAAGCTTGTTCTGGTGGAACAGAAAAAATCATTAGATTTGGTCAGCAAGGAGTAAAAGGATCTCCAAAGAAAGAAGGAGAATCTGAAGCTTATGCAAATAGAAGAAAGAGATTTAAGGCGCGTCACGCTAAGAATATCGCTAAGGGTAAATTAAGCGCAGCATTTTGGGCAGATAAAGTAAAATGGTAATGGAAAATAAACAAGAACTTAGAGGGTTAGGAGATGTTATAGCTAAAGTAGCTAAACTAACTACTATGGATAAAGTTGCTAAATTTGTAGCTAAGGCATCTGGCGATACATCTGGTGGATGTAGCAGTTGCAGTAAGAGACAAGACACTTTAAATAAAAGATTTCCATTTAAGAATAATAGATGAAACAGCAACATCATCCACAAGACATAAAGACTTATCAAAAAGGAATCAACTCAGATTCTAATAAAGAGATACTTGGTAATTCCGAAGAGGGAGAACACGTTGATGCATTGAATATGCGCAGCATTCCTATGGATGGTGATAACTACGCTAAGAAGAAAATAAAAGGAGAAGAGAGTTTATTTCCTCTAATCGATAATAGATGTAATGCTCCAGACCCATCTACATTAACATTTACTGGTTATGAGTGTATGATGGCTCAAGAAGTGAATGGTCATATTGTGGAGATATGGGCTTCATTTGTTATTGGAGAGTTTCCATTTATGCGCATAGATGGGCAAATAGTGTTATATAGTGAGGACTTCCCAATAGATGTATTTCATCCATTAGAATACGACAAGAATGAAAGTTGTGTAGGTGGAGAGATTTACGTTACAAATAACAATACTACACCAATGGTATTCTCTATTAAGGATTTAATGGAGAACTCTGCAATGATAGATGGATTTGAGTGTACTGAAAAGTATTTCTCTGAATTTGATATAAATGCTTATACAATTAATCCAACAGCTATTTTACATAAACCTGCATTTATTAAGCAAGATGTTGGCTCTGCTGGATATGATTTTGTTATTGGAACTTCTGGATTATGTGTTGGTAGTTATTCATATTCTTACAGAATGGTGGATTCTCAAGGAGAAAGGACAAATTTTTCACCTATTACTGAATTAATACCTGTTGTAAGAAAAAATAGCAGTGCTACTTTAAATTCCTATCCACATCAACAAACATTTTCTAGTGAGCCAGACACATCATCTAGTACTATATACGGAAATCATGTTAGGTTTAGATACGAAAACTATACTGACTTTGTTTCTATTGAAGTTCGTAGAGATTCTTGGTACGCAGGAGACCCATTAACTAATCCACCTGTATCTGAAGTGATAGCTACTATTCCAATTAATGCAGGAATGAATATTCTAAATGTATTTGATAGAGCTGAAGCTAATTTTGTAGGAGCTATAACATTAACATTAGAAGAGCAATCATCGCAATTATCTCCAGTAAGAAGAGCTAAAGCAATAAGATACTTTAATCAGAAATTGTATTTGATGAATATTGGCTATCAGTCAAGAGATATATCGGGTACAGTTACTTTTGTTGACTCAAATGATGCTGGATTTGCTACGATTGAAAAAATAGGAACCCCTGGTCATAAGCACGTTTATAATGCCGCCATGTATAAAAGCAATATGCGTGGAGAAAGAACAGGCTTTGGAGTTGTATTATTTGACAAGAATAACAATTCTTCTTATGCTACTGAGGTTCCCAACTTTACTAATTTTCAATTTCCAGAGAGAAGAGAGGAATTAATAGAAAATAGTGATGAATATGATTTGTCTTATAAGGGTGTTGTAAGGGCTGCTAATACAGATGGAGCTGTTTCTTGGACTCATGAAGTATTTGACTTAGAAGATGCTGTATCTAAATCCGCTGGATTAGAATATAATTATAAAGAAGGTGATCCTTATGAGGCTTTAAATCCAACATCTCAAAATGATACTCTGAGTGATTTGAATAAATATGTTAACCCTACTGTTGCTCTTGCTTCAGAAAGTGCTAGCGCTTTTTATTATCCATATACTCCTCCTGCGTTTGGTCCTAATTATTATGCTCAAGGATTTGCTTTAAAAGGAATTGATACTTATCCAGATTGGGCTGATGGATTCTCAGTTGTTCAAACGGAACCTGCAAAAAGAGTTGTTGCTCAAGGTTTAGGGTTTTATTCAATCTCTTCGGAAGATGCTGGATTAGCAGGAATAACAACAGTAAAAGAAAAAGATGCATTTTGGGTTTATTTCCCCGACTTAGATTTACTTAATCCAGAGATTGCTGAGGATTTAGTTAATAATGCTGGAGCTGGATATAAGATTCAATGTGTTTCTCCATTAGGATATTTCTCAGAAGTTTATAATACCAGAAAAGCTGAATTAGACCAGACAAGATGGGGAACTGATATTATTACGTATGCAAGGATTTTAAAAGATAAAGATGATACTTACACTAATCAAATTAATCCAATTTTAGGAACTGACTCTGGAATATTGGATGATTTAATTCACGATCCATTACAAATAAATAGATACCCTGCTTATGGTAGGTTTACTAATTACATAAGTGGAGATGGACCAGAATTTCCATCTAATGGTAATGGTAACTATGAATTTACAATACTTGATGTAAATGATGTAACTACAAATTCAACTAGGCAAACATATCTAAGAATACAATTAACCGAAGATGTTTATAATCAAACTGGTCTTTTTGGTGCTTTAAATCTGAATAACAATGCGACTGAGCCTGGAGTTATGGAATGGAGGGAGCCAATGTATGTTATTAATTTGATAAAAGATGTTAATATTAACCCAGGGCTAACTACTGAATACAAATACACTGGCAACTATATTAAGTTTAAATCACTTGTATTAGAGTCAAATGGTTCTAATGGTCAGTCAGCTACACTTGTATCTGAGAGATGGGAAGATTGTATTCCTAAAATTGCTGGGCAAGTGAATGGATTGACAACTTACGCGGCATTAAAGAGATTTGTTTATGTGGTAGGTACAGATGAAATAGAAAGAAGATGGATGAACGTTCAATTTGAATTAGCTCCGATTATTACAACTATTTTAACAGCATTAGATACATTTGGGGTTTATAATGACCCTATTATAACTAATGGCTTTGACATATATGGCATTTACACGAGTAATCAATCTAGTGGCGATGTTGATAACGTCTGTCAAGTATTTACATTAACATTTAATGAAGTTCCTCTATATACTGCATTTACTGTACCTGCTGCTGGGTCTAAAGTATATGTTAAATACGACAATAGGATACCTGTAAGAGTATTTGGAGGTGATACTTATGTCAATGAATCTATTTGGGCTGTATTAGATAATGAGTATAAAAAGAATGGAGACCCTAAAGACGCAGCGAATGACTTTAAAATGAACTCTCCATTCCCTTTTAAATCTTATAGTTTCACAGGTACATATCCTATTTGGGAAAATTCAGATCCTTGGAATTATGATTATGGATATGGATTCCAATTTTGTAATGACTCAAGATTAGAAGCAGCTAGAATAAGGCAGCTTATTACTATGTGGACTGCTGAGACTAGAATTAATCTTTCGTTTGCATTTAATAATGAATCTCCAGATAAAGCGAATAGCGATCAATTCTTTCCGCTAATAAACTATATTCCAAGGCCTTATAAATGGAATGATAATAACCCATCAGATAGAGCTACATTTGAAAATGATAATCACCTACAAGCTCAATATTATGATGATTATGGGTTTGAATGGAATCTATGGATATATGGAGGATTTAGGTTTACTCCACAAGTAAATCTTGATTACTCTAAGAGTCAGACTACTGAATTATACACAAGTGTTCCTGCTGTAGGATTCGAAGAAGAAACTGATTTCTGCACTCGTATTATATGGTCATTAAAAAGACCTCCTAATGCTCAAGATACCCCATCCGTAAAAACATTCTTACCTAACGCTTACTTTGACATTTCAGATGATACTGGAGAAATTAAGTTCGCTTGGAGTGCCTTATCTTCCGATAAAGGAAATAACTTATATGCCTTAACTGATAGCGGAGTTTGTTTATTATTAGTTGATAAGCGAATAGTAAGTGAGATAAATGCAAATGAGTTAGCTACTGTTGGTTCTGATGCTGGAGGTATTCTAAATCAGCTTTGGATAGACAAGACCATTGGTATGCATGATGAGACTTGGAGAAGTTGGGCTGAGTACTCAAATGTGTTATTTTTCTGTAACGGAATTGCTGTTTATACATTTGGAGATAATCAATTAACTGATATAACTAAGACTGGATTCTTTGAATTATTGAATAGAAGATTTAATAGTTTGATTGGCCCAGGGTATCAATCTAGATTAAGTGGTGGATTTAATGTTCTTACTAAAGAGTACGTAATGAATGTATCTACACCTGGCGAAGGCCCAGGAGAG
>Ga0129336_10001489_pt1 | contig 14216 bp, 11 predicted proteins | sample CPB6_02_DNA_FD_96878 | JGI IMG/M metagenome (GOLD analysis project Ga0129336, IMG submission 96878) | Freshwater to marine salinity gradient microbial communities from Chesapeake Bay, USA - CPBay_Sum_0.6_0.2_DNA | ecosystem: Environmental > Aquatic > Marine > Coastal | place: USA: Chesapeake...
CTCGTGCCGAGCGGTGAAAGACGGATCCGAGTGGGTGATCAACGGCGAGAAGTTCTACATCTCCGGAGCTGGTGACCCGCGCTGCAAGATTATGATCGTGATGGTGTTGACGAGCCCCGATGGGCCACCGCACAAGCGCCACTCACAGATCCTCGTGCCGATGGACACCCCCGGTGTACAGATCCTCGGTGCAATGGAAGTGTTCGGTGAGGACGACGCACCGCACGGACACATGCACCTGCGATTCACCGACGTGCGCGTACCCGAGACCAACATGTTGCTCGGCGAGGGACGCGGCTTCGAGATTTCACAAGTTCGCCTTGGTCCAGGACGCATTCATCACTGCATGCGTTCGATCGGTGCTGCCGAGAAGGCGCTCGAGTTGATGGTGCGACGTGGACTTTCGCGCGAAGCGTTCGGCAAGCCGATCGCACGGCTCGGCAAGAACCCGGAGGTAATCGCGAAGGCACGCATCGAGATCGAGGCGATGCGTCTAATGGTGCTGCGCGGCGCCAAGGCCATGGACACGATGGGCAATGCGGAGGCGCGCGTGTGGGTGTCGGCGGTGAAGGCGATGGTCCCGGAGCGAGTGTGCAAGATCATCGATGAAGCGATGCAGATGCACGGCGCATCGGGTATTTCGCAGTGGACGCCGCTTGCGAGGCTGTATGCATCGCAAAGAACTCTTCGTTTGGCTGACGGACCGGACGAAGTGCACTGGCACGTGGTGGGACGCGCAGAGATCGCTCGTTTCGAGGAAGAAGCGGCGCCTGGCAGGTCTGCAGGGCGCAGCGGAATGTTCTCGGGACCGTCCTGAGCGAACTCAGCCCGCGAGGCTGAGCATGATCTGCACCTGCAAACCGAGCAGGGCCAAGCCAATGGCAAGTCCGACGGTGATCACGATGCCAAGGCGTCGTTCTATTGAATCCATTCTTTTCTCGATCATTTCCATGCGCTTTTCGATCAGATCCATTCGTCGTTCGACACCGTCAATGCGCAGGTTGATCATGTCAAGAGCCATCGTGATGTCATGTTTGCGAGCCACGTCACCCCAGCCACTGGGCGGCAGGGGTGCCACAAGTGTCCTAGCCATAACAGAAATCTAGGGGCGGGTGGCTGGCGACTCGGTCTTCTTGGGATCGCTGATGATGATGTCAGCAAGCACCTTGTCGATCGCCGCCATGGTCTCTTCGCCGAGTTTGACGCCTGCGGCCTTGACGTTTTCGTCGATTTGTTCGGGACGTGTCGCGCCGATGATCGCGGTGGCAACATTCTCGTTTTGCAGCACCCAGGCAATGGCCAACTGTGCCATCGACAGTCCTGCTTGCTCGGCGATCGGACGCAACTCCTGCACCTTGACGAGCACTTCGTCGCTCATCCAACGTGAAATGAAGTTCTTCCCGCTCAGCTCGTCGGTGGCGCGTGATCCTTCGGGTGGTGGTTGTCCCGGCAAGTACTTTCCCGTGAGCACACCTTGGGCAATCGGTGACCACACGATCTGCGAGAGCCCATGTTCCTTCGACGCAGGAATCACCTTTTCCTCGATCACCCGCCACAACATGCTGTACTGCGGTTGATTGGAGACGAACGGAACGTGCAGTTCGCGCGCCAGCTTTGCTCCCTGACGAATCTGCTTTGCGGTCCACTCGGACACACCGATGTACAACGCCTTGCCACTGCGCACCACATCGGCGAAGGCGAGCATCGTCTCTTCGAGAGGAGTCTCGTAGTCGAAGCGGTGCGCTTGGTAGAGGTCGACGTAGTCGGTGCCGAGACGCTTCAACGATCCATTGATCGACTCCATGATGTGTTTTCGGGAGAGACCACGATCGTTTTGTCCGGGACCTGTCGGCCAATACACCTTGGTGAACAACTCGATGCCCTCTCGTCGGGTGCCCCCGAGCGCCTTACCCAATACCGACTCGGCACGTGTGCCCGCATAAACATCGGCTGTATCGAAGGTGGTGATGCCGAGCTCAAGTGATCGCTTTACGCAAGCGATGGCGGCTTGTTCCTCCACTTGACTGCCGTGGGTGATCCAATTGCCATAACTGATGGCCGAAACCTTGAGACCGCTGTTTCCGAGATACCGATATTCCATGGCCTGAATCTAGGTGCGTGAGGTGGTCACGCGGGCCTAGCGTGGAAGGCATGGACGTGAAAGTCGTCGACTACAAGTCGCCCAATGCGGCCAAGGAGTTCACCGACTCGCTGCGCAACACGGGCTTTGCGGTACTGGTGAACCATCCCATCAACTACGACGACGTGCTGCGGCTTCAGCGCGAGTGGTTGGATTTTTTCAAGTCCGACCGCAAATGGGATTTCCTTCCGGGCGAAAACGACCAGGATGGCTATCGGCCGATGGAAGAGGCCGAGAAGGCAGTGGGCGCGCAAGTGAAGGACATCAAGGAGTACTTCCATTGGTATCCCTGGGGTCGACAGCCAGAGAAGGAATCCGCCTCCGCGATGGCCTACTACACCGCAGGCATGAATTTGGCGTGCGAACTTCTCGGGTGGGTGGAGGCAAACACGCTTCCTGAGATTTCGAAAAAGTTCTCGATGCCGTTGTCTGAGATGATCACTGGCACGCGCCGGACGTTGCTCCGTGTCTTGCACTATCCGCCGCTTCGCGGTGACGAACCCGAGGGTTCGATCAGGGCGGCAGCTCACGAAGACATCAACATGATCACGGTGTTGCCGGCGAGCAATGAGCCCGGACTACAGGTGCTCGATCTCGAAGGCAATTGGCACGACGTGCCATGCGATCCGGGCAGCGTGGCCATCAATGCGGGCGACATGCTCGACTACGCAACGGATGGCTATTTCCCGAGCACGACGCATCGTGTGGTCAACCCGGTGGGTGAGGCGGCAACGCGCTCACGTGTGTCGACCCCTCTGTTCCTCCACCCAGCCGATGACGTGGTCATTGCCGAGGGCAAGACGGCATTCGAATTTCTGGCTCAGCGAATCAAAGAGATCGCTGGCGTCGATCTGAAAAAATAGGCAACCGATGTCGCTGCCCGACGGCACGAAGCGCGAAAACCTGATCGCGGGCAAATGGGAAAAGTCGGGTTCAACGATCGATGTCCTGAACCCGGCGACGGGCAAAGTATTGGCTTCGGTGGCCAACGCATTGGTGGGAGATTGCCTACGCGCAGTAGATGCCGCACACGACGCTTTCGACTCGTGGCGTAACACTGCACCTCGTGCAAGGGCGGAAGTGTTGCGCAAGGCATTCGAGTTGATGATCGCCGAGCAGGAACGACTGGCTCGAATCATCACGATGGAGATGGGCAAGGTGATCACCGATGCCCGGGCCGAAGTGGCCTACGCAGCCGAGTTCTTTCGGTGGTTCAGCGAGGAAGCGGTTCGCATCGAAGGCGACTATCGCCGGGCACCGAGTGGAGCGAATTGGTTGATGGTGAGTCGTCAACCGGTTGGTGTTGCGCTGTTGGCCACGCCGTGGAATTTTCCTGCGGCAATGGCAACTCGCAAGATCGGACCGGCGCTGGCTGCAGGTTGCACGGTGGTGCTGAAGCCAGCGCATGAGACACCATTTACTGCGCTGGCAATTGCCGAAATCCTCGAGCGTGCAGGGGTGCCGAGTGGTGTTGTCAACGTCGTGGTGACTGATCAGCCGGGTGCCGCAGTGGAGGCAATGCTCGATTCGGGCAAGGTGCGCAAGTTGAGTTTCACCGGAAGCACGCGTGTTGGGTCGCTGCTGCTCGCGCAGGCTGCCAAGCGAGTGATCAATTGCAGCATGGAGCTAGGTGGCAATGCGCCGTTCATCGTGTTCGAAGACGCCGACATCGATGCTGCTGTCGATGGCGCGATGCTCGCCAAGATGCGCAACGGTGGTGCTGCGTGCACTGCGGCAAATCGTTTTTACGTCCACTCCAACGTGCTCGATTCGTTCACCGAGAAGTTCGTCGCGCGGATGTCGGCCCTGAAGCTTGGTGATGGTCTCGCAGAGGGCGTGACGCTCGGCCCTCTCATGAGCAGAGCACAACAGGAGCGAGTGGCAAATCTCGTGGACGGTGCAGTTGCTCGGGGTGCGAAGGTGTTGTGTGGTGGGAAGGCGACGAATGATCCGGCCTTCGGTTACCAGGCGACGGTGCTCGCCGATGTCTCAAAGCGTGACCCGATCACCGATGAGGAGATTTTTGGACCAGTGGCCCCGATCATCTCGTTCGACGATCATGACGACATCGTGGCTGAGGCGAACAGGGTGGAGCACGGGCTCGTGTCGTACGTCTACAGCGGCAACGCTGCTCGCGCGTTGCGAGTCGCCGAGCAATTGGAGTCGGGAATGGTGGGTTTCAACCGTGGCCTCGTGTCCGATCCGGCTGCGCCATTCGGAGGCGTCAAGGCGTCGGGTCTCGGTCGTGAAGGCGCACATGAGGGCCTGCTGGCTTTCCTTGAACTGAAGTATGTGGCGGGCAACTGGGCCTGAGCGGTCAGTCGAAAACTGTCCGCTAGGCGATGCTGCGTCTGGAATGATTAGGTATTCGGGGGGCGCGAGATGACTGACGACATCGATATCAAGACCAACTGGCTCGACCCAGCCTCGTTGACCGCCGTTCGCGGACAGATGCCGATCGTGTACGTGGATGCAGTTCCCGTACGGGTGGACGACATGGGTTCGATCACCCATGTGGGAATGCTTCTGCGACAAGCGCCGGATGGCACCATCAGTCGTACCGTTGTGTCGGGTCGCGTGCTCTTCGGTGAGTTGATTCGGGAGGCCTTACTGCGACACCTGGAGAAGGATCTTGGTCCCTTGGCTTTGCCCCGAATTCCCCCAGATCCGTCGCCGTTCACCGTGGTCGAGTACTTCCCGGACCCGGACAAGACAGGCTTTCATGACCCGCGACAACACGCGGTGAGCTTGGCGTTCGTGGTTCCGGTGTCGGGCGATTGCCATCCCACACAGGAGGCATTGGACCTTGGATGGTTCACTCCCGATCAGGCGACAAGCGAACACATGCGTAAAGAGATGACAGGTGGTCACGATCGATTGGTGCGCATGGCACTCGCATCCGTCGGTCGACTTCCGTAACGATCACTCGATCGAGTGATCTCACAAACCGCGAGAATCCCACCCCCTTAAGGGTTCTAGCGAATAATCTTCACCTACATGGCTGGCTCGCGTCGCACCTACCGAACGATGGCTGCTTTGCGCACCGCTCTTCTCGGACGAACGACACTCTCGGTGGAATGCAGACGTCTCGAGGGAATTGAACCACCAATTGACCATGTGATCGAAGAAATCAGACTCCGAAATCATGCAATAGAAGTGGTGTGGGACAACGGCGTCGTGTTGAGCACCAAGTTGAAAATGTTCGGCTCTTGGCAGCTCCATCGCCGTGGAGAGGAACTACGACGACCTGAAAGTCACGTGAGCGTGATGTTGGACGTGGGGCAGTGGCGTGCGGTTTGTTACGGAGCATCGCACGTGGAGACGTATCGCGATTTCGACGTACGCCGCCACCCGATGCTCGGCTCGCACGGCCCGGATCTTGGTCGTGACGATGCGGACATTGAAGAGTGTGTCGATCGCATGATGGAGTACGAAGAGCGTGACGCCACGATCGCCGAAGTGCTCGTGGACGAGCGAGTGCTCACTGGCGTCGGCAATGTCTATCGCTGTGAGGCAATGTGGGCGTGTGAAGTGCATCCATGGGCGACGATCGGAGAGTTCAAGCGAGCCGAGTGTCGTGAACTCGTCACCCTCATGTGCGAGACGTTGCGGGCAGACAAGCTCGGCGTTGGCCGCGTGTCACGCGCCGTATACGGCAGACAGGGCAAGGCTTGCATGCGCTGTGGAGACGTGATCAAGGTGACCCACCACGGCGAGGCGAACCGAGTGTTGTACTGGTGCCCCGGTTGTCAAACGACACATCAACCGCTGACGCGCCCCAACTTCACACCTGCCTACGTGGATCGCGACGCAACGCGAGGCGACACACACCCTGCGGCACAAATCTTCATGGACGAAATCAACGCGAGGCGCGCAGGAAACTTCTAGACGCCTGGCGTCAGTAATTCTTCTGATTACGTGGTGGAGATTGCTTGCATGATGTCCACCCTCGTCGCGCGACGTGCCGGATAAACGGCAGCGATGACGCCGATGATGAAGGCAAGAATCAAGATCACGATCGTGGAGCCAAGCGGCAGGCTGAATGCGGCGATTCCGTCGTCGGCAAGTGTGCCGATGAGTGCAAGACCTTCGCCAATTCCCAGCACCACGCCGACCACCGCACCGAACATCGACGTGATCACACTCTCGCCCACCACGGTGAAGCGCACCTGCGAGCGCGTCATGCCTACGGCACGGAGCAAACCGATCTCTCTTCGCCGCTCGAACACGGACAGCAACAAGGTGATGACGATGCCCACCACGGCGATCACGATGGACAGCGCAAGCAAGCCGTAGATCAGACCGAGAATCTGGTTGATTTGGTCGGCTTGCGCGTCGATGAACTCCTCGCGACTCTGCAACGTGCCAAGTCCTCGTTGCTCGGAAACCGCGCCGAGCGCTGCACGCGCGTCTTCCTCGGAGACGCCGTCCTTCATCACCACATAGATGATCGAGTCGAACAGTGAGTTGGTCGTTCCCGCAAAAGCTTCGCGATTGATGACGTAGGAGCCGAAGAATCCGTTCGGAATGAATGTGCCCTCGATGACGAGATCTTTTACGGTGCCGTCTACGAACTTCATCTCGAGCGTGTCACCAAGGTTCCAGCCTTCGGTGGTGGCGCGGTTGTTGCTGACGACCACGCCGTTTGCGGAGAGTTTCGACTGATCTCCTTGGACCATGTTGAGGTCAACGAGGCCACTTGCCGTCGCAGGATTGATGACCGTAACGAATCGACCTTCGCCATCAAGCTCGACCGTGCCGAAACCCAAGCCCGTCGCCTGCTGCACCTCGGGGAGTGCAGCAACTTCGTCCGACAGGGCAATGGGCAGACCACCAAATCCATTTTGTGGAGCGGAGATGGCGTAATCGCCACCGAACTGGTCGCCGATCACGCTACGAATTTCACTGCGCACGCTCGCAGCAAATGCCGAGAACGCAGTGACGAGTGCAACACCGATGAGCACGGGTGCGACGGTGCCGGCGGTGCGGCGTGGGTTGCGCGCGGCGTTTTGACGAGCCATTGCCCCGGTCACACTGCGACGGGCGAGTGGCGCACCGAGCATCAGCGCTACTGGCTTGGCGATCAATGGTCCGTAGATGATGACTGCCGCAAAGACACACACCACTCCAACGCCCAGCAACCAGTCGTTCACTCCGGCTGCGGCTGCAACGTGTGCCGCCACACCGATGACCGCGATGACGGCGCCGATGACGAACCGGAACTTCCGACTGCCGATGCGCTCAAATGCCGTGTCACGCATTGCCGCAAGCGGCGGAACTCGTCCTGCTCGGAGGGCGGGGAAGACGGCAGAAAACAGTGTGACCAACGTGCCGACGATGATCGTGGTGGCGATGCGGGGACCGCGAATGGCAAGACCGCTGGTGGGAATGTCCACACCGAAAGCGGCAAGCAGTGCGCTCAATCCCCGGGAGAGTCCGATGCCGACAACGAATCCAAGTATCGATCCAAGAACGCCGATGATCAACGCCTCAACGATCACGGTGGTGGTTACCTGCTTACGGCTTGCACCGATCGCTCGCATCAAGGCGTTCTCGCGCAAACGTTGGGCGGTCGTAATGGAGAACACGTTGTAGATGACGAAGCATCCGATGCCGAGTGCGATCAACGAGAAGATGGTGAGGAACGTGCTGAGAAAGCCGACGACCGCACCAATCTGGTCCTTCGTTTCCTCGGCAATCTGGGCGCCGGTCAAGGTCTCGAGCTTCAGCGTCGGGTTGAGCGCTGCATTGACTGCAGTGGCAAGTTCTTCTTGGGTCATCGTGCCGTCGCCTTGAATCAGGAACGCATCAACGAATCCCGGCTTGAGGAGGAACTCCGAAGCGGTTTGTTGATCGAACAACGCAAACGTGGCACCGCCGGGGGAGGAGATGTCGCCGTAGTTGGCGATGCCAACGAGGGTGAATTCGCGACTTCCCGACTGGGCATTGACGCGCACGGTGTCACCGACGACGAAGTCGCCCTTCTCTGCAGATGAGCGATCCATCACCATCTCGCTAGGGCCATTTGGCAATCGACCGTCTTCGATGTTCCACAATCCGGCCACGCTCGCCGAGGCGATGCCGCCGAAAGTGGGGGGACCGTTGTCGGATCCCAGTGGGGTGCCGTCCTTGCCGATGATCCGTGCGAATGCCTGAATGTCGCCGGTGGCATCCTTCACGCCAGGAACGGCAAGCACGGAATCCAATGCTTCGATTGGAGTGCCGGCACGCTGCTCGCCACCGAAGGGAACCTCGATGAAATTCGTGGATCGAACATAGGCATCGACGTCACGGAACACGTCGGTGAACAAGCGGTCGAACGTGCGGGAGAGAGTGTCGGAAAAGATGAAGGTTCCCGACAGGAAACCGGTGCCAAGAATGATCGCGAGCGACGTGAGGATGAGGCGACCCTTGCGGGCGAGCGACATCTTGAGCGAGAGAGAGAACATTTACTCGCCGAGGTGCTTCAGGTAGTCGAGCACCTTCTCGGGGTTCGGCTCAGTCATCTCTCCAGCGATCTTGCCGTCCTTGAGGAACACGATGCGATCTGAGTAGGAAGCGGCGTTGGCGTCGTGCGTCACCATGACGATGGTCTGACCGAGATCGCTCACCGCGCGGCGCATGAATCCCAGCACCTCGCCGCCAGTCTTGGAGTCCAAGTTTCCGGTCGGTTCGTCGGCGAAGATCACGGAAGGTTTGCTGGCGAGAGCACGAGCAACTGCGACACGTTGCTGCTGACCACCAGACAGTTCGCTCGGTCGATGTTCAAGTCGATCGCGGAGCCCGATCGTGTCGATCACCGTGTTAATCCACTGCATGTCACCCTCTTGTCCGCCGAGCGAAAGGGGCAACATGATGTTTTCCAGTGCATTCAGCGTGGGGATCAAGTTGAAAGCCTGAAAGATGAACCCCACTTGCTCGCGGCGCAGAGTTGTGAGTTCCTTGTCGCTCAGGGTCTCGAGTTGGGTGTCGCCAATCGCCACGCTTCCGCTCGTCAGTGAGTCGAGACCGGCGACGCAGTGCATGAGGGTGGACTTGCCCGAGCCGCTCGGCCCCATGATTGCGGTGAACTTGCCCTTTTCGAATGCGATAGTGACGCCGTCCAAGGCCCTCACTTCGCTGTCGCCGGAGCCGTAGATCTTGCTCGCGGCAGTGGCCGTTGCGGCTGCTTGAGTCATGCTCCACAGCCTACGGTCGCACAGTGGGCGACAAGGGGTCGCGTCAGGTACGAACGTTGAAGAGCAGGATCATTTGTTGAGATCAACACCGAAGTACTGGGCGAATTTGCTGTAGTACTCCTCGTCGTCAAGAGCCGCACCGAGCTTCACCCACTGCTCATCACTCATTGATTGACGACCCGCGGTAATTGTTTCGCCGCCCCATGAGCAGGCATAGCGAAGACGCGGGTTGTCGGTAACAGCGGCGTGATGAATCACCTCGGCTACGTCCTCGGCAGGGCTGGCATGGCTGGCTCCCACTTCGTAGAACCGAAACATCCTTCGATAGTGCGAGTCATATTGGCCGGAATCATTCGGCGCGTCGATGTTCTTGCCGAAGATCGAGGAACGCGTGATCCCGGGCTCAATGATCGCTACACGAATGCCGAAAGGCGCAACTTCGTGCGCGAGTTCTTCACTCAGCCCTTCGAATGCCCACTTCGAGGTGACATATGGCGCTTGGGCGATTGCGGCAAGTCGACCAACCACGGACGTCACATTGACAATCGTTCCACTGCGTCGTTCGCGCATCGTCGGCAGTACACGTTTAATGCAACGCAGCGAACCCAGCACATTGACATTGAAAGCGTCGAGGTATTGCTGGGCGGATGCTTCTTCCACCACGCCGTTGCCACCGATTCCCGCGTTGTTGACGAGGACGTCGACGTGTCCGCAGATGCGGAGAATTTCGTCGAATGCGGCTCGTACCGACCCGTCTTCGGCGATGTCCATTTCGACGATCTCGACGCTGGCGCCGTTCTTCTCCGCGTGAGCGAGCAACTTGTCGGCCTTGCTGATGCCGCGAACTGTCGCGAAAGTTCGCCAACCTTTGCTTGCGAGATGGACCGCCGTGGCGCGACCGATGCCCGTGTTTGCTCCTGTCACCACTGCGATTGGACGAGCACTCGAGTTCATTCGTTCGAGGCTATGTGATCGCCGACTGTTGTTCGCTTGGCGCGCGGGGTTAGTCTCCGCACATGACCCAGACGTTGCCGAAAACGCTCGGCGCTCTCCGCCAATCGGGTTGGCAGTCGGTGCCAGTTAAGGAAGAAATTCGCCGCAATGCAGTGAAGCGCATCGCGGCAGGTGAGCCATTGTTCGAAGGTGTTCTCGGTTACGAGGACACGGTCATGCCACAACTCGAAAACTCGCTGTTGGCGGGACACGACGTGATCTTCCTCGGCGAGCGCGGTCAGGCCAAGACGAGGATGATTCGCTCGCTCACTGGCTTGCTCGATGAGTGGATGCCCATCGTCGAAGGCAGTGAAATTAACGATGACCCATATCAACCAGTGTCGGCCATGGCCAGGCGATTGGTGGCAGAGAAGGTCGATGACACACCGATCGCTTGGGTGCATCGAGACGATCGCTACGGCGAGAAGTTGGCCACGCCAGACACGTCGATTGCGGACTTAATTGGTGAAGTGGATCCGATTCGCGTGGCCGAAGGTCGTTACTTGAGTGATGAGTTGACCATTCACTTTGGTCTCGTACCACGCACAAATCGGGGAATCTTTGCGATCAATGAGTTGCCCGACCTTGCCGAGCGAATCCAGGTTGGATTGCTGAATGTGCTCGAGGAGCGCGATGTGCAAATTCGTGGGCACAAGATTCGATTGCCGCTTGACGTGATGTTGGTGGCGTCCGCCAATCCAGAGGATTACACGAATCGCGGTCGGTTGATCACTCCACTTAAAGATCGATTTGGTAGCCAGATTCGCACTCATTATCCGCTCGAGGTCGATACAGAGATCGAAATCGTTCGCCGGGAAGCCCGTGATTCAAACATCGACGGCGTCACCGTGCACTGGCCTGAGTTCATGGAGAGAATCGTGGCCACGGTGAGCCAAGTGGCACGGTCTAGCTCTCACATCAACCAGCGCAGCGGTGTGAGCGTGCGTCTTTCGGTGAGCAATCATGAAATCTTGGCGGCCAACGCAGTGCGACGGGCATTGCGAGTAGGTGAGACGTTCGTTGCGCCACGTGTCAGTGATCTGGGCTCTCTCGCTGCATCCATGTCTGGCAAGGTCGAAGTGGAGTCGATGGAAGATGGGCGCGAGTCGGCGATCCTGCAAAACGTCGTTCGTTCCGCCGTACTCGAGTCGTTCAAACAGAGTGTCCAAACCGAATCACTCCCCGCCGTCGTGACGAGTTTCGAAGAAGGGCTCGTGGCTCACGCTGGTGACGACATCACATCGGCTGATTACGTTCGATTGGTGGAGCAGCAACCGGCTCTTCGTGAAGTTGTGGTGCGCCTCGTCGGACCTGAAGCTCCGCCAGCAATGATCGCCAGTGCCACTGAATTCGTGTTGGAGGGTTTGCATCTCTCCAAGCGGTTGAACAAAGACGAATCGGGTGGCCGGGCGGTCTATCGCGCCCGATAGGGCTCGCCAACGGTTCTTTCGGCACGACGAGTGCTTCCGTAGTCGGACTATGGTGCGCTCATGGGGCAGCGCTTCACCTATTCCCGGTGGGACGGTACCCAGCGCGGCTTCGACCTCGACGCAGATTCCCTGTTCGACCAACTTGGCGACGACCTGCTGTACCACGGAGATCCCGCGAGTGCATTACGTCGGATGATGCAAGAAGGTTTGCGGGATGCGGATGGGGAGCGGATCGAGGGCATCCGCGAAATGATGCGCAAGTTGCGTGAACGACGGGACGAGATTCGCGAGAGCGGCGATCTCGGTGGCATTTACTCAGAAATCGCTGACGCGCTGAATGATGTCGTGGATGAAGAGCGACTTGAAGTCGACAAGCAATTGCGTGCGGCCCAGGAATCCGGTGATGATCGGCGTGCCGAAGCGGCCAAGAATTCTGCCGATGAGCGCAATTTCCGACTCGACATGTTGCCCGACGACCTTGCAGGAAAGGTCGCTGAGTTGCAGCGCTATGACTTTCAGTCACGCGAAGCGGAACGGCGATTCGAAGAACTGATGGACAAGTTGCGAGAGCAGGTGATGCAGCAGCACCTCGACCAGATGTCATCAGCCATTCAGAACATGAGCCCGGAAGAGATGGCGCGGATGAAGGACATGATGGCCGCGCTCAACGAGATGATCGAACGTCGGGCGAATGGGGAAGATCCGCGGTTCGAAGAGTTCATGGAGCAGTTCGGCGACTTCTTCCCCGAGAACCCTCAAGATCTCGATGAGTTGCTGCGCGCGATGGCCGAGCGGATGGCGAGAGCTCAAGCGATGTTCAATTCGATGACTCCGGCGCAGCAGGAGCAGTTGCAACAACTCTCCGATCAGCTGCTCGAGGACATGGACTTACGCTGGCAAATGAGCAGGCTCGGCGAGAACCTCCGCGGCATGTTCCCCGATGCAGGTTGGGGCGACTCGCAAGGCTTCACGGGAACTTCTCCGATGGGTTTTCAGCAGGCAATGCAGGCGATGCGCGACATTCAGGACATCGACTCATTGGAGTCGATGTTGAAGAATGCCACCTCGCCGGCCGGCCTCGCGGAGGTGGACATCGACCGGGTTCGTGACCTGCTCGGCGATGAGTCGGCTAATTCGCTCGAGAGGCTCTCTGAGCTCACCAAGATGATGCAAGAGGCGGGGCTCATCGACAACAAGGAAGGTCGGCTCACCCTCAGTCCGCGGGCAATCAGAAAACTTGGGGCAAACGCGCTGCGGGATCTGTTCGGGTCATTGCGCAAGGACATGGTGGGGCAACACGTCATCGACCAAACAGGGTTCGGTCACGAACGAGCCGAAGAGTCTCGACCGTACGAGTTCGGCGATCCGTTCCGTCTCGATCTGCACGGCACACTGCGAAATGCAATCCGCCGCAACGGCGCCAAGGTGCCGGTTGACCTTTCACCCGAAGACTTCGAGATCGAGCGAACGGAACACAGCACGAGATCGAGCACGGTGTTGATGTTGGACTTGTCTATGTCGATGCCGATGCGGGACAACTTCTTACCCGCAAAGAAGGTGGCAATTGCCCTCCACCACTTGATTACGAGTCAGTTTCCGCGGGACTATCTCGGCGTGGTGGGCTTTGGTGAGACTGCCCGCGAACTGAAGCCTGAGGCCCTGCCCGAAGCCTCGTGGGATTTTGCCTACGGCACCAACATGCATCACGCCTTCACGCTGGCCCGTCGGATGTTGGCGCATGAGTCGGGTACTAAGCAGATCATCATGATCACCGACGGTGAACCCACTGCCCACATCACCCCGCGGGGTGACGTGTACTTCAACTACCCACCGGTCTACGAGACCGTCGAGCTCACCCTGCGCGAAGTGATGCGTTGTACCAAGGCTGGAATCCGAATTAACACGTTCATGCTGGACGCGGACAATGGATTGCGACGATTCGTCGAACAGATGACGCGAATCAATCGTGGCCGAGCTTTCTTTACGAATCACGAGACGCTTGGCGACTACGTGCTGGTGGACTTCCTCGAGCACAAGCGACAGAAGACCCGGGGTTCGGGTCGTCGGGGTCGTCATGCGACGATCGACTGATCCCCCAGACCGCTATTTGCATTTTCTGTTGGGATTTGTCACAATGACACCGTTGTAATTACCTCGGTGTAGGCGCGCGTGCGCGACTCGGCGGGGCAGGGAGGGAACAAATCGGTGGACGAAGAACTACTCGGGCTGAGTGCTGATCGCGCTTGGCAAGACCAAGCCAACTGCCTGGGTGTCGACCCCGACCTCTTTTTCCCCGAGCGAGGAGCCTCCACTCGCGAAGCCAAGGAAGTGTGCCGCGGCTGTGTCGTGCGCGATGAGTGCCTTGAGTACGCCCTTGCCAACGGCGAGAAGTTCGGTATCTGGGGCGGGCTTTCCGAACGTGAGCGTCGCAAGCTGCGCCGTCAGCGCGCCCAAAGCAACCGCAACATCGCCAGC
>Ga0129336_10001490_pt1 | contig 14215 bp, 10 predicted proteins | sample CPB6_02_DNA_FD_96878 | JGI IMG/M metagenome (GOLD analysis project Ga0129336, IMG submission 96878) | Freshwater to marine salinity gradient microbial communities from Chesapeake Bay, USA - CPBay_Sum_0.6_0.2_DNA | ecosystem: Environmental > Aquatic > Marine > Coastal | place: USA: Chesapeake...
ATAGCCCATAATATCGTGCTTTAGATTTATCATCTTAGGATACTGTGCGATCTCTTTATGATCTACTAAAAAGTTTCTTTGTACAGTCATTAGATCCTGCAATAATTCTTCTTCAATTGTGTAGTTTTTACGTAGGAAATCTTCAATGACTTCGAATATGTGATTGTGTTTGCCTTCGCTCTGTAAATTGATTACTGTACTATGTACTAAGTTCCATCCATGTATTTCCATACCCTGAATAGGAGTGTGATCGATACGTCCATGCTCTGACCAGTTACTATAGTGTTCTGCGATTCTGTGTATTTCGCTGTTTAGCCATTCATCATTTTTGATATGTGCGTATAATTCTTCATAGAAATCTTCGTATGATAGATTCTGTAACTTATACAACACTCTACTAACGTAGTTAGTGATACCATTGATATGGAATGTATTTAGGAACCAGCTAAACACTTGCGCTTCAATCATCTTATCTCTAGGCAAATCTTTAGTGCTTATGACGACTTCTACGCCTTCACGTAACTCATGTTCATTATAAGTACCAACTAGATAATCATATACGACACGACCTTCTAGTTTATAGTCTTGTTTCTGTAATAGGTTCATCTCAGCATTTTCAAGCAACTGTGCTTGATAGATCGTGATACCAGTATGATTACCTGATCTAAACAATTTGTAGAAGTTTTGTTTCCATGTTTCTAACGTTTCGCCGGGTAATCCTAAGATTAGTTCAGTATATAATGGAATGTTGTTTTCTTCGCACAACTCAAATACTTGTTCGATCTTGTTCGTGTCTAGGTTCTTGCGCTTGATGATGTCAAGCACGTTATCATCCTTTGTCTGTACGCTGTGGTTTAGGCCGATCTTCGCGCCACCTTCGTAAATCAACTTACGTACAATGTCAACAACTTCTTGCTTTTGATTCTTTGCCCAACTGATAGTATATGCTCTAGGCACACCATATGTTTTTTGTACTTCGATTAGTTTGTCAGCAATCATGCTGTCACGTTCTGGGAAGATACCAAAGTTTGCGTCGGTAAGCGAAACGAAATCGCAGTTGTTCTTGCCTACCCACTCTAACTCATCATACACCCTCTCAAGGCCGAATTTCTTTACTTTGTTGTATGTGAGACTTCCCCAGTCACAAAATGTGCAAGCATAGGGACAACCGCGATTACTTTCAAGTGTGACGTTCCAGCGTATCTCTGGATACTTCTTCATCAATTCATCAAACACGCCTGTCAAATATGGGCTTGGAATTTCATCTAGGTTTTCGATGCGAATACCAGGACCCGTATCAATCGTTTTGCCGTTGTCGTTTATCAATAAACCCTTGACTGCTTTCATGCTAGCGCCGGGTACTAATAATGTTTCTAATATCTTTTTAGTGCTAATTTCACCTTCTTGTTTGACTGCTACATCAATATAAGGAAACATTTCAAAAAAGTTAGGATTAGTGATTGGTGGCTCCGGGCCTCCTGTCATTATAAAAATATCTGGATTGACTTTCTTAAGTTCTCTTGCTAATACATTATTATAACTGCGATTCCAAATATAAGTACTGAATCCTACAATTGCACTGTCTTTCAACATTTCTATCGCATCTTCAATAGTTTCACGACGCCAAATAAATGTACCTAGTTCATAATTATCAGTGATATGCGGAAATTGGGCTACATAGCTCCACAATATAGCAGGGCTATATGGAAGATAATATGCGTTGAATTCTTTAGGACCCTGCTGAAAATTAGGGTTTACAAAACTTATTTTCTTTTTAGGCATAACCACGCAACTTGATGAATTTTGCTAGCTCTGCACCGATTACTTTATAACCTTCTAAAGTAGGGTGTGCACCTTCGCAATTTGTCAAGTATTTAGTTGGCCAATCTTTCTTGTGATAATGTTGAAAATATCCATGCCATTCTTTATCTGTCAGTTCGCCGTCTAGTTCTACTAATTTTTGCACAAAACAAATATAATCAGTAGTATCATGTACATATTGATTCCAGTCAAATTTTCTTGATAGTGATCCTGCATATTGCTTTAGATATTCTTTTACGCCGCCACCATTTGGGAAATTGAATCCATTTGCTACAACTAGTTTATAACCATGAGCCTTAGCAAAAGTCTGTGCATCTAAAAGTGCCATCATTTGCTCTGCTGCTTGGAACTGCTCACTCCATAAAAACTTACCGTATACAGCCCATACAGGTTCTTCTGCGCCGCCCATATCAGCGAAAGGCCATGCCGTGCGCCATTTGTAGTGGACATATTCACCATTGCTGTATCCATCATCTTCACCGTTACGATGCTTAGGGTGTTCTTGAAAGAAGTCAAAACGTTCCATACCAGACATCATTAGAACAATAATACCTGTACTGTTCTTCCAATCAATACGATCACAAAAATGCAATTGATGTACTGCCGCTCTGTTACCTATGCCCCTAGCTCCTAGATTCATAGGAGTGTGATCTGTGAAATAATCGCGGCATAACACATTTACCCAACTGTTTTCATGTTCGTATTTTCGTAGATGGTAGTCTGGGGCACAACGTATTTGCACACGCCCGTTATACTCTTTCCATATTTCGTCAGGGTATCCGCCCTCACCTTGTGTCCAACTGCACCCTAAACCAATTATATACTTTTTCATGTTTGATTCCTAGATTTTAAGTAATTATTCATCTCTACTAAATGCTGCGGAGGCGTTATTCCAAGTTTATCTAAAGCTTGCTTGTAATCGTCGTAAATATCTGGTCGTGCTCCATAACTCGTAGACTTTATATAACATTTCTCACGTATCTGTTCTGTAGTTAGTATGTCATCAGTCCAATCTAGAAATTCCATGCACATATCAGTAATTCTATCTGCTGTCCATGGACTGTTTGGTCCATTGGGCTCTAACCAAGATAGTGAATAGTTCAATTGCCCTGTAACATTATATTTTTTACATAAAGCACTTAGGACAGACTGACATTCTGTATTGTGTTCAAAATCGTGGTGTTCTGGTAATACTGAAGGACTTCTATCTACAAGATTAGTGTGATTATAAATTTCTAAAAAATCATTGATAAAACTATTACCAATCTCATTATTAACTACAAGAAAGAATGTACCGGCAAACTGACTATGATAATATTTTTCACTATCTATATTTAGGTAAGCCAATAAATCACGTTTTGTCCATTTTCTTTCGTGATAATCAATGCTGTCCGGTGGCCTACTTCTAAAGGCACATATATTATTTTTTAGTGCATCTTCTACATATTCATAGAAAATATGTTCTTTACTTTTATGCAGGTTACAGCCAGCATCCAAATAAACTACTACATCACCTTTATCTATATTTTTGAATACTTCTAAAACTATAGCCGGTTTCCACCAACCATAGCCCGCCATAAATTCTTTAAAAGATTTATTATATTTTTGCAAAGCAGGACTCTTATCGTCAAAAAGCGTAATTGTATTGAACCAACCGGTATGTTCTGCTTGTTTAGCTAATCGAAATTTTGTTTTGTCATACCTTTTATCTTCAGATGGATTATTGCTACCAAAAATAACCAAATGTATTTTATTTTTCATTTTATCGCGCCTCGACATGTAGGTATTTTTATCTGTAACTAGTCTACGTATTTCTTCTGTAGTAAATGCATTATTAGGCCATTGCAAATAATCCATATGTATGTCCGCAATACGATCTGCCATAAATGGACTTGATGGTCCATCTTCGTCTAACCATGAATATGATTCATCTACTAAACCTGTTAGTCCTGTTTTTTTGTATAATAAACTTAGTATTGATTGGCAATGTCTATGTTCTATAAACTCTGGATGTTCTTGAATTGTTGATTTTTCATCATTTGCTAGATGTATATCATCAAAAACTTTCATAAAATTTTCTAAGAATTTTCTACCAGTATCATTTTTTACAATAAAAAAATGTCCCCCTGCGTATTGTTTACTGTAATATTTTTCATTATCACAACCTAAATGTCTTAGTAAATCTCTTTTTGTCCACTGTTTTTCTGTGATATCGTTTGCGTTGTCATAACCTTTTTTTCCAGAAAATGCCAGTATACTGTGTTTTTGAACATATTCTAAATATGATATTAGTTTCTTTTCATTTTCTTTTAGAATATTGAATCCTGCATCCAAATACAGCACTATATCATTTTCGTCAATTTTTTTGAATATTTCTAGAATTATGGCTGGCTTCCACCAACCGTACCCTGCCATGCGCCCAGTCATAGGTTTTTTATATTTTTTCAGAAATGAATCTTTGTCGCTGAAACAATTGATTGTTTCAAACCAATTTGTGTTTTTTGCTTGGTTAGCTAGTCTGAATTTTGTCTGTTCCCAGTCACCTGAACCAAATATTACCAAATGTAATTTGCTAGCATTTTTTCTTTTTTTTAGTATTGAAACAGACATTCCGGTACCTTATTGGAGATATGAGTTTTTATTCCAGCCTTTACTACGTATGTAATTTATAATATCGATATATTTATAATCTCCGAATACTTCAATATTACTTTCAAAAATAAATCTTATAGATTTTGGGATCATAAAATCTGGATCATTAGCAAGTTGTATTAGTCTATTTCTGTTATAATCTAACTTAGGTTTTATTATATCGTAAAGCTTCTGTTTATCACTTTTGTTGGTTAGCAAAGGTTTTAGTTTTTTTATATTTTCTACTATACCTAAAATTCTATCATTCAAATTTTCACAATTATCAAAACTATAATCAAATAGTTCTTCGTAAAGTTCTAACCCGTAAAAATCTCTTACATATTTTTTATGGAAATTTGCTGCCTGTAAAGTAATAAAAGGTTTACCTATAAGTAATGCTTTATAGCTCTTTTCAGAAAAATAATAGCATTCTTCTACGTAATTTGTTTTGCCCTCAGTTTCACTGATTACGTCTATAAAACCGTTCAAGTAACTTGCAGGTATGTCTGAACTATAATAAATTTTGCCTGTATGACCGGGAGGCGCAGGATGAATGTAATCTAGCTCGTCCATCAGTTTCGATCCATCATGATATTTCCAAACAAATTTTGGTTCAGAATGAATTTGAACATTGTCTGGATGATGAAAAGTAACTACGCCGTCATTGAGTAAATTTTCTTTAGCTAAATTATCTATAAGAACTGCTCTACCATATACAGGATTTCTGTTATAGCATGTATATAATTTTTCAGAATTTACAATTTGATTACCGTCGTAATTTTTATAAATGTCTAATAAAGTTATACCGAAACTCAAGCTACCAGCACTAGTTTCTAACGTGCAATTTTCAATTTTTACTGTATCGGGGGACCAAATGTTTATTATAGTAAAAGTTGTATTATTGTTTATTAGGTAATTCTGAATTTTGCGAATAAATTCACTGAACCAGCGTTCTGCCGCCGGTTCTGTTGTGATAATACCAAATATTTTGTCTGGTTTGATATTTTTTATTTCTTCTATTTCTTTATCAAAGTTTGTGTCGCTGATAAAGTGTAACAAATAGACTTTCATTACTAGTCTTTATCCTGCAAGCCTTTTTCTATCTGTTCTTTGATCCAAACATATGTTTTCAATAAACCATTTTCTAGATCGTCTTTAGGAGCCCAACCTAGTTTTTCTTGTATCAGTGTGTTATCGCTGTTGCGACCCATGACTCCTAATGGTCCCGGAACGTTTTTTAGTGTAATAGACTTGCCACCTAACTTAGCAATCAACAATACTAATTCATTGATGCTAATCATGCGTGTGCTTCCTAGGTTAAGTGGTTGGTTATAATTACTTGCCATCATGCGATGTATGCCCTCTACGCATTCATCAACAAACAAGAAACTGCGTGTTTGTGTGCCTGGACCCCAAACTTCAACTTCACCTGTGCTTTCTAGTACTTTGCGACAGAGTGCAGCCGGCGCTTTCTCTTTGCCATTGTTCCAGCTACCCTTAGGACCGAACACGTTATGAAAACGTGCGATACGTACATCTAGTTTATAATTACGTGCATAGGCTAGATACATTCTTTCGCTGAACAATTTTTCCCAACCATATTCGCTGTCAGGATTTGCAGGGTATGCGCTCGCTTCGCTACAGTTAGGATTGTTAGGATCTAACTGATTATGTTCTGGGTACATGCAGGCGCTACTACTATAAAACACTTTCTTTACACCATGCTTTACCATTGCATCTAAAATGTTTAGATTGATGAGTACGGAATTGTGCATGATTTCAGCATCGTAATCACCGCTGAATACATATGCTGCGCCACCCATATCAGCAGCAAGTTGGTAAATCTCATCAATTTGATTTATGAAAATAGTTTCTACATTTTCTCTACTACGCAAATCAAGTTTGTAAAACTTATCACATTTTGTATCAGAGTATAAAGGAAATTTTACGTCTGCACCTATTACATAATGACCTTGTGCTTTCAAACTATCTACTAGATAGTTACCGATAAAGCCACCAGCACCGCAAACTAATACACGTTTCACTTTAGATTTCTCCTTACTGTTGCTGCTATTTGTTCTGATACAATATCGCTAGGCGATCTATGTAATAATTGATAATTATGATCTAAAATAGGTTTGACTTTGCGTCTAAACTCTATAATTTGTTGGTCGTTCCATGAGCCAATTTGCTTACAAACTTCTACGATTGCTTGCATACGTACCCTATGATCCATGATATCATCGTAACTTTCGTCCCAAAATTCGCTAAACGTCTTATACCCTAGATCACGCATAGCCTTGAGTGCGCCTTTACTTCCTACTATAATAAACGGGTGTTTTTCTTTTGCAGGTTTGAAAGATTTTTCTGTCAAAGTAACGTGCGGCAATATAAAGTTAGTTTCTGTAACGATACTTACCAAACTGTTTTGATAGAATTCTCTTGCTAGCATTCCTTTATCTTCACACATTTGTGTAATTTCTGTGTGACTGTCGATGACCAGAGGTATTTTCTTCAATAGATTAGAAGCATCTTCAGGGGTCAACTTCAATGCTGGATTGCTAAACAAATCAATTGTGTTTTTGAATCGTAGTGAAGGATGTTCAGGATCTTTGTCGTTTATACTATAATAACTACGATCAACTAATCCTGCTTTGTCAAGTGCTAGTGCGAGTTCAGTTCTATGTGGTCTAAATCTGCGATTCCAACACAAGAATAATTTTTCAGGAACTTTTTCTGTATCGTAATCTGGAGTAGTCAAAACATTTTCTTGAATCTGTCTAGCATAAACGTTTTGGCTACTTGGATAGCTAATTAGATTCATTCTTTGATCTGGTCTGTTTGGGATATTGTGCCTATCACAAAAGTCCTCATAGACTTCTTTTGCGTTCATACAGCCAGTAATATAAATTATTTTATTCAAAGGCAAACCATGAATCACGTTGAAATATGAGTGCATTGCTGCTAACTCTTCGTCTTTGACGAAAGCTTCAACTGCTAAATCTATAAGAAAAAATCCTTTATAGCAACGTACATGATGTATGATATGTTGACTGACATGCCCATATTCTAATATACCTGTATTACCAAAAAAGTAATTTTGAAACGGTATTCTCCAAGTAACACTAAAAGGATAGATAAAAATATCATCTTCGTCTACTTCGCTAGCAACGTATAGGACATAGTTTTCTTTTTTATGTCTAAAAATTTTCAACCACAATTCATCACACCAGAAGTTATGACTAGTAGTTCTAGCTTCTTCTGCTCTATCTGTAAAACTTAGAATGTTAGGAAGTTCTGTATTCCATATAGGTCCCTTTGGACCATACCATGCGTATACAATTTTTATGATGTCTTTGATATCCATTATCCTTTTATTTAGTTTTCACTAAACTCCTATGTTTAAAACAGCAAGTAATGCCTTGTGTCATATTCAAAATATGTTGTAATTTCATTTTTATTCTTAAGCGAAAGCAATTTTTTATAAGCATCAATCGCATAATCGAATGTACTTTGCGAAAGCCTCATAATATTTTCATGTATGTAGCTGCAATATTTTTCCGGGCTCGGATGTGCATCAGTATGTGCAAAAAATTCCGGACATTCATATGTATGTGTTATAGGCCAACTACCGTCTAAAGTAACATGCTCAAAAAGACTTTTAGGCATTTTTGAAAACATTGGTTTGTATAAATTTATGACTTTTTCATACATTTTATCGTTTTTTACGTAGTCTTTTTCTAGATGATCTAACGGGACACTGGGCATTGTAATTGATTGGCACGGCAACGCATCTAAAAAGGTCATTGTCATGTTTATCAAACTAAAATCTCTAATAATATAACCGCAAACATCGCTATATGTTTCTGTAAATTTTTTATCATAAAATCCTGTAACATAAACGTTTCCGTTACCAAACCATCTCCCATGTATCCATCGATCTTCTCTTAGAAAAGTAGACCATAATATCATTACTAGATCATTTTCATTGAATTGAAACTTTACGTGCGCCTCTGAAACTTTGCAGCTAATTGCTAGATTGCCTAAACCACTACTACCAAAATTGTATAATGTTGCTTCAGGTATTTCTTTTGAAACAATATTAGCCCAAGTAGGCCAAAAGTAATGTGTGAAACTACAGCCAAATACAAAAATTCTCTTTACTTTATTCTTGTCTATTTGAAATGGCTTGACAAGCATTATTGCTCCAAATATTTAGGAATAATGATATCAGTACCACAGTGACAATGTTCCTTACCGCATACAATACGTTTAGGACCAACTCTTGCAACATCTTCTAATATATGACCTACGTATCCTCCCTGTCCACAACTTGCTAAACTCATTTCACCTACCGGATTGATAAAGATACAGTCGCCTACGTTACATTCCCAGCCCATGAAGAAGTTATTACCAGCAACTATGACTTCGTTACTGTTACAAACTTCTGTGCTTTTATCGTCATATCTATTATAACTTACAGTCATAGTAGTTCGTTTCATTGGCTTGCGTTTTGACTGATGTATCTCTGTAGTATGTTCGTGAATGAACTTGACCTTCTCTGGATCATCATAGTGCCATGGGCCAGTGTTTGGACTCATCTCGTCAAACAATGGTGTCCATTCGATGAAATAGTTAGGCATCACAGTTTTCAAGTAATTACCAAACTCTACAACTTCCCAGAAGCGTTGATCATGTAGCAACATCTTTGTAGATAAGTAATTGACCTTATCACATAAGAAGATATTGTTTTCTTCATAACGTTTCTTGTTAGCGAATTCAATGTGGAAACTTGCTACTACGTCATCAAACAAGTAATAATGCTTTTCCCACCATGCTAGCGGGCGACTTAAATTAGTGTTGACAGCTAGTGTTGCGCGCGGTAGTTCTTTATACAACCATTCACATATGGGAATAAAGTTCTTCCAAGCAGTAGGTTCACCGCCGCTAAAGAAAAACTTGAAGTTCTTATAACCAGCATCTTTATACTTCTTGATGATTGTTTCGAGGTTCTTGATATAGCGATCTAGATTGCCTTCGTTTCTATCCGTGCCGCCCCAGTTGCCAGGATTACAATAACTGCACTGATAGTTACAGTAATTGTTGACCTGCCATGTTACAGACAGATAGGGCTGAGGAGCCTCAATCGCTATTAGCTTCTTGCCCAATCGAACACCTCTTTTAATTCCGGTACTATATCTTCAAGTTTTTCATCACGGAACTTATCAAGTTCTTCATTGAATTGAATAAACTCTTGTATACCGCCCTTGTTCTCATCCCCAACAGTTAGATTGTAGATGATCATCTTGAAGCCGTTATAGATATCAACATTTTCCTTATAACGATTCTGATATACGCGATACAACTCTGCCAATCTGCGCTTGACGCTAGTTGGCATGATCATTATGTTTGCATACCATGGGTTAGTTGCTAGATTGAAACGTGGGCTGCTCTTTGTATCGATAAAGCCCTTCTCAATCATGTAATCGAAAAAGTCCGGGAAAGTAAACACGTTCCATATACTGATGGTTGGAGTAATCTGGAATTCAGCATGAGGAACTAGTTCCTTCACAGTACGAATGTTAGCTTCAATGCGCTCCCAATCAGTACCTTTACGGATACATTCTGCTACTTTCCCGTGTGCGTCGAGGCTAGCCCATATCTTGAGTTTGGGGAACTTCTTCCAATATTCAATCAAGTCAACATTTTTCTTATACTTCAAACTACTAAAGTTTGTAGTGTAAGTTAGTTCAACTTGATCGGTAAGTCCATTCTCAATCCAATAGTCTAAGCACTCATAATGCTCTGGGGTGATGATGATCTCACCGCCCGCAAAATAAACTTCTGTAACGTCTTTCAAGTGCGGCTTTAGTTTCTTCATAAAGTCGCCGCCGTCCGTGTTGTTGATAACGATCTTGTTTGTCTTGAAGTACTGTTGATAGACTTCTGGGCCGCGCTCTTCCATGAACTCTTGTGCCCACTGACTTGAGCAGCTTGGTCCGCAACTGCGACATTTCATATTACATAGATTACTGAAACGTATATCCATGTACTTCATCTCAAAGTTTTCTAATGAACCGTCATCGTTTGTGTTCTTTTGAATATAATCTACATAGTCAAGACCTTTGCGCTTATTATGACTTTGGCGCATAGTCCATGTACCCATGAGTTCTAGGTCATAGCAACGCTTACAAGCCTCTACTGGCTCATCGTTCATCATTGCTGCGCGTAGTTTTTTATACTCAGGGGTATTCATCATCTCAAGGATCGTTTGATCGTCCTTGATATCTGCTACTGGCATGCTGCTATCTGCTACGCAGCAGGGTAGTACACGCTTGTCTGGCCATGCATGAAAATGCACCCAGGGCAATACGCAAAAATGCTTACCTTCTTTTACGAGGTTTTCTACTTCGATTTTTTCCATGATTACTCCACCAACTCTTGTAACTTATTTAATTCAGGGAAGACTTTCCAAAAGTTTTCCTCACGTATTCTGTCTATGCTTCCTGTATGCATCAGGAACTGATCTTTGATTTTTGGCCAATCGTGACTGTCGCTAGCAAAATTCACAGCATCGGTCACTAATCTACTTAGTGATGTTCCATCATCTTTATTGGCATCAGCCCAGGCTAGTGCTTTTTGTGCTGCGACTTCTTTTAGTTCTTTTGGCAGACTCTTAGCACAATAATAACTTGGATGTACTGCTAGATAGAGACTATGATACCAATCTTCTCTGCGCACGATGTTCTTATCTTTTAGATACTGATAGAATTCGCCGATTGTAGGATAATTGAAAATACTGAATACTGTATTCATCTGGAATACAACATAGTCCAGTTCTCTGAATGTCAATAGGTTACTTTCAACTTTACCCCAATCTGTGCCATGACGCAGCCATTCAGCACGTTCACCATAGTGGTCAATACTACATGAGAGTTCGATCTTTTTGAAGTGCTTCCACAATTCTAATATGTCATGTTTTTTGTACTTTATATTGCTTGCGTTTGTATTGTAACGTAGTGTGATATCAGTACGACCAACACGTATCATCTCTTCAAGTATAGTATAATGCTCATCGGTGATGAGTGGCTCTCCACCGGCAAAGTAAGCAAGATCAATATGTTCTACTTGCGTCAGCACTTCGCGCAATAAATCCCCCTTACCGTCGTCAGCATGAATGACGATAGGATGTTTTGGGTCGTAATTCTTTTGCATTTCTGCTGCCCACTGACTGCTGAACTCGCTACCGCACGTGCGGCACTTGAAGTTACAGATGTTACTGAAACGAATATCAAAGTAACGCATCTTGAAATCTTCTACATGACCATCTTCTTTAGTGGTAGGAACTATCTCATCAAAGTGTTTGCCAAAATGTTCTTTGCTATAATTTCTAAAACTATGCGGGCCTGCTTCTTCGTGCTTGTAACAGAAATTGCAAATCTTATTCTTGCGTTCATTCAACATGTCAAGTCTCAATTCTTTCATCATTGGACTATTGAATGCATCTTTCAATGTTTGATTCTTAGTATTACCCACTGGAGTAGTATAATCATTACTACAACAAGGGTATATGTCGCCCTTAGGCGTTACATTTAGATGTAGCCACGGGAACATGCAAAATGTTTTGCTCTTGTTTAGTAAAAAATCTTTATCTAAATTCATACTGGCCACATTCTTCGTTTGTCTAATAAAAGTAATTGTTTCAATTCTGGAAACGTCTGTGCGAAATTTTCCTTTCTGATAGCGTCTAACCTGCGTACTTCTCTGTTGATGTTTTCGCTTTCTTGTTCATAGGAACTTTTGCTATCCACCCATGCGTAAGTGTCTGTAAGTTGCTTGATCTTATAGTCTTGGAATCTATGTTTTTTCATGTAGGCAACTGCTCTATCCATTGCCTCTTTACCTTTTTGTTTTAGATTTTCTGGCAATGCATGTACAGCGATATGATATGGAGTGCTAGCACAATATAGCGTATAGCAACGATCTTCTACAGTATACATCTTCTTATCGATGAGGTACTTATAAAATTCATCAATCGTGAGATAGTTGAACATGCTCAATACTGTATTGATCTGCATGACAACATTAGGTGTGTTCTTTACCTTCATGAAATTTGATTCTACTTGTTCCCAATCAGTACCATGTCTAATATATTCTGCGCGTGATCCAACATGATCTACGCTAGCATAGACTTCAATCGGGTGTTCAAAATTAGTCCACAATCCAAGCAAATCTTTACTCTTATATTTCAAGTTACTTAGGTTTGTATTGTATCGTAACTTGATATCAGTTCTGCCGCGGCGTATCATCTCTTCTAACATGATATAATGTTCTTCGGTGATCAATGGTTCGCCACCTGCAAAATATGCCATTTCCATGTAATCAATTTGGTCAAGTACGTCTTGAAAAAATTGCTTGTTATTGTTCTTAGGTAGTGGTTTACTCTTAGGAACAAACTTCAAATCTTCTTGTTCCCATTGACTGCTAAATCCTGATCCGCATGTTCTACATTTGAAGTTACAGATATTACTGAAACGAACGTCAAAATAACGCATATGGAACTCATTGAGAGAACCGTCAAGCATATCTGTTTGTGCTAATACTTCGTCAAGATAATTACCATAATCGTTGTTAGCAAAATATCTTGCGCTCATTATACCACTTGCTTCGTGTGCATAGCAAGTTTCACATTCTTTGTTCTTCACGCCCGCTAGCATGTCGAGGCGTAGTTTTTTCATGTCTTTGCTATTGACTAGTTGCATCAATGACAATTTGCCTGCATCTCCCACACCGCCATCTTTGCTACATGATTGTGAGATACAGCAAGGACTTGCGCGACCGGTAGGGTTTACGTGTAAATGTACCCACGGGTACATGCAGAACACACCGCCATCTTTGAACAACTCGTCTTTATCTAAATTGCTCATAATGGGTTTAGCCTGTTGGCTTCTTGACATAGACGATAGAAGCCTAACATTTCTGGGAATACTGATAACATATCAGTGTCACGGCGTTCGTCTAGTTCATTGAACCAATTATAGAAATCTCTACGACCTTCGATTAGTTTTTCTTCTGGATATACAGTTTCACGCATGTAATCAACAACACGCTTGAACTTTTCATATTCAATTGTGCTAAATTTCTTACTTGACTTATCGTCTGTATTTTCCTTCATGAACTCTAGTGCTTCTTCCATATATGGCATGAACTCTTCTTTAGGTAGAATGTTCATATCATACTGTAATGGCTCACGTAGATATGGCGTATCGAAACGTACACGATGTTGTGGATTGACTGGATCATCATACCAATCATACATGCTACGCCATTCCAATAGTTTTTCAAGTAATGACTTGAATGTGGTGACACTGAAGATATTGAATGTGATCATGAAAGTGACCGGACTGTTTGTGAGTGTCAAATAAGTGTGTAGATTCTTTTCCCACAACTCAATATCCATACCTGTACGAATATACTCTGCACGACTACCCCAAGTATCAATACTTGAGAATAGTTTGAATGTCTTGATTTTCCCTTCATCGACAAGTTTTCTAACACTAGTTGATAGTTTTTCAACTAATGCTGTCTTTGTTCCTAGATTGCTATTGATGTTGAGTTCTAGCCAAGGAGCAGGATCCTTTGCTAGCTCATCTAGAACCATATATGTGCTTCTATGCATCGTTGGTTCGCCGCCAGTGATACGCATGATGTTTAGTGTCTTGCGTAGTTCAGGCCACCATTCCCAGAATGCATCAACGTATGG
>Ga0129336_10001492_pt1 | contig 14189 bp, 22 predicted proteins | sample CPB6_02_DNA_FD_96878 | JGI IMG/M metagenome (GOLD analysis project Ga0129336, IMG submission 96878) | Freshwater to marine salinity gradient microbial communities from Chesapeake Bay, USA - CPBay_Sum_0.6_0.2_DNA | ecosystem: Environmental > Aquatic > Marine > Coastal | place: USA: Chesapeake...
CGCCGGAGGGTCGCCGGAGGGAGGACCGCCGGAAGCCGCACTGAGAAGCGCTACAGGCAACGCGGGGTAGGGGGGTGCACCCTCACCCCTACCCCGGTCGCCGAAGCGGCTTGTAGCGCTTGCCGGTAGCCCTAAACGCGAACGGCCGCCTACCCGTGAGGGTAGACGGCCGCCGGGCGCCGGGCGCCGGGGAGCTTACGCGATCGTTGCGGCGGCGCGGCGCACCGCGGCTCCGTGGACGACGATCAGCGGGTCGGCGCGCCGATCGTCGGCGTCGCGCTTCCCGTCGCATGCGCCACACTCCGCGCACGTCTTACGGTAGCCCGTGCTCACCGTCGCCGGGCATTGAAACGCACCCTCGATACGCTCTTCCTTCGCCAGTAGGGTGAACGCCCGGAAGCCGGCGGCGCGCGCCCGGATCCGGTCCGCGGCTCCGTGCGCGCTCGCCATCAGGAACCCGTAGTTGTCAGCCGTCGCGACCGCTTCCGGGCGCGTCGCGTAGCGGCCGGACCACGCGTGCGTATAGCCAGGGGTTACTCCGCCAGCGATCCGGACCGTGTCCACGATCGCGCGCCATACGTCCGCCGGGACGGCCGCCGGGTCTCCCCACGATCCGATCCGGAAGCCGTCGATCCGACCCGCGCGAACATGTTCCGCCACGATCGCGGCCACCGCGGCCGGCGTCGCGTCCGGGTAGGCGCCGCGGTTGAATGCGTCCGCGACGGAGCGCGGCGCCGTGTCGAGCCGCACGTAGCACCCGTTTCCGAGAAGAGGACACCGCCCGCACACCGCGACCGCGGCGCCGGTCGGGACGGCTACGTGCGGGAGGATCGCGGCGCCGTCGGGGCCGATCGGGAGGATCCACGTCTGTACCAGATAGCCCGTCTTTACGTTGCCCGATCGGCGCTTGATTCCGGTCGCGACGACCGCGACCGGCGCGCCGGTAAACCGGGACGGGCCACGGTAGAGGACGAACCCGGAAGGGAGGGACGCGATCGGGGTGGAATACTTGTGCACGTTGACTCCGCCGGTAGGGTGTGAGGGTTTACCGGTCCGGTTCACCTATACCGGCACGGTTCGGCGCGCAAGCGCGGATCGGATCCGCCGGCGCTCCGGTCCGCCGGCGCCGCGATCCGCCGGTCCGCCGGCGCCCGGGCGCGCCGGTCCGCCGCCGGCCCGTCCGCCGGACGCCCGGGCGAAGCGCTCCGCCGGCCCGCCGGACGCCCGCCGGACGCGTGCCCCGGGGCTCCGCCCGCCGGCCGCCGGACGGTAGCCGCAACGATGCCCGCCGCCGGACGGTCGGAGCCGGGGCTCCGCCGGCGGCCCGCCCGGGCGTGCGCAGCGGGGCCTGCAGGCCCGCGGGCCCGCGGGGTAGGGGTAGGGGTAGGGGCGCCGGCCCGCGTGGCGTGGCGGGGCCGTAGCGCGCGCCTACGGGGGTCGAACGTAGAACGGCCCGCCGCGGGGGTACCGGGCGGGCCGTCAGGATGCCGGGGCTGGCGGGCTACGCGTCGCCGTCGTAGTAGAGATCGTCTTCGTCGTGCGCGAATGGATCGCCGTAGTCCGACTCCAGCTCCCGGTTGCACTCGGCGCACCATTCCGACGGTCCCTCGTGAAAGGGGCCGTGGATCAGGCGATCGGCTTCCGGGCCGCCGTCCCGGACGACGCGCGTCGCGCACGCGGCGCAAAGCGCGTCGCCCGTGCAATCGTCCACGTAGAGCACGATATACCCGCCGATTGACGAATACTGCGGAAGCCCCCCGCCGTCGCGCACGATGGCGATCCACGCCGCCGGGATCCGCGGGCTCACCGCGCACCTCCGACGCCGTCGGAGACGTACCGGGTGAGCCGCGCTGCGACTTCCGCAGGCACGGGGCCGTCGGCGCCCCACGCATGACCGTAGCCGGCGCTCGCGCGGATCCAGTCGTCCGCGCTGCAGTAGGTCCAGCCGCCCGCCCCGTCGGGCGCGAAGCCCCGGGCGCGGAGCGTTTCCAGCCGCCGCCATGCGGCGGCGACCGCGGAGCGCTTGCCGGCGCGCCCGGCATCGATCCGAAGCGGCCGGGCGATCATGCGATCACCGTCAGGTACAGGAACGCCCATGCGCCCGCGGAGTAGACGAGGGCGAGGGCGAGCGCTTCGAACCCCCGATTCAGATACTTTGCCATGATTGACTCTCCTTCGTGTGAAGCGGCGGGATGCCGCTCGCGCGTCCCGGGATCCGGGAAGCGGGAGCGGCACCCCCTCGCGAGGAGGGGGTGCGGAGCGGGCTACCGGGCGGCGGCGAGGGCGGCGGCAACGCGGGAGGCGTGTGCGTCAGCGAGGGCGGCGGCGTAGTAGGCGTCGTAGGCGTCGGCGGCGGCAACGCGGGCGGCGTAGGCGTCCGCGTGAGCGATGGCGGCGGCGTCGGCGGCGGCTTCGGCGGCGGCGCGGAGGGTGTCGAGATCGGTGGGCATGGTTGACTCCTTCGTGTGAGGCGGCGGGATGCCGCCCGGTAGCGCCGGGGAAGCGGAGCTACGGGGCGGCACCCCCTCGCGAGGAGGGGGCGCCGGGTGACTACCGGGCGCGGGCGACGTCGATCACCGCGGGGGGAAGCTCGCAGCCCGTCGCCGCGTCGCGCTCCGCCTTGTAGCGGTCGACGTAGGCGTCCAGCTGTTCGAGAACCCGGGCGCGGTTGCCCTTGAAGCCGAGTTCCCGCTTGACGATCGCGTAGGCGTTGATCTTGCCGGCGCGCATCCCCGCGCATTCGAGGCGAAGCGCCGCGCGCAGGGTGATCAGACGGTAAAGGGCGATATCGTCGGGGTGGGCGAGGTACACGGTAGACTCCGAGTGTGAGGCCCCGTGCGATGGCGACCGGGGCGGGGTGAGCGCCGGGGGATTCGACCCCGACACCGCTCCGGTATGCCGGCGCGGGAGCCGCGGCGCGCCGCTTGACACTTCCTTGACAAGTCTTTGACAAGCGGCCCGGCGCGGTGCGGCGCGCGCTTGAAACCGACTGCCGAGTCAGAATGCTCCCGAATAGTCGGCCTCAAACCTGCGATAACGCGTGCAAGGCAAAGCGACGGGGTAGGCAAGGGGCAGGTATACCCCTGCGGTTCAATCGCCCTACAACGCTTCCCAGAGCGGCTACGCGCGATCGGCTCCGCCGCCCCGCCTGACGCGTCAAGGGTTCGCCCGGCGCCGGCGCCCCCGCGTGCTCGCGGCGAGTAGCGCGGCTCGCCGCGCGAGCGAACCGCGAGCCCGGCCGCGGCGCCGCCGGTCCACCCCGCCGCCGGCGCTCCGCCCCGCGGCCGCGCCGCCCCGGCGCTCCGCCCCGCCGACGCCCCGACGCGCCGCCCCGCCGCCGGCGTCCCGGCCGGACGGTCGCCCGCCCGCCCCCGCCGGCGGTAGGGCGGCGGGGCTGCCGCCGGCGTCCGTCGCATGGGCAACGGAGTGCAACGCTGTAGGGACGACAACGCCGACACTACGATGACGACGACACCCCATACACCCGCCGGATGACAACATGGGACCCATTGCGAAGCGCGCCCGTCCTACGCGTGCAAAAATCTAAAACACCATACCGCTGCGGTATTTGCCTCCGCCCCGCCGCCCGGTTAGTTTCACCACGGAGGTTCAATGACACCGATTCAAGACCTGCCGCTGCCACTGCGGCTCCGCAACGCCCTCACGAACGCCGGCTTCACGTCTGACCGGGACATCCTCGACTTCTTCGCGCGAAACGAAGGCGAGTCCACGCCGATTCCGGGCGTCGGCGCCACGGGATACCGCACCCTCTTAGGCTGGGTGGAGGCCGCTGGCGCGGCCCCCACCCCGTCTGCGAGGGTGCAGCCCAGAGTGATGCCCGAGCAGGACGTCGAAGCGGCCGACACCACGCAGATCGCCACGCTGACGCGCTACGCGCCGCTCGAACTGGCCGGTCGCTGGACCCGAAACGACACGCTCGTCGAGCGAATCGAGGCGGGACGCATCCAGATCGAGGCGGCGGGCGGTAGCGTCGAGGTCTCGACCTCTAAGGACGCACTCACCCTGACCCTTGAACCAGATTTGTTCAAGCGCCTGCGGGATTTGGTTCCCGTTATCGCGGCGCTGCCGCATGTCAAGGAGCTTGGAGTCGTCTCTGACGTGAAAATCGTGGGGCGGATGGCGCTGATCCGGGGTCTCGATGCGCTGGAACGCGCGCACAACGGCAAAATGGGTGTCGAAAAGGCCGAAAATGCGGCGAAAACGGCGGATTCCGGCCCCGAAGACCCGATTTTGGCGCCTGATCCGGCGGCCGACGTGCTCGACACGCCTCCCGGCTGGACGAAATGCACCCCGAACGACAAGATCCCGGTCCCCGAGGCGGTTCTGCACGACTATTACAGCCAGAACGGGTGGTTCCGGTACTGGGGAATGGTCGACGGAACGCCGATCTACTTCTATTGGTGCCCGGAGAAGCGCCTGCAGGGCCTCGACGCGTTTCCCGGCAGCGACAAGAGCGGCCGCCGCATCGCGGTACAGGACACGCCATGGGGTCCCGGCCACGTCGTTCCGGTCAAGTGGGCGAACAGCTGAAACGAAGAAGCCCGGAGCGCCATTTCACCGGCGCTCCGGGCTGCGGACCACCGATTAGAAGCCGGTGGCGTGGACGCGGTAGGCGACCTTCACCCGCACGACGCCGGTTCCGGCGGTCGGGTTGCCCGTCTGCACGAAGAGCTGGATGCCCTTGCCGGGAGTGAGCACCACGTCGGTCGTGATGGCCTTGCAGGTCGACACCCGGTCGGCGTTGGCGAAGAGGAACGTGTTCGCCACGTTGGTCGAGAGCACGGTAGCGCTCGTCTCCTCGATGACGTTGATGACCCCGTTCGTCGCGTACTGGACGCCACCGTAGTCGAGCATCAGCGTGGCGCCGACGAACGTGATGGTCTTGCCAGCCTGCCCAGCCACGAGCAGCACCGGGGCGGTGTTGAGCGTGAGAACGGCAGCCGACGGAATCGTCACCGTCGCGTACTGGACGACGTTCTCGTCGATGTTGGCGCTGAGGACCGCACCGCTGGCGATCTTCGCCGACGTGATGGCGTTCGACGCGAGATGCTCGGTGATGACCTCACCGTACCGAATGAACTTCCGAGTGATCCATCCATATGCAGCCATGACCTACCTCCAAGTTTCCAGTGTAGCTTGATTGCATACACTTCATGGCGATGGTAGCATACACCAAAAGAGGCGATGATGCACGGTCCTGCGACGATTCTCATCCTTGCGAAGAAGAAGGCCGGCGGTGGCGGCTACTTCGATCCCATGGCGGACGCCGAGATGGCGATGGGCCCCATGGAGTACGAGTCGGAGGAGGAAGAGGGCGAGGAGTCGGAAGGCGAGAAGGCGAGCCTCGGCAAGATGGACTTCCGCGACGCAGCGGCCAAGCTGCGTGAGATCGCGACCCAGCTGGAGAAGTCGTCCGTGATGCACGGCGAGCAGGCGAAGGTCATCAAGGAGGTCATCGGCGACGAGGTCGAGGAAGACGAGTCGACCGAGGAAGAGCCGATGCCGAAGGCGAAGAAGGGTCCGCCGGCGTTCATGAAGCCCAAGCCGATGAAGTACTGACGATGAAGAAAGCGGGGTACAAATGAGCGACTACTACGACATCCTCAGCCGCCTGAAGAAGGACACCCTCGACGCGCAGAAGGAGATGAACGGCGTTCCGGTCAAGAACAAGCCGGACCTCTCCAAGCTCATCCAGAAGCCCGTCGTGAGGGTGAACGTCCGCATCGGAAATAAGTAGCCTCGGCTACAGATTCAGCGCCGCGGGGTATGGCCGCGCTCGCGCCTTCGGGGGACCCCGCCTCGAAGGCGCTTTCCGTAAACGGAAACCGCCGGGAGAAGTCGCCCTCTCCCGGCGGAGTCCCTTACTCTCTTACCCCGCCCCGGGTATGGCCCTTACACACCTCGGGGCAGCTCGATTGTACCATGGGTAGAATCGACTGTCAACGGCGCGGGTTATAGAACTGCGCCTCGTCGTCCTGCGCCATCCGGCGCATGGCGTCCATGATCTCCTTGTAGGAGCGATTCTCCGTCTGCGCGGTGCTGCCAGCACGATTCGGACCGAGGTTCATCAGGTTCATCGCCTCGGGCACGGGCTCCGGCTCCGGGGGCGGCGGAGCGCCGTACTTGGCGCGCACCATGGTCACGGCATCCTCGGGGTCCAGACCACCAGTGCAGAGCACGCAGAAGGCGTAGAACGCCTCGTCGTTGTCGTAGATGTCCGACGCCTCGGACTTCATCCAGTCCTCGACCTCGGTCACCGCCTGCTCGACCTGCCGCTCCTCGGCAGCCTTGGCCTCGTACTCGAACGACTCCAGCCGCTGGCGCAGCTCATCGCGCTCCCGCTCGGCGGCGCCGTACTTCCCCGTCCACTCCTCGGCGGCCTTGCGAACCGACTGCTCGTACTCGTCCCGCAAGGTCGCGAGGGCCGCATCGTGCGCAGCCTTGAGCCGGTCGATCTCGGCCTGCTTCTCCGCCATCGGATCGGCATCGCCGGTCAGCCAGCGCTGGATGCGCTGCTCATCGTCGCGCAGCTTCGCTTCGCGGCGCTCCAGTTCCTTGCGCCGAGACGCAGTGTCTTGGAACGCCTTGGTGAAGCCGCGCTCGAAGTTGCGGTACTTCGATTCGAATCCGCGAACGAGCGTGTTGCGGGTAGGCTCGTCGACGCGACTGAACCAGTCTGCCTTCGACAGGGCGTCCAGCTCACCGTTCCAGTCGAAGACGGACGGAGCGTCTTCGACCGGCGCAGATGCCTCGACCTCCGAACCATCGGTCTCCGTGGTTTCGGTGGTCGTGGTGTCGTCGGTCTCGTTCTCGGAATCAAACATCGGTCCTCCTGAGCTACTTCTTCATCGGGCCGGGCGTCGGCTCCATCGGCGGCGGGGCCTTCATGCCCTCCTCCGCCATGACCGTACGGGCCATCTTGTCCTCGCCCGCGCCCATGTTCTTCTCCAGCTGCATGCGAAGGTTCATGTCCTTCTCAAGCATCGAGGCCACCTCGGCCGGGCTCTTGCCCGCGAGCTTCGGCATCGCCATGGCGGCATCGTAGAGGGCCTGCGCCTTCTCCATCGACACGCCGAGCGCGTCGGCGATCACCGCCACGTCCGCGCCCATCTCGCCCGCGGCCATGCCGGCCTCGGCGCCAGCCGCCATCCCGGCCTCAGCGCCGGCCATGCCACCCATCTCGGCGCCGGCCATCTCGCCAGCCATGCCGCCCGCAGCGGCGCCCGCACCAGCGCCCTCACCGAGGAGCGCCATGATCTCGTCGGTGAGGGGCTTGATGTCGCGTCGCGGCACGACTCCACCGGCAGGGGGAGCGGCGCCGGCGGGCATCTTGTTCATCATCTCGGCCATTGGAGTTCTCCTAACGTGGTTTGGATAAACCGGGAAGGTAGAGAAAGAGCGCGACCCGGTTCGCTACTCTTCATCCGGAATCGGCGCCTCGTCCTCGAAGCCGGGACCGGCGGGCACCATCTCAAAGGCGACGACGGGGGACCCCGCCATGAGGATCCACTTGTTCGGAACGCGACGGCGCTCGCCCGTCAGCCGATCCTCCAGCGTGGACATGTCCTGCGTGTTGAACGCGCCGACGACCCGCACGTCCCGCTGCCGAGCAGACGCCCGGCGACGAGCCGTCTCCACGTCGACCCTCACGACGCCGCCTTCGACATGATCTTCGTCGCCTTGCCGGCCTTCTCGGCCTTCGTCTCGGCGGAGCGCTGACGAAGCTCCTTCTCGGTGACGCCGTTGCGCTTCTTCACCTCGTAGGAGCGCTGGCGGACCGCGTCCACGCGCTCCTGCTTCTTCGCCTTCGACTCGCTCTCCAGCTCGACCCGGTGACCGGGGAAGCGCTGCTGGATGACCGACACGGCGCGGTCGTAGTCTTCCTTCGTCTCGGCCTTGCCGAGCACGCCCATGTCGATTGGCGTGAAGCTCCCGTAGCCGTGCCCGCGCACCGCAGGCCCCTGCCCGTGGCTCCAGTCAATCTTGGTCGCGCCACCGCAGAGGGCGCACTTGGGAAGGTGCCCCACTACAACGAACTCGTCTCCGAAGATTGTATCACAGTCAAAGCAGCGAATGTCGTGAATCGGCATGATTTTCTCTACGCGAGGGGGACGGGAGTGGGGCCCTGCGCTTCCATGGCTTCCTGCGCAGGGAACTGGGTGCCGGCATCGGTGGTCTCGGTGGAGGGGACCTCCTCGGGGGCGCCGCCCGGGGGCAGCGGGGGAGCGCCGCCCGGCGCGCCGCCCATGGCGCCCATCATCTGCTGCATCATCATCTGCTGCGCCATCTCCTCCTGCGCGGCGACCTCTTCCCGCGGGATGAGGAGCTTCGTGGAGAGACCGACGCCAGTGACCAGCTCCTCCAGAAGGACGCGCTTGTCGATGTTCGCGTCCTGCGCGAGGATGGGGAACAGCTTGAGCAGCGTCTCGGAGAGGACCGAGGGGTTCTGGCGGATGGGGTTGTAGGACACCATCGAGAAGTTCATGTCGACGTCGCGGATGTCGGCGAGCGACACCTCGCTCCAGCCCTCGTGGCCCGACACCTGAACGAGCTTCGGCTCCTTCATGTACTTCTTCGACAGGTAGAAACACTTCTCGGCGACATCTTCCAGCGCGCCGTTGATGTGCCCCTCGCGCGTCGCAAGGCGGGTCCGCATCTGCGCGTCGATGATCGCCATCTCCGTCGCCGTGCGAGCGCCGGCGACCTGACCGCGCGCCGCCTCGGCCAGCGCCGAGATGAACGCCGCGTCGCCCTCCTGCCGCGCGATGAAGTTCTCGACCCCGACCGGCACCTGCGGAATCGGCATCTCGTAGAACAGCGTCGAGAGCGTGCGAAGGCCCTCCGCGTTCGTCGGGCTAATCGGCACGAACGAACCGGTCGCGGCTTCAACAGCCTTATTCAGATCTTCCTCGGTGATCAACTCGCTATTGAACAAAATGCGAGGAATCATGAGGTAAACGATCTGCTTCATGTGCGTGAGCAGGTCGTTGATCGTCTCCTGCTGATTGAGCACCAGCTGCACCTCGGAGAGACCGAGGCAGTCCACCGCGCTCTGGTTCAGCGAGAACATCGAGTAGGGGATGTAGTCCAGCTCCTGCTCGAACACGACGGCATCGGCCTGCCGCACGTAATGGATGACCTTGTTGGTCTCGCGGTCGTAGTACTCCCAGACCGTGACCCACTCGAACGCGTCGCGGAGCTGCGACACGTCGCTGGTCTTGTAGGTGTCGCTGATCCACTTCGGGTAGCGGTCCGGCGTCACGTCGGCGAGCTTCGGGCTCCGGTACGCACCGCTCTTCACGCGACGCTGGAACTCGCTGTACGGGATGACGGCCGCCTCGATCCAGTACCGGATGTCGTCGGGGTCACGCACCGTCTGATCGAAGAACACCGCGCCCGGCTCCAGCACGCGCACCAGCGGCCGGTCCTCGACCACGTTCCAGCCCGTCTTGAAGATGCCGCGCTTGCAGAGGACGGCGTCGATGAGCGCCGTGGCTGCGCGGCGGCGCATCTTGTTGGCGTCGAACACGTACTCCATCAGCCCGTTGACGAGCGGGATGGCCTCTTGGCTCTGCCGGTTGCGCGGATTCGCGGCGACCTTCGGGTTCGGCCCGAGCAGCGCCGACACCGCCGTGTCGGCGATGGCGTAGATCATGTTCTTCGAGCACAGGAACGACGGGATGGCGCCATCCGAGATGTTCAGATCGTTCCGCGAGCTGTAGAACTCGCCGCGGTAATACCGCCGCGCCTTGTCGAAGTTCTTCTTCTCCGTGCGCTCGTAGTAACGACGGTGGCGGTCAATGAGGCTGGCGAGGTTCATCAGGTCCACTCCCGAGCGATCGGCTTGAAGGGGTTGCGCGAAGCTGCGCGTTCATGATGCTTGAAGCGGTCAAGGTCGGCAATCGTAACGCGGGGCCCGTCCGAGGGCCCAAAATCCTGCGTTTGTACCATGGGCGCTTCATCCGAGGTGAATCGGCGGCGGCTCAAGATGTCGGCCGCCATGACCGCGGTGCGCGCCAAGTCGAAGTGGTGGGTCGTTCCGTCATTGTTCGCGGAGCGCTTCGTGCGGTTGCCGTCGTAGTTCAACAGCTGATGCAGCAGTGGCTTTGAGCGGATGGTCAGATCATGCTCTCGCAGCATGCGGACGAGGCGCGCCTCGCCTTCCTGCACGCGCTTCTCGGTGGCGTACCAGCCCGGATGATTGCGGTCCGTCCAGAGCAGGTTCCGCGCACCCTTGTCCTTGAGCATGGCGATACACGCCGCGGCGTTCGACTCGACCGCCAGCAGGGCGTGGTTGTAGTACCGCTGGAGGTTCAGTAGGCGCTCCGCGAAGCGACCCGGATCCTCGCGGCCTTCCCACACGGCGACCTCGCGGCGCTCGATGGCATCCCACACCGTCACGGCGCTGTTGTCGCCCGTCGAGCCGAACCCTGCAGGGTCTGCGCAGACGAGGTAGGCGCGACCCTTCACGGGCTTCTCCAGCAGGCTCGCACCGCGCGCCATCGGCTCCGGAGGCACGACCGAGTGGAGCAGGCAGTCCTTCAGGACGTCGACCGGCATCACCGGCGCGCCGCTGCCCAGCCATCCATCGTACGGGTCAGACGGGTACTTCGACGTGAACAGGCGCTCGTCGTTACCCATTTCCGTTTGGAGCGACAGCCGGCGGAACGCGAGGTTGTGGAGATCCATCCCCGGGTGCCGCTTCATGTACTCCAGCTCGGTCTCCGTCGGCTTGAGGCCGGCCGGATCCGAGCGACAGCTCGGGTCCAGCCACCACTCCAAGAATACGGGATGGAAGCGACCCTTGCCCTCCAGCGCGTTGTGCCACATCGTCTCGTGGTGGCTGCCGGATGAGCCCGGCGTAGACTCAAGGATGACGCGCGCGTTCGTACGCTTGTTGACCGCCGGGAAGATGTTCGCCGCGGCCTTGCGCTGCCACTGCGCTTCACCGAACTCCGTGATGAGCAGGCGGTCGATGGAGCGGCCAACCGCAGGCGAGCGCCCGCCAGCCGTCAGCACCTTGATGCCGCCGCCATGGATGAAGTGAATCTGCGTCGTGCCGGGCTTACGCCCCGACTCTACAGGTACTCTAACATCATCCGGCAGATGTTTGTAGGCAAAAAGTATTCTTTCGAAGATGTCTTCCGCCGTATCTTGGCGCTCGGCGATGAGGACGCCCTTCACGCCTTCGAGGTACATGCAGTCGCGCAGAAGCAGCATGACGGACGGCGTCGTGATCTTCGCCTGCCGGAACTTGTCGCACAGCACCCAGCGATGATCCGCGCATGCCTGCAGGAACTTCATCTGGATGTTCGTCGGCTCCAGATACCCGATGGACTCGTCCTCTCGAACGATCTGGCACATCGACACGAACGCCCACGGGGTGGAGAACAGTGCCTCTACCTTTCTGGCATGAAGCCCCGGAAGCTGAACGATTTTCGCGCCGCCGGGTAGACTCGTTGGTGCGCCCACGGTTAGAATGCTCCGAGTGCTATGCTAACATGGTATGGCGCGGAGGTCGACATGGCGGAGAAATGGATTCAGGGCGCCATCAAGAAGCCGGGCGCTCTCCGCGAGAAGATGGGGGCCAAGGAAGGCGAGAACATTCCGAAGGGAAAGCTCGCCGCCAAGGAATCCCAGCTCCGGAAGGAAGCCGCCGGCGACAAGACGCTCTCCTCCGCAAAGCGCACGCTGCTGAAGCAGATCGTGCTCGCGCGCACCCTCAACAAGATGGGCAAGTAAATGATCGGAACCGACGTGCAGAACACCACCCGCCCCGACATGAAGCCCGCCAAGGCCATCCCGGCCTCGACGAAGCGCGACTTCATCAAGCAGCTCGTGATGAACAAGCTGAAGAAGAGCTATGGCAGCTGACGGAAAGTACGGCCACATCTCGTTCCGGCCGCCGCAGTCCGTAGCTGCGTCAGCCGTTCGCGGTCTCATGCTTCGTCGGCAGCAGTCGAAGTCCCAGAAGGCGGGCCTCGATCCGAAGCAGGCAGCGGCGCAGGGCATCGGTTCCGGCGTCCAGCGCGCCGTGAACCTCAAGAACCGCTCCGAGATGGACCCGTCTACCGTGAAGCGGATGAAGGCGTACTTCGACCGCCACGCGAGCAACTATCAGCTCGACCCCGGCAAGAGTCCCAAGGAAGACAAGGGGTACGTCGCCGGCCTCCTGTGGGGCGGAGACGCCGGGCGAGGGTGGGCCAACAAGGTCGTCCGCCAGATGGAGGCGGCCGACAAGCGAGGGAAGTGATGGATCGCCGCGCCGCGTTGAAGCAGGTCTACAGCAACCCCGGCCTGCGGGAGCGCATCAAGAAGCGCGTCCTCGCGGGCGGCAAGGGCGGCAAGCCCGGCCAGTGGTCTGCCCGAAAGGCGCAGATGGTCGCGCAGGAGTACAAGAAGGCCGGCGGCGGCTACCGCTCCGGACCGTCAAAGTCGCAGAAGAGCCTCAAGCGCTGGACGAAGCAGGAGTGGACGACGCCCTCCGGCAAGCCCAGCGTGCAGGGTCCGAAGGCCACCGGCGAAGTCTACGCCCCCAAGCGCGCTATCGAGAAGCTCCGCTCCACCCCGGGCGGCATGGCGAAGCTCGCCAAGGCCACGGCGGAGAAGCGTGAGGCGTCCCGAAAGGGCGAGCAGTTCGCGCGCCACGGCCTCCACAAGGGTGCGGATCGTTAGCGCAAACCCGCTCACCCCGTTCCCCTAACGCGAAATAAATCTTCGGCAACGCCTTGCACAAAAATACCCGCTGCGGTATTCTTGCAATGCACCCCTCTGAGGGTTTCGGGTAGCCCGCAAGGGTCCGTAGCCAAGATGAGTGGGCAGGCGCAGCCCCCAGAACTTCAACCGTTCCTTCGACCACGCCGGTCGGAGTCGCTTGCGCGTCTGCCTACCGGCTACGGAGTCTACAATGGCAATCTCTACCGAAATCCTCAATACCACCTTCGCGGACCTGCGCGGCCCGCTCATCAACTCCTTCGTTCGCTCCAACGAGCTGCTTGACGCGCTCATGAGCAAGGCCCGCATGCCCTCTGAGGGCGGCAGCCTCATCGAGCGTTCCTTCGCCGGTGGCGCCCCCGCCCGCGGCGTTGGCGTGTTCGTCGGCGACGAGCTGCTCAACATGACCCGCCGTCAGCAGACCAAGCGGTTTCAGGTGGAGCCGCACCGCATCGTGGCCGCGATCAACATCCCCAAGAAGGAGCTGCTCTTCAACAGCGGTAAGCTCGCCGTGATCCGGCTCATCGAGGAGTACCCGCAGACCACCCTTGAGGGTGCGAAGGCCGACCTCAACGCCTTCCTCCTCACCGGCGTGTCCCGCGGCCTCGTGTTCCAGACCGCCGATCTCGCCGGCTTCCTGAGCATCAACGGTGAGTTCGCTGCCGGTTCCGGCACGGGCGTTACCAACGGTCTGCTCAAGTTCGCGACCCCTGCGACGCAGAACCAGAACGTGCAGAGCGTGGTCAAGTCTACCTCGTACTCGCACTTCAATCAGTACGGAGCGATCACCGCGTGGGCCACCGACGGGCTTCCCACCCTTCGGAAGACCTACCGCCAGTGCGCCCACTACGCGGGCGGCATGGGCAAGGGTCCGGACCTCGTGGTCATGGACGACGACACCTACACCAACTTCGAGGACTCCCGCCTCTCCCTCGTCCGCGTGACGCTGGTTGAGGACAAGACCGAGAAGAGCAACATGCTCGGCCTCGACCTCGGCGTGGCGAAGGTGTACAGCTCCATCGACCTTGATCGCTCGGCGTCGACCTTCGTGGCTACCCCGGCGGCGAACGGCGCGACCTACATCCTCAACACCGACTTCATCGAGATGCCGCTCATGGAGGCCCCGTCGATCACCCCGTTCACCGAGCGGGTTGGCGATCAGGACGTCGTGACCGCGATCTTCTCGATGCAGGGCAACCTCATCTGCACGAAGACCCCGGCTCAGGGCTGCGTCTCCGGCGGCGCCCTCTAAGGGTAAGTCACACTTTTCCACTTATAAGGAGACATTCTCATGGCTTATGGAAATCATCAGGTCTTTGCGAAGGACATGAGAAACCTCCTAGTGGAGGATGGGGTGAGAGCCTACGGCGATCAGAGAGCGCCGCCGGAGACGCAGCCCTGGGCCGGGGTCTTCGTGCAGATGAGGTTGCCCTGCATCGAGAAGATGGCCGTGA
>Ga0129336_10001493_pt1 | contig 14182 bp, 7 predicted proteins | sample CPB6_02_DNA_FD_96878 | JGI IMG/M metagenome (GOLD analysis project Ga0129336, IMG submission 96878) | Freshwater to marine salinity gradient microbial communities from Chesapeake Bay, USA - CPBay_Sum_0.6_0.2_DNA | ecosystem: Environmental > Aquatic > Marine > Coastal | place: USA: Chesapeake Bay...
ACTGGATTTGGAAGCAATTTTTCTGTAGATATTCGTCCTGGAGATTACATTTATTTTACTCCTACAGAATATGTCGTTGTTAAGAGAGTTGACCAGAGTAATCTTGATACCTTAAACACTAGTGTTATTATTAATTCTAGCACGCAGGTGCTGCAACTTTTTAACCAGGCTGGAGGTAGCAATCCACCTGCTGATGGAACATATTCAAACGTTGCTAGGTTTAGACCATCCCTACAGGGTAGAGAGAATGCAGATTTGTTCTCTCCAATGCCTAGAGAATCAATTAAGAGCATCTCTGACGAATCTATGACTGTTAGAAGAACCTTTTCTAACGTCTCAATTTCATCAAATGCTTTTACAGTTACTCTTCCAGAAAATGAACAGTTCTCATCTCTAGAAAGAGAAAATTATACACTCACAATTACTCAGGGTACTGGTGAAGGTGATGTAATCAATCTACAAACAGCTAACCCTGCAGGGGTTGGATATGCATCATTTACATCATCTGATAGAACTACTCTCCAAGTTACTAATCTAAGCAACATCACTACAGTCAGATTGACTGCTACAATCTCGAAGAACGTAACTTCGAAGAAAATTAAATCTAGCAATAAGATGTTTGTCTTGAAAGTATTCAAGACATCAAATGACCTTGATAATCAACTTTTCGGTCTTCAATATTCAAACCTCTACGGAACACGTATTGAGGATAGAGAAATTTCTCTTGGTCTCACCGATGCTTATCGCCTTAGAGCTGTTTATGAATCTTATGATGATTCAGACCCAGTAATCCCCTCGATGCAATTGGTGGAACCAGCTTTCTTCAGTGTTGGTTCTGTAATTACTGGTAGAACTTCTGGGGCTCGTGCATATGTTGTTGATTTTTCATCAACAACATTGAGACTTACTTATGTTTCTATTACTGGTATTTTCCTTGGTGGAGAAACCATTGATGGATATAGCAATACGAATGAATCTATTTCTGCTCTGATTAATGATAACGAAGATTCGCTGATTCTTGGTTCTAAGGATATTACTTCAAACTTCTATCTTGATAATGGTCAAAGAGGAATGTATTATGATACCTCTAGAATTGTAAGAGTCGCTGGAGCTCCAAATCCTATTCGCAAACTAAAAGTTGTACTTGATTGGTTCGGTCATCAGTCAACTGGAGATTATTTTGGTGGACAATCTTATACTGGAATTAGTTTTGCAGATATTCCCAAGTTTGGCTCATACGAACTTAGAGACGTTCTTGATTTCAGACCGTCAGTCCAAGCTCTTTATAGTGGTGTTGGAACTGTAGGTTCTCCTGCATATGTCAACTGTTCAACTTTCGACTTCAAATCAAGATTGTTCACTTCTGGTGGACTTGTCAATGCTACAATCTTTGATATTCCTAAGATTGGAACAGACTTTAGATGCGATTATGAATATTATCTGAGAAGAATTGATAAACTCTTCCTTACCGCAGATGGACAATTCCAAGTTGTTAAAGGAGTTTCTAGTCTTAATCCTCAGCCACCAGAAGACCTGAAGAATGCAATGTTTATTGCCCTTCTTCGTCATAGACCATATGGATATCATCCTCAAAGAGATGTTTATATTAAGAAGGAAGATAATCGTAGATATACAATGAGAGATATTGGTGCAATCGAACAGCGCCTATCTTCAGTCGAGTACTACACATCACTTTCCATGCTGGAGGCTGATACTAAGAATCTTAAGATTACAGATGCTAATGGTAAAGATAGATTCAAAAATGGTTACCTGGTAGATGACTTCTCATCTCACAACGTAAGTGATTTGCAGCATGAAGATTATCGTGTAGCACTTGACTTTAGACAGAGTGAGATGCGTCCATCTCACTACACGACAAACGTTGCTTTGGAATGGCAACCAACACAATCTACAGTTCAGAGAACTGGACCTGTTATCACTCTTCCATACGAAGAGATGCTTTTGATTCAGCAACCCTATGCATCGAGAGTAGAAAATGTTAACCCATTTAACGTTTTTACTTACATCGGTCGCATTGACCTGAGTCCAGCATCAGATGATTGGGTTGATACTAAGAGATTGCCTGCTCGTGTGGAGAACATTGAGGGAGATTTCTCAGCAGTTGCCAGAGAAAATAAAGTAGACCAAGATGGATTTGCTCCAGTTGAATGGGGTTCTTGGAGAACTAACTGGGTTGGTGAAGTTGCTGGAGGCACCAGACAATATCTGTCACAGACTAACCTTGGTGGTGGTCATTGGCTTGGACCTACTGGTTGGTTTGCTTACGTTCATGAAGCAAGGGACTTTACTGTTACTACTCGCCAATCGAGAGAAGGTATTAGAACTAGAGTTGTTCCTAGAATTGACCGTCGTTCTCTGGGCGATAGTCTCATTTCTCAAACTGCAATTCCTTGGATTCGTTCTAGAAATATTGCTTTGGCTGCTGCTCGTCTTAAGCCAAGAACACAGTTCTATGCATTCTTCGATGGTCTTCCAGTCAATAACTACATTACTCCAAAACTGATTGAGTTGATTAAAGACCCGAATACAGATAGTAGAACGAATGCTACACCATTCGTAATCGGAGAAACTGTAACTGGTCAAACATCTGGTGTCAAATTGAAGGTTACTGCCCCAAACAATTTCTACAAGTATAATCCATATGATGACACTGAACTTCCAAGTTCTTATGCATCACAAACTGCATTTTTGAGTGTTGATACAGATATCATGGCAACACAAGTTAATGGGGATTTTTACGGAAATCTTCAAGTTGGAGAAGTTCTTGTTGGTACTTCTGGCGCTCGTGCAGTTGTAAAATCTCGTAGAATTTTGAGTGATAGAATTGGACAATTCTGGGGAACCCTGTTTATTCCAAATCCAAATCTAGATTCAAATCCACGTTGGGCAACTGGAAAGAGAGTCCTTCGTTTTACAACTAGTGAAAACAATTCTTTCCTTACTGGTGCAATCACTTCGTCTGCCGATGTCACGTATGAAGCAAGTGGAACTCTTAATACAGTTCAAGAAAATATTCTTGCAGTTCGTAACGCAGATATTGTAAGAGATACTGTAACTGATAATAGAAGCATTGTATCAACTAGAAGTGAAGTGCGTCAGGTTGGTTGGTGGGACCCTCTTGCACAATCATTCCTCATTGACCAAGAAGGTGGTGTTTTTGTTACTTCCTGTGAAGTTTACTTCTACACCAAAGATTCAAGTATACCAATTAACATGCAAATTAGAAGCATGGTAAATGGTTATCCTTCCAATAAGATTCTTCCTTTCTCTGATACTACCGTCAAACCAGACGACGTACAACTTTCAGAATCTGCTCAAATCCCAACTAAATTTACTTTCCGTGCTCCAGTATTCTTGCAGCAGGGTGTTGAATATGCATTGATTCTGTTTACAGACTCAAATGAATATCAGGTGTGGATTTCTAGAATGGGAGATGTTGATGTTACTGGTGATAGAACTATTTCAGAACAACCCTATGCGGGTGTTCTTTTCAAGTCCCAAAACGCATCTACATGGACAGCAGACCAATATGAAGACCTTAAATTTAGCATGTATAGAGCAAAGTTTGGTCCTCTGAGTGCAACTGCAAGTTTCACTAATGCTCGGTTAGGTCTTGGTAATGGTGGAATTCTGAATCTGAGAAATAATCCAATTAGAACTTTTAAACCAGATTTGGTATTCGTTCTCGATGATGCTAACAAAGATTTTACAGTTGGTGCTAGAATTTATCAAAAAACTTCTAACGCTCAAGCAACCATTAGTTCTGTAAATACTACTACCAATCCAAATCAAATTACGGTTACAGATATCAGTGGTTCATTCCAAGTTGGTTCGTCAACAAGTGGGGTTGTAACTTACGCTCTGGTATCTTCTCGTTCTGAGGGTTCTATTACTGTTCTTGCTACTGGACTAACAGGAGATTTTGAAGTTGGTCGCACAATCACTGGACAAACTAGTGGTGCTACTGCTCAAGTCGTAACTTGGAATGCTACAAATAAAGTTCTTACTCTGAAGTATGTCTCTAAAGATTTTGCAGATGATGAGACTATTGAATGTATTTTGAGTGATGGGGGAACTGTGAGTGGTGTCATCGATGGCAGTAACCACTCTCAAACTGGTGATTCAACGGACTCGTATATTTCTATTGCTCCAACATTCCTGCAGACAACCAAGAAAGTTACCGTGTTGCATTCCAATCACGCAATGCATGATACGAGGAATAATGTTATTATTTCTGGAGTCGAGTCTGAAGTTACACCAACAACACTTACTGCTGGTATCGATGAAGATGATACCGCAATTCCAGTTACCGATGCAAATGCATTCCACACTATCATCAACGGTCTGGCAATTAGTCAAAATAATCCAGGATACATTAAAATCAATAATGAGATTATCACTTACAGTGAGATTGCAAATGATGGCAAATCTTTGGTAGTTGTTGAAAGAGGTGTGAATAATACCAATGCTTCTTCACACGCAGAATCAGATGTGGTTCATTGCTACAGTCTGGATGGCATTCCTCTGACAGAGATTAATAAAATTCATAATCAAATTGCAAATCCAACCCTTGATAGTTATGATTTGGTTACAACTTCGGTTGCTCGTCTCGGAATTACAAGTGGTGGTGAACATGCTGCAGCATCTCAAAACGTTCAATATGAGGTTCTAACACCAACGCTTACTAATATGGTAATGCCAAAAACAGAACTGAATATTCGTGCTGCTACTATTTCTGGTACATCTATTAATGATGGATTGACAGCTACTCAAAACTCATTTGTGGATGATGGAAGTTATCAAGACCTCCTTATGAATGAGGAGAACTATTTTGAAACTCCTAGATTGATTTGCTCACAAATCAATGAGGATGAAGAACTCACTGGAGCAAAATCACTAAGACTTGAGGCAACATTTGAATCTGCAAGTGATAATGTAACTCCTTACATTGACTTGGATAGAACTTCTGTAATTACCACCACGAGCAGAATTAATAATCCCTTGGATGCTAATGTTGCAACAAGAGCAACAGGAGATGGTCATGAGGCAGTTTATCTCACTAAAGTTGCTCGCTTAACCAATCCCGCAAGGTCAATTAAGGTTATCTTTTCGGCATACCGCCCAAGTGGTGCTGTGATTGATGTCCTATATAAAGCAGTACAACCTGGTTCTGGTCAGGAACTTGATGAGATTGGATATGAATTCTTCCCGTCTGATACGGCAAGTGTTCCATCACCAACCGACTCAGTAACGTATCAGGATTATGAGTATGAAGTATCTGGTCTTGAATTCAACGCATATCAAATTAAAATTGTAATGCGTAGTTCAAACCAAGCTTCTGTTCCGATTGTAAAAGAGTTCCGAGCAATTGCTCTTGCATCATAATGAAAATTAATCTTGCACCAGTTAATGATAATCCAGACTTGGGGCGTGACCTCGGGTCTGGTGCAATTATTAACACTAATAATCGCGAGTATCTAAATTATATGAGAGGACTTGAATCGGAACAAAGAAAAAATCAAGAAATTAGTGATTTACAAAAACAAGTTTCTGAGTTAAAATCTGAACTAGGTGATATTAAGTCGCTTCTCCTTCAAATTGCAAATAAACAGGACTAATTATGACGATTGAAAAAGTATCTCAAGAAGATATGCTCACTTCATTTAGAGAACGTATGGACTCACTTTTGGAAGAAAATCAAAAACTTATTAGTGCCATTAGGCAAAACGAGCAAACCATCCTCAAACTCAAAGGTGCTATTGAAGCCCTAGAGTATTATGTTGACCCACCAACTGAGGAAGCAGTAGTTGAAGAAACTCCTCCTCAGGAAGAATGAAAATAAAGGGGGACCAAAAGGTCCCCTTTTTGTTGTGATAAATAACTATATTCGGAAAATCCCACACCGCAGCGTTTGATAGACAATGGCAAATAGAATCCAACTAAGACGTGGTGGCGCTCAGGAATGGGCAAACGCCAACTCAATTCTCGCTCAGGGTGAACTAGGAATCGAGATTGATACTGGTCGTATCAAAATCGGGGATGGTATCACCCCATGGAACTCTTTGCGTTACGAAAGACCTCTTGAATCTGTCAGTTCAACTGCTAATACTCTTGTTCAACGAGATGCTGATGGTAACTTTGCTGCTGGTAACATTACGGCAACTCTCATTGGTTCTGCTACTTCTGCACAGAGATTAACTACACCAAGACAGATTCAACTTACTCAAGATATTACAGGTTCTGCTGTTTTTGATGGTAGTGCTAACCTTAATATCAGTGCTTTGCTTCAAGTTGTTAACACTCTTCCACACTATGATGGTACGTCTTCTTCATCAGGAACCTATACCAAATTAACTGTTGATGCTAAGGGTCGTATCACTAATGCTTCAACTCCATCTTCATACATTGAGTTGGGATTGAATGATGTTCAACCACTTGACCCAGACCTCACATCATTTGCATCTCTTTCTGCTCTGGGCATGGTTTCCCGTACAGCACCAGGAGTTGTTCAAGCAAGAACTTTGCTTGGTACTACTGGTCGTATTCAGATTGCAGATGGTAATGCTGTTGCAGGCAACCCAACTTTTGACCTTGTATCAACAACAATTGCCGCAGAAGCAGAGTTCTTGTCGGCAACAGGTCAATACAATATTCCCGCTATTATTTCAACTGGTGGAGATGACCTCCCTCTTGCTACAACAAGAACTGTCAATACTACAAGATTTACTGTAGACCAGTGGGGTAGATTTACTTCAGCAAAAACAATTCCTATTGCTACTGCAATTGAAGGTACGAAGGCTGCAGCATTTAATTCTGGAACTACATATGCACGCTATTCCCTGGTAACTTCTTCTGGAAATCTCTATCAGTCCATCTCTAGTGTCGCTTCAGGTGGTTCGGCACCATCACATACTAATACTAGCGATACTGGTGGTTGGAGATATCTTGGAGCTGCTGGAACTGTTCAGAAGGGACTTGCATCATTTGCTCAGGAAGATTTTGATGTAGATACTAATGGTCATGTAACAATCGCTGCTGCTGGCGTTGATAATACACAACTGCAAAATAATAAACTCATCTTTACTGACGGAAATTCAGTAACAAATTATGAGTTGGATAATGAGCATACAACTGCAACTGGATATACTGGTTTTACAACTATCAATACTCTTCGTGTGAACAACACGAGTGGTGATAGTCTTCTCCACGTTGCTCACAATCAGGATTTGGATGTTAACACATCTACGGCAACAATTTTTTCCGACATCACTCTTGATAAGACTAGCACCGCAATTCAAACTATTAATCGTGCTGGTTCACTTACTATTCTTATGGATGCAAACACAGCATCCAATAGATTCCTTCGTCTCACCGCTGAGAATGCTGGAGCTGGTGAAGCGAAGATGGAAATTACTGCTGATAATGACATCAGTATTCAATCCCTTGGTGGTGATGTCATTGTTGAAGATATTCATTTCAATGGTTCAACTATTTTTGGAAATAGTTCTGCTGGAACAATTACCATTGACCCATATCCTGCTGGCGGTAATACAACTGGAACTGTTTCAATTCTCGGAGACCTTGTTGTACAGGGAACAACCACAACTGTCAACTCAACTGTAGTAACTATCGATGACCCAGTTATCACTCTCGGTGGTGATACTGCTCCTACGATGGATGATAGTAAAGACCGTGGTATTGAATTTAGATACTATGACACTCAGGCAAGATTGGGATTCTTTGGATGGGATGATTCCTATTCCACTCTTGCTGGAACATCAGGTGGTTATCGCTTCCTTTACAATGCATCAAATACTTCTGAAGTCTTTTCTGGTACTGATGCTGGTGTTATTGCTGGCAACCTTGCCCTCACTAGTAATGTTACTTCAACTAGCAACACGACAGGCACTCTGGTAGTTACTGGTGGAACTGGAATTAGTGGCAATCTGAATGTTGGTGGTGCATCAGACTTTGATGGTCGTATGGACCTTGCAAATAGCTTCAATCTTACTGCAGCAGGTCAATGGCTTAGAGTAAATAATGGAACATCAAATGTTTTCTATGTTTCTACTGATACTGGAAACACTCAGATTTGGGGCAGCATTTATCAATACAATAACCAACCATTCACAACAAATGGTAGTATCACAATTAATGGAGCAACTCAATATCTGCTTGTTCAAAATGGTTCTAATGTAACAAAATTTAGTGTTGCTTCAGATACAGGTAACACTTCAGTTTCTGGGACCTTAGGTGTTACTGCAGCTACAACACTTTCATCTACCCTCGGAGTAACTGGTGCTACTACCCTTTCTTCTACGCTTGGGGTTACTGGTGCAACAACTATCACTGGAAACTTAACTCTTCAATCTGGCTCGTATTTAGTTTCATCCAATGTTGATGAGCCAACAATCGTTACTGATGGGTCAAGTAACTATGTAATTAGTGGAGGTGATTATGGTGCATTTAGATTTGATGGTGGTGGATATATTGCTAAGGATGTACTTTTCTCAAGTGACATTTATGTAAACGGCACAATTATCGTTAAAGATACTGGAGGGGGTGGTACTGCATCTACGGTCAACAACCTTGCAGTTCGTTATACATCTGTTCTTGGTTCCACATTACCATACACTCCATCATTCGCAACTCATACCACTTCCAACCTCAGAGTAACTGGTGGTGCTGGTATTGCAACAACTCTGCATATTGGTGGTACTGGTGCTAATGAAGGTCTGTATGTTGGTAAGAGGAATTCAGGAGACACTGTTAAGTTCAGTGTTCTTGGTGCTTCAGGTAATACCAGCATTTCAGGAACTCTAGGTGTAACTGGTGTTACAACTCTTAGTAGTACACTTGGAGTAACAGGAGCTACAACACTCTCATCAACTTTAGGTGTAACTGGAAACACCACTCTTACAGGTACTCTTACTGCAAATTCAAACGTCACTCTTGGTGATGCATCTGCAGATACACTTACTGTTAATGCAACTTCGACCTTCAACTCTTCAGTCACTCTTAGTGGTAGCAATACTCTAACTGTTGGTGGTAACGCTACAATTGGTGGCAATCTTACAGTTAATGGTACTACTACAACTGTCAATAGCACGGTAATGACTATTGACGACCCTATTCTAACTCTTGGTGGTGATACTGCACCAACGTCAGATGATAATAAAGACCGTGGTATTGAATTCAGATATTTTGACACCCAAGCACGTCTTGGATTCTTTGGATGGGATGATTCTGCTAATCAGTACGTCTTCCTCCGTGCAGCAACAAATGCGTCAGAAGTCTTTACTGGCACTGATAGTGCTCTTCGTGCTGGTAGTTTGAATCTAACTGGTGCTGGTACATCTCTTGATGTTGATGCCAACGCAAATATTGATGGCACTCTAACCGTTGATGGTCAAATTACATCCAACGTTGCAACTGGCGCTGCACCATTTATTGTTGCATCGACAACAAAGGTCACTAATCTTAATGCTGACCTGCTCGATGGTTTGACGACTTCATCTACTTCCGTTGCAAGTACAGTTGTAACTAGAGATGCATCTTCAAACTTTGCTGCCAATATCATTACGGTTAACTCTGGTACTGGTGCAAGTGCTGGTATCCAGGGTAATGCTCTGACAGCAGATACTCTTAAGACAACAAGAAATATTGCTATTAGTGGAGTTGTATCTGGTAATGTAAACTTCAATGGTGGTTCTGATGTAACTATCACAACGGCATACGTAGATTCAGATATTTCTGCACTTGCATCACAGACTACAGAAACCGCTTATTTGGTGAGGACTGGAGATGGAACATACGCTAGGAGAACATTTGCAGTTTCGGGAACAGGTCTGTCTGTTACCAATGCAGATGGTGTTGCTGGAAACACAACCTTCACGGTTAACACCAACTCTTCCTCTGCTGCTAACTCTATTGTTTTACGTGACGCTAACGGCAACTTCTCGGCTGGAACAATTACAGCAAACCTCACAGGAACAGCAACTCAAGTAAGTAATACCCTTTCACTTGGCACATATCTGTCATTCTCGTCTGGAACGTCCTACAACGGGTCTATTGCCAGAACAATCAATATCCTTGCGGCAAGCACCAATACCGCCTCACAGGTCGTTGTACGTGATGCTAGTGGCAACTTTGCGGCAGGTACAATTACTGCTACCCTGACAGGTAATGTAACTGGCAATCTCACAGGAAATGCTGATACTGCTACTACTCTGCAAACTACCAGAACTATTGCTCTAAGTGGGGATGCAACTGGTAGTGCAACCTTTAACGGTGGAGCAAATGCTACCATCACAACTACACTAGCAAATAGTGGAGTTGTTGCTGGTCAATATACTAAGGTCACAGTTGATGCTAAGGGTCGTGTTACAAGTGGTGCGACAGCATCAACTGCAGACCTTACTGAAAATATCAATGCTCAGTTCTTTACTGCTGAGCGTGCTCAAGATGCTGTTGCATCAGCACTTACGGAAGGAGAAGCAATTGATATTGCATATAATGATGTGGCAAACACAATTACAATTTCTGCAGAAGATGCTACTTCTGTAAACAAAGGTGTTGCCTCATTCACTCCAGACCATCTTACAGTAACTTCGGGTAACGTTAAAATTTCTCAGACGTTCCTTGAAAATGCATTGCTTCAACTGAAGGCAATGCTTGATAATCTTAATAATACAACTACTTTGACCATTCGTCATACTAGTGCTAATAACACTGGATTGACAATTGGAGATACTTTTGTGGGTTCTGTTTCTGGGGCAACAGGAACTATTACTGCTCTCAACTCAGGAACTGTCAAATCTATTACAGCAGATACCATATCTGGATTCTTTGTTGCTGGCGAAACTCTAACATTTAGCACTGGAGGAGTAGCAAACGGTGAAACCAGAATTGTTCACAGCACACCTTTTGAGTGATAACAAATGTCAGCAACAAGACCAGCATCTAAAGAAGAACTGAAGGCATACTGCCTACGTAGGCTTGGTTATCCTGCAATCGATATCAATGTTTGCGATGAGCAATTGGATGATTTGATTGAAGAAGCAATTGCTCAATGGCAGGAGTTTTCATATGAAGGCAGTTATACGTCTTTAATTCGTATTCAAGTTAACGATACAATTAGAAACAATGCTCATGGAGCAACTACACTAGGAACTACCGCTTGGGAAGAACTTGATAACTACATTGAACTTCCACCAAATGTTCTTGGTATTAATCACGTCTACACTGGGTATTCAAACTCTACAACAGTTCCTGGAAATATTTTTAACATCAAATATCAAATCTTCTTGAATGATATTTACGGATTTGCTCATGGTGAGTTACTACACTACTTCATGACCTCCCAGTATCTCGAAACAATTGATTGGATTACAAATTCTCCAGCACATAGAAGAGTTAGATGGAATAATCATCAAAATCGTCTTTACCTTGACTTTGACTGGAAGACGACATTGACTAACGATAATTATATTCTGGTTGAATGTGTTATGGGTATTGACCCAGACCAACATACATCTGCTTATAGCAACGAATGGTTGAAAGGATATACAGAAGCACTCTTTCAGCAACAATGGGGACAAAATCTTTCCAAGTATGATGGAATTCAAATGATTGGAGGTGTTACTCTGAATGGTAGACAAATTTTAGAAGATGCTCGCCAGAAGAAAGAGGAACTAATCCAAGAACTTCGTTCAACGTATTCTCTCCCACCACTTGACCTAATTGGATGACATACACTAATACGCCACCTAACAATTGCAACCAAAGTAATCCAGCTAGTAACTGTAGACTCAAAATAAACGGTTCAGCACAGGAACAAACTTTTATTGGAAATTTGGTGACAGAGAGTATTGACCTGTATGGTCAAGACGTGTATTATTTGCCAAGGACCTTTGTAAACAAGGATACTATTCTCAATGAAATCGAATCGTCAACTTTTTCTCAAGCACTTCCAATCCGCATGTACGTCAATGATGTCGAAGGTTGGGAAGGTCAAGGAGAATTACTCAGTAAATTCGGAATCCGTATCGAGAACAAAACGACGTTTGTTGTATCTCGTGCAAGATTTCAAAGCGAAGTGGACGCAAACGCCACCCTCAACGTGGAAGGAAGACCAAACGAAGGTGATTTAATCTGGTTTCCAATTGCTAGTAAATTATTTGAAATTAAATTCGTAGAGCACGAAAGACCATTTTATCAACTTGGAAAAGGATACGTCTGGGAACTCCAGTGCGAATTGTTCGAATATGCCGATGAAGAACTTGACACTGGAGTTGCTGAAATTGATGCGGTAGAAACAGCTCATGCATCTTCAATGAAGCTGGTAATGGACCCTGGTGGAACTGGTCATTATACCATTGGAGAAACAGTAAGAAGCACAAATCATGATGCTGTTGTTGGATACACTCATCAAGATTGGACTCTTGGGTTTACTGTATGGGATGGTGGTGAGGGTTATGACCCGAACGACCCACCAACAATTACATTTACACCACCACCTGAAGGTGGAACTCAAGCCACAGGAACTGTACAGGTAAACAGCAGTGGACTTGTTACTGGTATAACTTTAAACCCTGGTTCTGGATATACTTCTGCTCCAGGATTTACACTGGAAACATCTCCATTGGCAGTAAGTGCTGAGGTGAAATCTTGGAATCCAGCTACACGAGAGTTGGAAATTATCAATAGAAATGGAACATTCAACACTGTAGATTCAGTCAAAGGATTGACATCTAATGCGGTTTGGAGTCCTTATACTTACAATACCATAAATAATACGAATTCAAACTATGACCAAAACGATGCTATTGAAAGTGAATCTGAAGACATTTTAGATTTTGCTGAAGGTAATCCGTTTGGTACTATTCGCGGAATATGATAGATGTTAGGAACATACTTTTACAACGAGATTTTTAGAAAAACCGTTGTTGGATTTGGTACTCTTTTCAATAATATTGAACTTCGTCGTGGCAATGAAGTCATGAAAGTTCCTCTTGCATATGGTCCTAAGCAAAAGTTTCTTGCTAGACTTGAGCAAAACGCAGACCCAACTAACAAACAAGTTCAAATTACTTTGCCAAGAATTTCTTTTGAAATTAATGGCATTGATTATGACCCTGGTAGAAAAGTTGCTCCAACCCAGACAATGAAGAAGTCTGGTAGTGGAGCTACAGCTAACACAACTTTCATGCCAGTTCCTTATAATCTTGGATTTGAACTTTCAATCATCTCAAAAAATCAAGAAGATGGGTTGCAAATACTTGAGCAAATTCTTCCCTTCTTTCAACCACACTACAATCTTCCGATGCGTTTGACAGACGATGATACTGAGATTAAAGATATCCCAGTTGTTCTACAAAACATTGCATACGAAGATGATTATGAAGGTAATTTCGCACAACGCAGAGCCGTCATTTACACTTTGACCTTTATCTGCAAAACTTATCTTTATGGTCCTGTTAGAGAATCTGCTCTTATCACTAAAGCAATTGTCGATTCTTACACAGATACCAAAGTTGGTGCTATTCCTAGAGAAGTTAGATACACAGTTGAACCAGACCCAATTGATGCTGATGCAGATGATGATTTTGGATTCAGTGAGATGACAACTAATTTTAGCGATAGTATGAGACGTAACCCAACTACAGGTGTGGATGAAGAACTATGAGTACCTTTGATGGATTGAATGATGTTTTTGGAACTGAACCAACGGAGGTTCAGAAATATGAAAGTGAAAAACCATCTCTCAAAAAAAGTGAATCATTGGATGTTAAACAAGATTATGAAATAACTAGGGCTCAACTACATAATCTTGTTATGAAAGGACAGGAGGCTGTAGATGGCATTCTTGATGTGGCACGAGCGAGTGACCATCCTCGTGCTTATGAAGTTGCTGGTCAACTTATCAAAAACGTCGGAGATGTAGCAGACAAGTTGATTGACTTGCAGAAGAAAATGAAAGAACTTGATGATGAGCCAAAGAAGGGACCAAACAATGTTACCAATGCTTTGTTTGTTGGTAGCACTGCAGAACTTCAAAAATTGCTAAAGCAGCAAAAACAAATAAATAATACAGAAGAAAATTAGGTAAACATAATGTCAGTTCTAACTGTTGTACAAAATATTGCTGCGGTGTCTTGCA
>Ga0129336_10001494_pt1 | contig 14179 bp, 17 predicted proteins | sample CPB6_02_DNA_FD_96878 | JGI IMG/M metagenome (GOLD analysis project Ga0129336, IMG submission 96878) | Freshwater to marine salinity gradient microbial communities from Chesapeake Bay, USA - CPBay_Sum_0.6_0.2_DNA | ecosystem: Environmental > Aquatic > Marine > Coastal | place: USA: Chesapeake...
ACTTAAACTGATACAACTTGCTTCTAAGGTTATTTATATTAGTAGCAGCATCATTTTCATACTTACAGATAGCAGAGATCAATGGCATTGGCCTAGCAACTGTTAAATACTTTCTTTTCCAAGCACCATTATATGTTTTGTTTACTGCCTCAGCTTCCTTAATGTTCAATTTCATTGGAGGATTTTTTCTGTCATTCCAGAATAAAATATCTCCATCTGCCTCTGATCTGTAAAGGATATTTACTGATGCAATTGGATAGTCTGGATCAAATGAGAATAACGATTCTCCTATTGCTGAATCAGCAGCAGAAACAGAACCTCCAGACATCAGCAGTGTACTTACACTTTTAGTTAGTGTATTATATACATATATTACATCATTTCCTAATGTGTTGTATATAAAGTAGTATACCCTTTGTTTTAGTTCATCATAATGAGAACCTATGCAAACATTATTACCAGTTGGTAATTCAACAGAAACTGCTGCATTCCCTGGAATACTTTCTGCACGCATCTCTCCAGCATTACCTTTGAATAGGATGTTTTTTGCTTCCCTATGATGACCTAATGGTATTACTTCATTTGGATCATCAAGATTCATGATGCCAGAAAATGTCTTTCTTTCTGTTCTCATATTATACTTTTGCTGCTAGTTTTTGACCAAGTCTAATAACTTCGTTTGCATCCCATGGAGTAACTGGGTTAACTCTAAGGTTTGCCAATCTTTTCTGATTATAAAATTCTTTTCTTCTTAGTTGCTTCTCAGACATATTCACTCTCCTTCCAGAAGGTAGCATTTCAATATCTTTCCATGCAATATAAGATAGAACAGCATCTCTGATTTGAATTGGAATTTTATAGTCAACATCATCTGCTGGAGATGAAAAGTATTCCATAACTACGTAAGTATATCCAAAATTATTATCAAGATATAATATTCCTTGTTCCTCATCTATATCAAATTCTCCTTCATTCTTAAGTACTGATCCAGCACCGAATATGTTCACATATCTTGCACCATCAAAGTAGTTTACATAGGCAAGATTCTGTAGTCTAAATGTATTGCTAGATGTGCTATCAAAGTTGTTGGCTAACCTGTCTGCCATATCTATCTTATATCCAGTAAGATCAGGATTTCTTCTTAGAGTGGCAACCTCACCTTGTTGATTAAATACACCAACTTTTGAGAATCCAATGTAGTCAGATGGTAAATCAACAGTCTTGTTAGCTTTAACCAATAACTTAACTGTTTTTGGTGTTGAGCTAACATCCATACCCATCTCCTCAACTCCACGAACACCAATAGTCCAAAGTCTACGATATTCTGCATTTGTAAGTTTTGCCTGATCTATGTATTGGTAGATTACCTCAGAGAGACCTACCCATTGTGCTGTATCTTTAGCCATATCAATTATTTAGTATCTATACCATCATTAGTAGTATCTTCTGGCATTTGCTTTCTGATACTTAGTTTGCTTATGACCATATCAATAATTTTTGATATGTATTCACCTGGAACATTAATTTCTGATGTCAAATCAGAACTTTCATTGCTTATCATTCTCACGATAGGTGCTTTACCAACCAAATTAATATAGCTCTTAAACCACAATGTTTTCCCTTCACACCAGAAGAATATTTTACTTGGAGGTATTTTAACTGAATCCACATACTCTAGCTCACGAGGGGATATAGGAATTGGATTCTTTGCTAGTCCTGTACTTACAGGGAAAGTTACATCAGCTATCCCATACCCTCTCGAAAGTCCTAATGGTGGATGTGGTAATGTTGTATAGTAGTATCCAGTGTCGTTATCCTTAGATACACTTAAGTTCTTAAATGTTGTATAAAATGCATCGTCTACATTTTCAATTCCATCAAGCTTTATATAATCAACATAATTTTCTCTAGCTAATGCAGCAATCGCCTGATTGATGTGTAAGTTAACTTCATTCTCTGTTAAGTTAGCATCATCAATTGGCAAACCGCCATAATACATTCTTCTTATCTGTTCTATAAGTACTTTCCTTGTCATAGACCTTCATTTTTTATAAGCCTTGAAGCAGCTGTTAAATCACCATCTTTAAGGTTGATACCTATGATTCCAATAGCTCTGTATATGATTTCGTAAACATCTGTATCTCCCCACTCTATAGCGGCATTATTAGCAGGAACACTATTTGCTGCATCGTAAACTAAGCTACCAGTATATGCCCATTTTAATGTTTGTGGGTTTTTAACATATGTAATTTTAGCTGTAGAAAGAGTAGACGGGAAAAACTTAAATGTGCTACCAAGCTCGTAATAAATTGGATCTGTTAGAGATGGTGGATCAATCGCATTGTCTATGTGTGAAGCCACTCTATCTGCTGGAACAAATCTAACTGCATAGTTATCATCTGAAGTTCTAATCGCCAATGTTTTATATAAATCATTTGGTTTATTAGATACTTGAGATGTTATAGTCAAATTACCTTCAGTTATAAATGATGAAATCATGTCTGATATTGTAGCAGACGATGTCATCCCAGTTGGATTCTTTGGATTTCTTGTAGGATTTCCTGTATCTTCAGTAAGTGCAGCCAAGTACTGAATCTGTGCCATATTAATGACCATATTGAAGTCATCTGGCGATAGGTACGTACCTTGATACTTATCAACAAGATAAGATACAAGTTTATATACTTCATTAATATTCATGATACAAATATAAAACAAATTCCCCGGCAAGACTACCAGGGAATAACCAATCAAACCATAAGAAACACGAAGCTAGATTACTCAGCAATAGCCTTCAACTGAGTGAAGAATTCCTTCCCCTTTTCAGTCAAGCTAAACTCAGACAAAAAGGTGATTGGGTCCTTACCATCTGGTATCTGAGCTATAAATTTCTTTGTATCTGCCCATAAAGCTTGCCCCTTGTTACTGCTTGTGTCAATCAAGCCAAGTTTTGAAGCATTAGATACAATATAGTTCACTTTTACAAGTGGGTTGTTATATGACTTAATGAAAGCCTCTGGATTCTTATCAGCAAAGTTTAGGTAATCAACCCTAACAGCTCTAGTAGCTCTTTCAACTCCATGTTGATTAATAAACTTAATTCCAAGATATTTAGCATGAGGAATCATAATTTCTTCTGGAGCATCCATAGCCATTTTCATAGCATCCATACGCCTTTCAGAATTCTCTACTTCTTTTTCTTCTTGAGCTTCAAAATCCAATAAAGTATATACTGCTATTGATCCACTCATTCTGTTCTTCTTCTTATCATACATATTGCTCTTTAGCAAGAATTCGATAAGAGATGGTTTGTTTGATGGAACTTTCAAGAATCCGTTAGTGAATCTAATGTCTGGTCTTTGCCTTTGCTTAGATTCCGACAAATGGTCTTGCTCGTCTTCATAAATAGTACTTACACCCTCTAAGTATCTGATATTCCTTTCTGTTCCGCTTTCTTCATCAAATATTACATCAGTATTTTTTACCATATAGTTTTCTGGATATGGAAGTCTATATGGGCTGTTTACATAGTATTTACCAACCAATTGAAATACATATTCCTTTGGTTGTTTCTTTTTAGCAACTGGCTGCTCAATCTTAATGTCTTGAACTTCAGGAGATTCTACTGGGGCTTGTACTTCGACTATATTTCCATTTTCATCTATAGTCCTTTTCGTGCTTTTTGCCATGGTTTATTGTTTTTTTGGTTGACACAAATATACATAAAAAAGAAACCCCCTCACATTTGTGAGAGGGCTCTTATTATTTTCAATACTGCTGTTAAGATTTAACAGAGATGTATTGGTTAGCGGCAAATACTTGGATACCGCAGTACGCCATGTGGTGTACGTTAAGCTCCATTTTGTCGCTTGTTGGAACCTTAGCAAGAGCACCAGTTTCCCAAACTTTGATTTCTTTTCCAGGCTCAACCTCATTGTAAACAATGCGGAGAGAAGGAAGTTTGTCGCCAGTTTGAGCGTCACGGCCATCTTTCATTGGGATCAAGATACCGCTGTTCTTGTAGTACTCAGATGTAGGAGCAACACCGTATACAGCTTCAGCGTTGAAAGGCAAGTACTTCTTCAAGTGGAAAGTGATTCCGTCAATCTTGATTGAATCGAAACCATACTTCACAGCTACATCAGAAGAACCTCCAACAGAAGCCCATACGATAGCACCATTTTGATACTTAGCGAACAAAGCATCGTCAACTACACTTCTAAGGTATGAATCCATCAAGAAATGATATTCTTGAGCACCACCATTGAAGTCAGCAAGACGAGCAAGTGCATGGAAATCATCTACTGTGAATCCAGAAGCACCAGCGTTCCACTGATAAGTTTGTCCGTTAGCCTCGATTTGAGGAACAAGACCAGTAATACCAGTGCTACCGATTTGAGCATCTGTAGATGGTTTACCGAACATCAATTTGAACTCTTTGTTGTTCATGAAACGACGAACAGCCTCATCCAAACCTTTGTAGGTGTAGTAAGACTGACCGTTAACTTCGAAATACAATTCTTCGATTTTAGCTCTATCACTGATAGTGAAATCTTCACGAATCTCAGTAGTGTAGAAAGTCTTCTTTTCAGTAAGACCAGTCAAAGAAGTGAATTTAGAAGAAGCTTCACCAGCTTCAGTGATACCACGGAAAAGCAAGTGAGCAGTTGAAGCAGCACCCAAGTCTGTGTTTGGATCTACAGTAGCATCCAAAGGCTTGATAGTACAAGCTGTTGCAGAAGCAACTGCGGTGATCTTATACTGAACACCAGTTGCTGCGTTTTCTACTACTTCACCTACACGAAGTGGGCTTCTACCACCGCTAACAAATGAGCTAGAGATTGCTACGTTGATTGCAGCACCTGCAGCTACGTTATCAAGTGCACCACCATCCAACTGAACAGCTGAATGAAGTTTACCACGAGATTCGAAGTGGAAATATTCTCTTGAAGGAACTGTAGCCTTCATTCCGAGAGCTTCCAAAAGTTGAGCATAGTTCTGTGAACCATACTTGTCAATGAATTGAGGATAGTACTGAGGCTTGAGGATAGAAAGGTCAGACATGAATGACCTTGTAACCCCAGACAACTGTACACTACCTGGTTGTGATACTGGCATTTTTTAAATATTTTATTTGTTAAAAATTATAAACTATACAATTTCGAAACCATGCTATCGTAGTCATCGTTAGATGTTGCTGAAGCAGCCACCCTCGGAGTGTCATTATAGTCAATGTTCTTCATAGCCTTCAACAAGTCTGCTTTCGCCTTAGACACAGCCTGTGTCACAACCGAGTTAACAATCTTGTCTCTGTTTTGCAAGAAGTAAATATCTTCTGCGAGCTGTTTGGTGTCGTACTTTCCATCCTTGAAATAACGATTACCATAAAACTCCTCCAAGTCAAACTCTTTTAATGTGTTTGAAAGTGAAACCTTGTCTTCCGGAGTAAGGTTAAACTTCCCGTCAAACTGGACATCCTCGTCCTTGTAATTGACTGAAAATCCATCAAAAGCGTTTAGCCCATTATCCAAACTTGAAAGGTACTCCTTTCTCGCTTGGTCATAAGCCTTGCTTGATTCTTCCTCTTGCGTTGCCAAGTACTGACTTACTAATTCTTCTGGGTTAACAGAAGCCTGAGCATTCTTTACTTGACTAAGTATATCAGGAAACGAAATCTCTTGTTTTAAACCTGAAAGATAGTCTTTTGCATCACGAGCCTCTTTCTTCAATTCTCTTGCAAGTGCCTTAGACTGTTTATCAAGTTTTTTATTGTGAGCAGCAATTTCATCTTCACTCATCAAAGATTTGTCTACATCATCTTCAATGCCGAATCTTGAATTATACTCCTCCTCAATTTCTTCTGGGGTGAGGTCTGGATATTCATAAGCCATTTTCAGCTTAACCAAATCCGACTCATCCATTTCATTCAAATTTGAAAGAACTTTTTGTTCATACAACAAATCTGCTATCTCGGAAATGTTTCCAGACACCAAACTGTCGTATATGTTCTTGGAAACTTCATCTGGCCATTCAAACTGAAAATCAGCTTGTTCAGCAGTTGTTTCCGTATTTTCCTCAGTCTTTACTTCCTGTTGTACATTTTCTTGTACAACTGGTTGCTGGACTTCTGGTTCTGTTTTTACTTCTGGTTCAGTAGTTTCTTGCTGAGGAAGTTCCTGAGACATTTCTACTGATTTTGATTCCTCTGGGCTACTTGAATAGCTAGAGGTATCGAATGGATTAAATTCTTGTGCTTCTGGCATGGTAGGTTTATTTTATGCAAATATATAAATAATTAAGATTCAGTCTCTTGCTCCATCTCTCCACCTTCTTCTTGTTCTTCCTGCATCTGAGCCATCATTTGTTGTTGAGCCATTTGTGCTTCCATCATCTTCTTTTGTTCTTCCTCTTGAAGATATGCATCCACAATAGTCTGTATCTCGTCTGGCAAAGATTTACCTATTTCATAAGAACGCATAAGAGCATTTTGTACAAACTCCTGCTTAGATAATTCTTGCTTTAGTTTCATTTCAACCTGGACAGATGCAACTTTATTTTGACCTTGAACTTGCTCAAGTTGCATATCTGCTTGTGCTTTTGCTGCTATAGACTGCTGCTGTGATTGTGCATTCATCTCAGAATTCATCTGAGCTCTTTGCATATCATCACGCATTTTCTTTTTCTTAGCCTTAGAAAGATACATTTCAGCAAGTTTGTAATTCTTTATATTCCTTACCTTAAATGCATCTTCAAACTCAATAGCATTAGCTGATATTGCAGTCTGAATCATTTGATTCAAGAATTGCTTTTCGTTGTCGTCTGGCAATGCTTCTATCTTAACATCAAATACTTTGTCTTTAACATCATTTGCTGAAAGATAATCTCTATATGCTTTTCCACCATATAGAACTGAATCGTATAGAAGTAATGCAACTTTATAAGCTGTTTGTGTGTATATGCTTAGGTATGCATCATATAGAAAATCAGTAGCATTGTTTGAAGCGGCAATTTGCGACTGCTGAACTCCTAGACCAAGCTTTGGATTTACGGATGCTCCTTCACGGTATTCGTTTACTCCAATTTCATCACGAAGCCTATCAAGGTAGTGGTTGTAAACAGTTATTAACTCTTGGATTTGACCAATAGAAGCATTGTTTGGTGCTTCTGTAATGGGCACTCCATTAATATTGTCTCCATCCTCTGTACGTCTTCTGTAATATATATTACCAGTCTGGTCGTAGATTCTTTGAATCTCCAGTGGAGTGATATTCTTACCTTGACCAAGATTGATATCTGATAGAGAGTCTATATCAATAATCAAACCAGATGGTCTGAGTTTTGCTACTAGCTGTTGGATTTTAAGATGTGCAAGAGTCATCTGTCGAATAGAGGTTTCCATTCTTTCTGGAATAGCCATATTCTCAAGATCAAGATTCTCGTGCATAAATATGCTGTAACTGAAATAAACATCAGCAATTTCTTTAGCCTGTGATGGCTTAATCATATTCTTTGCAATCCCCCATTCTAGCATGATGTTAGAGTTGAGAACATATGCACCTCTATAGATAACCTGCATATCCTTCTTCATCAACTCTTTATTATCACCAAGTCTTTGTGGTTCTTTATCTTTTCTTTCTACGATAAGGTTACCGAACTTATTGATTCTTGCTTGATATATTAAAGAATCTACTGATTTGATTTCAAAGTCAATAACATCTACACTCCAATCATCGTATGGTCTGTCTATGTTATATCTAAACTTCTCTTGCCATTTTACAGATGAGTTGTAGTTCTTTGATTTCTTAGCAATCTCAAATAACTTCTCCTCATCCATATCTGGATATTGCGTTCTTACATCTGTAATTTTCATTGAGATGATTTCTCCGATAAAAGACATATCACGAAAATCATCATAGTCTGAGAATGAATATATTAGATTCTCTGGAACCACTCTGCGTACAGTTATCTTACCATCTTTTCCTACATTCACCTTTGTGCATCCAAGTCCAGTTTCAATAACATCTTCAAGAACCTTTCTTTTTATTACATTCCAACCATTTATATCTAGTACATTGGTAATACCTTTCTCAAATAGAATCTCCTCTGGAATCTGGAACTCTTGGAAGAATAATTCAAGTTCTTCATAATCTTCTGGTGTGTATGCATTGTCTGGAATTAGTTTTACTCCAGCTTCTTGCTCTATACCTTTAACCTCATCACCAAAATTCATTCTGAACTCGGCTTCTTCTTTTTCATATTTTTTTCTTTCTGTAGATATTGGATCAACAGCAGATACCCTGATCTTCTCATCACGCTTCATAAATCCACCAATCATAACCTGGATAAACTTAGGGGCAATGGCTGGAGCTTTCATGTCAAGGTTGACAAATGCCTCTTTACCATCTACGTTCATTAGATCAAGAAATTCAGACATAGGCTGTCTACCTCTGGCAAACTTCCTGTTCTTTTCAAACTTCTTGTTTCTTTTGTTAAAGTATCCTGTATTGAACGCCTTCTCCAAAAACTTGGATATCTTTAGGCCCTCCTTCTCATCTCTCTTAGATGAGGTTTTCCCAAGATGGAAATTGAGTATCTCTTTATTGTTTTCCATAATATATAGCAAAAGTACAAATTAGATTGTTAGATTGTATGTTCTCAAAGGTATGGAAACCGATGCCTTTTCTTGCTTCTTTCCTTCCAAAGAAACACCTGAAAGCAAAGAAATCATAAAAGCTACGGTTCTATCGTAAACAGTTCTGTTTTCGTGGTCATACTGAAGAAGTTCTTCCAGTAGATCAGGGAAGACTATTTTCTCACAATGGTTCTCTACATATGTTATGCATGTATCAAGCTGTCTAGCTAGTGCAAACGCATCACCAGATGTAACTCCATACTTAACCACATGCCTTCTTTTGTTCTTGTCAATAGCAGATTCTGGCGTTCTCATCAAATATCCTTTGAACCCTTTATTTGTAAAGTAGTCTACAAAGTCATCTCCAACGTCATTCTCGTAACAAGCCTTATACCCCCAGAATACAGCAGCCTTTAACATCTCATCGTGGAACAATGATTTTAGCCTTGGCCTATCTACATATTCTGCTATTGGCATACCAGTGTTATTTGGATCATTTATATCGTATCTCTCAAACACATAACATGCACCCATAGATCCTTTACCAGATATTACGGAAGATTTGAATGGGTCAATACCAGAAACATACTTGTGTGCATTTGCAGGGCTTTTTATTCCTTCATGCTCCCTTACCTTATTCTTTTCATCATCATCTGGAAACTTCTGAATCATCCATGGTCCATCTTTGTCATCTGCCCAATCAACAGTTTTATCATCTTTCCAAAATAGCCTTACCCTTCTAAGTCTAACTTTTTCTTCTTTCAGAAAGTCAATCTGGTTGTATATCTTTTCAGAGTTGAAATAGCATTTCTTTTGGTCAATCATGAATGCTTCTTCTTCCGTAAATGGATTCATCCTGATCTCCTCAGACAATGCCTTCTTGTCTTTTATAAGCTTTCTTTGTTCTATGAGGTACTCTTTTGCACCCATAGTTATATTCATGCCATATCTCTCTTTGATGTATTTTTTTTGTTCTTCTGTAGGTGCGTCTATTATAGACATACCATACTCATCTATAAATCCTTCGTATCCATCATATGCTGGGCAGAAGTATCTATAAAGTCCACTTGCTGTGTATTGATTTGCGAATTGCGAACTCTCGTCAAATAATGCCTTGTAAGGCTCACCACCACTCTTTGCATCATTGGCAGTAGATGGTATCAAACAGAATCCAACTTTGATAGCACCACGAGTAAGTGTCTTTTTTACGATAGGCCAGTATTGGTTTACGGGAACTTCTTTTGGAAACTTACCAGCCTCGTCTATAAGGAGTGCAGATACCCTTCCAGAATCATAAGAGTTTAGAGCTGTATTCTTAAAATTTATCTTGGACTCAAGACCAATATCATCATCAAATATCTGACCTTTCTCTCTACCCTTAGTTTTTCTCTTATCTTTCTTTTTCTTAAATACCAGCTCAGTCTTGGTTTCTTCATCCTCTACCCTTGGCTTCAAGAATATTGGAAGATTCCTGTATCCATTCATTACCATATAGATAAATGCATCTGATGCGTCTTTACCAGTCTTTGAAACTATACCACAGAATTGTTTTTTCTGTGTAATAGACTTCCATACTAAATAGCATGTAGCTTGAGAAGTAGCACCCTCTCTACGCTTTTTAATCCTTACGATTCCATAGCATTGAGGCAGCTTCTCACAATAGTCTTGGAAATAAAAATATCTTCTATCTGTATCTCTATAGTCTGGTGAATTACCATCTTCAAGCGTCCAATAGTTTAAATAGAAATAGTGTAGTCCAGTGATATAGGTTGGTGTACCATTGTTGTAAAACCAGTACCCATTCTTAATTCTTTCACCTTCTTTTGTAATGAACTTGATTTGTTCATCTGAGTATATAGCATTTCCATCTTCATCAAATTCAAGCTCATCAAAATCTTCTGGTATAGAAGTTTTTATAAACTTTTGTTTTTTGCTGGATATGTAGCTGGGCTTTTCTGGAAGCCTGTACTCAATACCATATATCTGTTCAATACTCATTTAATCTTTTTAGTGAACTTGTGTATCTTATTAGCCTCAAGTCTTCCAATAGCATTTAAACAATATATCAACCTTCCGTTTTCTCTTTTCACATCAACCTTCTCAATCATCTTCATCTTTTTAAACTTAAAAATCAAATAGTAGTAGTTTAGACCACTTTCTCCTAAATCCCTGGTAAAGTCTTTTTTGGAGAAGAAATCATACTGGTTTGCCCATAACAAGAATGAGCATTCCGACAATGTGTAGTCTAAGGTTTCTGCCATAAAGTTACACATTGCTAAAAACTTATATGCGTTCTCGGTAGAAAAGTTTACTTTGTTGATTCTATTAACAGCTTTCTCAAATCCTTCTTTTCTACCTTTTGACTTGATGTATCTATTAGATTTATTTAGTTCGTCTATCTTGATATTTAAGCCATACAATACTTGTCGCATTCTAAAGTATTTCCACTTTAGGGTATTGTATCTTTTATTTTTTTCAGCAATAATTTCTTTCTTATGCTCTATATGCTTTTGGTTCCTATGCTTTTCAAGCCTAGCATTTGCTAGTGCTCTGACATAAGCCTTATGTATTTCTTCTTTATCGCTGTTGATGCTTATTCGTGTCATTCATGAATAGTTCTTCGATGATTGGTTTCTTTCTCATTTTATCCTTCTCCTCATCTCCACTTAGTTGGTTATCTATCTTTAGCTTTTTCATTACGTCGTTTATCTCTCCCACGCTACCAAATAGTTTCAATACCCTTTCCCATGAACCATCATTTCTATCTGACAGATCAAGCCTAGATAAATCACTGTTATTTAGAAGGCTGGTTATCTCATTAAGCTTTCTGTTTAGTGCGTAGTACGCACCAACAATCCCATCTTCTTCGTAGAGTTTTACTTTTTCTTTATCAGTCATTTAGTTTATTTTACCCAGACAATCTGAATGCTTTAGTCTGATGAATGTTTTTTGTTTTCCGCCTACAGAGTGTATGACTTCGTAGTCTGCATATTTATAGGTTATGGCTATGTCTCCAACTTCGTAGTCAGTAATAGAATCTGGCTTACCTATAATCTTTAACATGGATTCTTTTTTCTTTTGCTCGGTAACAATAATATTACCCTTATATGGTTCTTCATATATTCTTTCTGCCAGCATGAATCCATCAAGACAGATTACATCTTCACCTTGTATACCAAAGTATACGAATTGAGATTCAATGGTGTAAACTTTGATATAGGGTGGTACATCATTGATTGGAAGTTGAAATTCGTCATTGAGGCCGTTGTGGTAAATGAGTACATCGGTTCCTGCTTTTAGGTTTTTAAAATCTGTTAATAAGGTTGCCTGGGTATAGTTACTGACTTTACCATCCCAAGAGTATTCGTGAGCTACGTACAGCTCTACGTCTTTACCATCTTCTCCTTTGATTATGTGCTTCCCTTTAGAGTTTGTATCAATAGCAATGATGGCTCTTTTGCCAACAGGTTTGATTTTGTTGTACAAGTGTTTCATTCGTATATGGTTTGACGGCGATGGTCGCCGTGAAAGTTTGATTATTTAAACCTCTCGCCTTTACCAGAAGACTTACCGCTTCTATAGACTTGAGAACTCTTGCTCCACAAATAGTGGTATGCCCACCATCCTGCTGTAAGCTTTGATGAGTTTGCTTCTTTTGCGTGACGCTTTCTATACTGCTGTCTTGCTTCTGGAGAATAGTTAGATGAATATCCTTTAGCTCCAAATCTTACAAGCCTTACCTTATCTCCTTGTTTGGCAAGAACTACTTTTTTATGCACTCCATCGTTTGCATCTTTAGGCTTATTGTAGCCAGAGAATTTTTCACCACGATATTCTATCATTATCTAAACTTTTTTACTTTTTGTGCTATGCTTTTTGGTTGAGCCACGAACTGCTTTCCCTTTTTGTTTCCCTCCGCCTTTGCTTTGTTTGTTGCTGCTCTTTGGCTTGGGCTTAGTGCTGCCCACGCTTTTTTTGGAAGATATCTCCTCGTTCCATTTGAGGGCTTCCCAGTAGAGGTTGTCCAATTCTGCTTCGTCCAATTCGATAGAGAATTGCTCGGACTTTTTGCACCCGAATAACCACCTCCTGATTTTTTGTATAAGCTTACTGCCAATTGAGCCTTGCGTGCTGACCACTCTCCTGCATCCCCACCTTTGCTTCCAGCCTTTACACGTGCAACTATTCTTTTCCATAATCCTGGGTTTTTTTTAACTGCGGTACTCATCTGCCACGATATTTTCTATCCTTCTTATCATGTTTGTTAAAAGACTTCTGTGCAGCACCTTTCTTCCTTTTACCAAAGGAAATCTTTACTTTCTCATTACCGCCTTTAGCCTTTGCCATTATTTACCTTTTTTTGCTTTTAACTTTTCAGCCAGTCTACTTTTTAAATCTTGATTGGACAATCCAAGCTTTTCAGCTTTTTTCATCTGAGCTGCTGTATCTCCAATCATTCTTTTGAACTTCATGAGTGTATCCATCTTTGGTTTAGTGGTATCACTCATCATCTTCATTTTATATAGACCTTTTGCCATATTTACTTTTTCTTTTTATAAAGTCCTTTTGGGGTAGCAGGCCATTCAGATAAGCTAGATGGTCCACCTTTCTTCATTCTTTCTTTTCTCATAGACTCAAGTGATTTGGTCATACCAGCTTTCACTTCTTTTTCGCTGTACATTTTCTTCTGTACTGGAGCTTTAGGTTTTTGTTGCATTTTTCTTCTTTTTAGTGCACTCCCCATTCCCTTGAATATTCCTTGTGTAGACAACACCTCTCTTGTTACAGATGGTACGGCTACTTCAGATGGTTGTGGTGATGGCATATTTTTGTTTCAAACAAAGTTATTGAATTTAACAATATATCTCTATTACAGCTTTCTCTAAATGTTCTGGAACTCTGTCATATTTTTTCATGATTCTGTTAGGGCACATGGCTACCAGGTTCTTATTGTAATATATCCCCGTTGGAAACCTCTTGAGTATAGGAAGCAGTCTATAGCTATAGAGATATAGATTAGCCTTTCTCTTGTATTCACTCTTATTTATAGGCAACTTATACTTCGATATATTATGTAGTGCACGTACCTCACAATCTCTTTCCAGCTCAATCATCCCATCCAATACCTTTTTTAGCTGACTTCCATTCATAATCTTCTCCTTATCAAGCCAAGACCATAGTTCTTCACAGCACCATGTCCAGTAATCCCATCTGCCATCTGTTAGCCATTGCTCCATGTGGGAGTATTCGTGTACCAGAATCTCTATCCACTCCTCAAATGGTTTACCACAGGCAACAGCCAGAACCTTATCAGCTTCATCAAAATATCCAGAGCAGTCTGTTGAGAATGAATCCGTAATTACGACAGCCTTTGAAGGAGAGAGCATAAGCTCTATGCCATTCATCTTACACCTTCTGCGTACATTGGCAACAAATGGCTTAAACTCTTTAGGGATGTCATACTTCATATTCTACCTATTTAAGGATTCTCAGCCTATTGCCATTGAAGAACACATTTGGATCAAACCAGAACTCTATATTAGAACC
>Ga0129336_10001496_pt1 | contig 14167 bp, 7 predicted proteins | sample CPB6_02_DNA_FD_96878 | JGI IMG/M metagenome (GOLD analysis project Ga0129336, IMG submission 96878) | Freshwater to marine salinity gradient microbial communities from Chesapeake Bay, USA - CPBay_Sum_0.6_0.2_DNA | ecosystem: Environmental > Aquatic > Marine > Coastal | place: USA: Chesapeake Bay...
CATTGTACTTGATGAATGGATGGCAATTCCCATCTAGACAAAAAAACTCCATCAATCTCTTAACCTGTAAATCGTGTTCATGTCCTGCAAACAACCTCGAGGCTTTAACTGGCTTGCCCTGATAGGAAAAATAAAATAAACAGTCTTGTTTGAGTTCTGATGCAGTCAATGGCTGTTGGTTAAATGGATTCAGCGAAATACACCAGGTTCCAGTTGAAACAAGAACAAATGGGTCCGTGATAGTTTTTAAATAGGGAATCAACGCTGCAGAACTATCGTGCAACCCTATTCCAATTGGAATATTTGATTGCTTGCTGATTGCACAAGAATCAGAAGAATAAATTGGAAGTAATTTCTCTGCTATTCCCTCGTTAGCTACCCAATCGTGGTAATTATTTGTATTGAAATTCCACAAGGCTGTATGACAACCAATGCTCGTGATGTCAGTGCAAAGTTGATTTGAAAGTAAAAAACCTAGGAATTGTGGGAGGTGCAAAGCATGTTTCACTTTTTGAAATTCGGCTGCCCTTTGCTTTGATAGACGATACAGTTGGAGACCAGCGTTCAAACTGCCAAGTTCGGGGGAAGCGGTCTCTAGAGCAAATTGCCCTCCGCCTCCATAAGCTTGATACAAAAGTTGTTGAAGGTCGGCAGGAAATGGTTTGAGATAATTATAAAGAGGCAAGCAGGGCTGCTTATTTTCATCCATCAATACAAGGCTTGCTCCATAAGCAGAAAAATTCACCGCCTTTACCTCGTATACATCACTGTTGACCCATTGACGATAAGCCTTTAGCAGCCAATCCGACAGCACTTTTAAATTTTCACAAGGGTAGCCGTCTTCATCAGTTGTCTCACCGAGCTGTATACTTTCTTCCAGGAGAACTTTATATTGCTGATCGAATAAAAGTAATTTTTTATTGGTCTTTCCAACATCAAAAATAAGTATGACTGGAATCTTCGACATTATAACCCAGTTGCTATATTTTTCGAGCCACGTACGGTGATAAGGGTTTGTCTCAGTTTATTTTCTCGAAAATACCCAATTGGATCTAATGCACCTCCAGCACGAATTCGTGCCTCAGCAACAATGGGGCGCAGATCTGTGCGGAATGCATGCTGGAGGATTTCCTGCGCTGCAACTACATCGTTGGAGAACTGTGCCGTATTCAATTTTTGCCTGTCAATCAACAATGCTTGTGTATATGCTATCATGATGGCTTCAACGGATTGCAACAAATCTTCCAATGGATCTTTCACATTGTGACTCGCATCAATCATCCAACCCAGATCTTTTGCGTGATCCAACCCACGCGCATCCATTCCTTCTACCAATTCATTAAAAATCAAAAACAATTGATAGGGTTTTATACTTCCGACCGTGAGGTCATCGTCCCCATATTTACTGTCGTTAAAATGGAAGCCAGCCAATTTGCCTTCCATTAAAAGCAAGGCAACAATTTGCTCAATATTTGCATTGGGGAGATGATGACCAAGATCAACCAAGGTAAATGCCTTGGGTCCTAATTTGTTTGCATAGAGAAGCGACTGGCCCCAGTCAGCCACTGTCATAGAATAAAAATTAGGTTCGAATGCCTTGTACTCAATAAAAATTTTCCAATCAACAGGAAGTGCAGTATAAACTTCTTGTAGCCCCTCTAATGTATGTTGAAATGCTTTTCTGAAATTCAATTGTCCGGGGAAAGAACTTCCATCGCTGAGCCACACAGTCAATGCCTTTGAGCCCAAAGCAATTCCATGATTGATCACTTCAATATTATGCGCAATAGCTTGCTTCCGAATATTTTTGTCCACGTTATGAAGCGATCCGAACTTATAAGATAATTGCTGATCTGGCTGATCCTGAAATATATTTGAATTAACTGCATCAAAACGAAGTCCCAGTGATGCTGCATGTTGTTGGATGGAATTATAATCCTTAGGAATGTCCCATGGGATGTGCAAGGAGATGGATCCGCTCGACTGATTCAGTGCATGCAACAATCCAACATCATCGATCTTTTCCTCAAGACTTCGTGGTTCACCGCCACCAGGAAATCTTCCAAATCTTGTACCTCCTGTTCCCAAAGCCCAACTGGGTATTGCTACATTGAATTCAACTAATTTTTGAATGATTGATTCTATCTGTGGAATTTCTGCAGCAATGAATTCAAACTTTCGTTTGTGTGCAGCATAAAGTTTTTCATTGTGCAGATCAATTGTATTTCTTGGGATTTTCATTTCAATTATTTTGATATCAAATCATCGAACAAATGATGCAGGAATGCCGCCGTCAACATTCAATATATTGCCAGTTGACTTATTGAGCAGTCCACTCACATAGATAAAACAGGCATTGGCGATATCTTCAGGCAAAATGATTTCACCCAACAAAGTCCTGGCAGCATAATATGCCGGAAGTTCTTCAACAGTGACCCCATAGGCTTTGGCACGACCTTCAGCCCAACCTCCGCTCCAGATATTGCTTCCAGAAATGACCGCATCCGGATTAACTATATTGACCCTGATTTTATCTTTGCCCAGTTCAGCTGCATTCAATCTTGCCAAGTGTAATTGAGCTGCCTTGGCAGAACCATAGCCTGCGTTGTTGGGACCACTTACCAGCGCATTCTTGCTCACAATGTTTAGAACATCTCCACCAAACCCTTGCTTTCGCATGATTTCTATTCCTTTTTGCGTGACAAAGAATTGACCTTTGACTAAAATATCATACAAAATATCCCAATCTTTTATGGTATGATCTTCGATTGATTTTGAAATGGAGATTCCTGCATTGTTAACTACAATATCAATTCCGCCATATGCGAGGGAAGCATTGTTCATGCTTTTTTCTATGGTATCAACATCTGTAACATCCATTATTTCGCCAGAGACTTGATCTTTTCCAAATTGCTTTATAAACTCCGCTTTTGCCTCATTCAACCTATCAAGATTATTATCAGAGAGAATTACGCAAGCACCTTCTTCTGCAAATTTTTTTGCAATTGCTTTGCCTATACCTCCCCCACTTCCTGTTACCAATGCCACTCTGCCACTTAATGATTTAGGCTTTGGCATACGTTGAAGTTTTGCTTCCTCCAATAACCAATATTCAATGTTAAATGCTTCTTGGCGAGGCAATGAAACATAAGATGAAATGGCTTCGGCGCCTTTCATTACATTTATTGCATTGATATAAAACTCTGAAGCAACCCTGGCGGTTTGTTTGTCTTTCGCAAAAGTGAACATTCCTACACCAGGATAAAGAATCACTACTGGATTTGGATCGCGCAAGGCAGGACTGTTCGGATGTTTACATGTATTGTAGTATTCTGCATACATGTTTCTATAGCCATCAAAAAGTGGTGTAATTTTTTGTTTCACCTCATTGATATTACCCAAATCTTCCTGAGGCGTTAAGTTTAACACCAGTGGTGAAATCTTTGTCCTAAGGAAATGATCAGGACAACTGGTTCCCATTGTTGCTAATCTGTCAAGATCATTTGAATTGACAAACTCCAATACCCGCTCATCATCCGTGAAATGACCAATCATTTTTTGATGCGAAGAACACAATCCACGCAACACAGGAGCCAACAGGGCAGCCTTTTTCTTTCTCTCGATTTCAGGAAGTGACTTTACTTTAATCCCACCAAAAACATTTTTCTGAATAATGCCCTTCTCATGAACATATGCAGCACATTTCTCAATTACTTCCAATGTGTTGATATAACATTCAAAAGCAGTGTCTCCCCATGTAAACAAACCATGTGACCCCAACATGATTCCTTTGATACCTGGATTGTCATCCAAACATGCCTTCAACTTCAAGCCTAAATCAAATCCAGGTCTTTGCCAATCAACCCATCCAATCTTTCCTTCAAACAATGATTGAGTAATTTGTTTTCCATCTTTTGAAGCAGCAATAGCGATAGCGGCATCAGGATGAAGGTGATCAATATGTTTAAATGGAAGAAGCCCGTGCAAAGGCGTATCTATTGAAGGGGCTTTAGATTGTAGGTCGAAGATGCAATGATTAAATAATTCTACCATTTGATCTTCATGCTGAATTCCTCGATAAACGTTTTTAAGGCTTTGTAAACGATCTACATACAAAGCAGCAAGGCCATTGCGCTTCATTGTCCCCAGATCACCACCGCTTCCTTTCACCCACATCACTTCGATATCTTTTCCGGAAAGGGGATCTTTTGCAGATGTCTTGCATGAAGTATTTCCACCACCGTAATTTGTTAAACGAAGATCCGCGCCTAACAGATTTGAACGATAAACCAACAGTGCAACTTCATCACCAGCCATGGTGAGTGCTGTTGCATCATCCCACAAGTAACTAACATGCTTAAACGTATATTTTGAGCTCATAGTATTAATTCAAAATTATCCTTTCAAAGAATTTCCATAACCAACGATAATAACTGAAATTAGAATGGATGCAATGCCTAGCCCAATAGTTATTTTTGTTTTAGCGCCTGTGCCATTCCACTCTTGCAATAAAATTCCCCAGAGATTTGCGACCAAGATGATGAAAGCCATGTGCAAAATCCAAGAACTGGCTCCATTGCCGAGTCTGCTTTCCCCCATTCCATAGAAAAAGAATTGCATAAACCAAATTGTACCTGCCAATGCTGAGAAAATATAATTCCACTTTAAAGGGGCTGATTTGTTGGTATAGTCACCAAAAGATTTATTTCTTGCATTTAATATCATGCACCATATGAAATTTGTCGTTAATCCACCCCAGAGCAAAACAATATAAATCACATTGTTTTGATAAAGAAACTCTGTGGTAGCTGTAGGATTTGCAGCTTTCCAAATTTCATTCGCTTTTTCAGCCATTGGAGTACCTGCTTCAATACCATAATTAAAACATGCACTTAAAATCCCTGAGAGTGTACAAACAACAAGGCCTTTCACGAGATTAAATTCTTTTACAGATTCTTTTTTCTTTTCTTCTGGCAATTCTTTTTCTTTGAGCATACCCGCTCTGCCGCATATGACGATTCCAACGAGACAGAGGAAAATTCCAATCAAAACTATTCTTCCCCAATCAGTTGAAACCAAATCTGAAATAGTAGTTTTTCCTGGAGTAGGAACAAAATTGTAATATATGGATGGCACCAATGCTCCAAATGCTGAAGTGAATCCGAGTAAAACAGAATTTCCAAGCGACATCCCGAGATACCGCATTCCCAATCCGTAAGTGAGTCCTCCAATACCCCATAAAATTCCCCAGAAGAAAGTCCAACCCAACACAGTAGCATCCGTTGACGAAATGATTTCACCGAAATGAGGAATTGTAAGCCATGCTGCGATTGGGGGAACAATCAACCATGAAAACAATCCGCCTACAATCCAGTAACTCTCCCATGACCAGCCTTTTACCTTGCTGTAAGGAACATAAAAACTCCCAGATGCGAAGCCGCCGATGAAATGAAAGATGATGCCAAGGATAAGTTGCATGTATTATTTTTTATCAACCAGATTCGAAATAAGTTTAGCCTTGTACAGGGCACTGAGGCCATCATTTAAGTTGACATGAATATACGGCTTTGAGGCCTGATGATAAAGATTGGCATGGTGGATTTTGGGTAAAATAAAAAAGGTCTCCAATGAGACCTTTGTAGCGAGATCGGGAGTTGAACCCGAGACCTTCGGGTTATGAATCCGACGCTCTAACCACCTGAGCTACCTCGCCTAATTTGATCATCCAGACCGGCGCTGCCGTTTTAGGACTTCTTGGACAGCAAGTGGGCTGCAAAATTAACCAATTAGCACCTTAATTCAAAATCACTCGGTTTTCCCCACTATTTGCGATTTAATAACATTTTTGTAATGTTTTGATAGGTATTGCCGGGCGATATAATTAAACAATTAATATTGCACTATCTGGTTGGTAGCAAAGGTTATTTTTTTTAAAACATTTTTAAACCGCTTACCCATGACCAGAATTACATCCTACTGTCAGACTTGCACCGTTAAGAATTGTATCATGCTGAAATCTTTCGGTGAAGACCACGGAGTTTACAAGCCTTTCAAACACCATTACGAATTCAAAAAAGGCGAGTTGATTTTCAGAGAAGGAGATGAAATCAACGGAATTTACTTTATCCAAACCGGGGTCATCAAATTGGAAATGAATGCCGATTCACAAAGGCCTTTCATTTTGAGACTCATTGGACCCGGACAAACAATGGGACATCGATTTTTAAGCTACACTGGTTTACAGCCTTACACGGCAACAGCAGTTGAAGACAGCAGAATTTGCTTCATTGAGCTTGGATTTTTTAAAAACCTCTACCAAAAAAACGAGTTGCTGCAAGAAGAGATTAGAAAAATATTTTTGAGAGAAATCAGAGCCACCGAAGTAAAACTTCTCCAAATCGCCCAACAAACTGTTCGTGAAAAAGTAGCTGGCATTCTTGTCCATCTTGCTGACACGTATAATTACAAGCAAACCGGATTGGGGATTCGAGTGCACATTGATCGTCAGGAGATGGCCGAACTGGCAGGAACCACCAAAGAGCAGGTTTCCCGTATTTTGGCTGATTTCGAAAAAGAACAGCTGATCAGATTCAGGGCCAAACATTTCAAATTTATTTCAGTTGATAAACTCCGACAGCTCGCAGAAAAACAAACTGCTTTGGTGGAAGAGAGCCAGCAGCTAGAGGCATAATCTCAGTCGACAAACATTGTATAATTGGCATACAGTCAGTACATTTGCATCCTTAAATTTCCCTTATGGCTGCAAAAATCAAAGTGCTGAACCCAGTTGTTGAATTGGATGGAGATGAAATGACTAGAATCATCTGGAAATTCATTAAAGACAAACTGATCCTTCCCTACCTAGATCTTGACATCAAATATTATGATCTGGGTGTAGAGTACCGTGATCAAACCAATGACCAGGTCACCATCGATGCTGCAAATGCCATCAAGCAATATGGTGTAGGTATCAAATGCGCCACCATCACACCAGACGAAGCACGTGTGAAGGAATTCAATCTCAAGCAAATGTGGAAGAGTCCCAATGGAACCATCCGCAACATACTTGATGGAACTGTATTTCGTGAACCGATTGTTATCAAAAATATTCCAAGACTGGTTACCAATTGGGATAGTCCAATCATCGTCGGACGCCATGCTTTTGGCGATCAGTACCGCGCTACAGATTTTACTGTGCCGGGAAAGGGAAAACTTACCATTAAATTCGAAGGAGAAGATGGGCAAGTGATCGAACATGAAGTTTACCAATTCAAGGGTGCGGGTGTGGCAATGAGCATGTACAATACAGATGAAAGCATCAAAGGCTTTGCAAGAAGCTGTTTCAACATGGCACTTCAAAAAGGATGGCCGCTCTACATGAGTACCAAGAATACCATCTTAAAAAAATACGATGGCAGATTCAAGGATATCTTCCAAGATATCTATGAAAATGAGTTCAAAACTGCATACGAAGCTGCAGGCATCACTTATGAACACAGATTGATCGACGACATGGTTGCAAGTGCCTTGAAGTGGAATGGAAAATTTGTATGGGCTTGTAAAAACTATGATGGTGATGTACAGAGTGATACGGTTGCACAGGGATTCGGGTCACTTGGACTGATGACTTCTGTCTTGGTTACTCCAGATGGAAAAACAATGGAATCAGAAGCAGCACATGGAACTGTTACGCGCCACTACCGCGATCACCAAAAGGGAAAACCCACAAGCACCAACCCTATTGCTTCAATCTTTGCATGGACACGCGGACTTGCATTCAGGGGAAAACTTGACAGCAACCAAGACTTAATCAAATTTGCGGATGCGCTAGAGGCGGTTTGTATTGAAACTGTTGAAGAAGGCAAGATGACAAAAGATCTTGCTGTCTGTATACATGGAAACAAAGTAAATCATGGTGAACATTATTTGTATACAGAGGAATTTCTGGATGCAATTGATGCGAATCTTAAAAAGAAAATGGGACTTTAATACCATTGGAATATTTTTTAAAAACCCTGGTCAAAAACCGGGGTTTTTTATTTCGCACCAAACATTTTTGCAAGCAATACCCTGCCAGATTGAAAATTCAGCCCTGCGAATCTTCCCCGTTGAACCACCAAATCATTTTCAGCTGGATGCGACAGATAGTAGTGAAATGCAAATTTACTAGACGGGTTTTCCCAACCATTGATTTGGCCAAATCTTAGATCATTGAAGACGAGGGTATCTTTCCGTTTTTCAACAGTATAATAGCCCTGAGAAAAAGTCTTCAAATCCATCACTTCAATATGATCATGAATGCTATCTAGGAATGATGTGTTTTGTTCAAACCGCGTGAAAATAAAATCTTTTTTATCAAAGATAGATTTATAACCCACTTGAAACCCGCTGCTGTCTTTTATTACAGCAGTCCATAGGAAATTATTCAACAATGTAGGAGCTGTAAAGTGTTGGACAGATCGGGCAACATGCCTCTCAACAGCCCGTTCCATATTTATTTTGTTTGCCAATGCAAAAGACAAATAAACCAAGGGAATGAGAATACCAACCCTTGCTGTTTTCAACCGACGACGATGATCCATTTTTGTCAGCAATAAAAAAAAGAAAACATACAAAGGCACGATGGTAAACAATGGATCGGCAACATACAATACATTGAATGCAATTCTCTTCGAAGAGAAGGGCTCAAACCAGCCTATTCCATAATTATTGAAGGAATCCAATAATAAATGAATCAGCACTTCGATCAGAAAAAAAGAAAACCATTTTGAGATACTGATTGCATCTTTTTTATGCCACTGCTTGGCAACCAATGCCAAGAAAAACGATGCGAGCAATGCAAACAAAAAGGAATGAGTGATTCCTCTATGCGCCATCAACTCCTTTGTAAGAGGCATCCATGCACCGTTGATAAAATCAATGTCGGGAATGCTCTGGGCCAAAGCTCCCCAAAGCAGGGCCTTCTTGCCAGCCTTTTTATCCATCAACACTTCACCAACACATGCACCGAGTACTATGTGTGTTACAGAATCCATTAGAATCGAACTTCGCGCATTTGTCCCCCACCAGAACCACCCATATTGGATGAAGGCTGTTGGCCTTTGTATTTATTAAATCGGTAAATAAAGCTCATCATAAAGTATCTGGTGAGACGATTCACTCTTGTATCAACAATGTTGTTTCCGTTGACCGTTCTGGCAATTGCTTTATTTTGATTTAAAATATCAAATCCTGATATCCTGAAAATGCCATTCTTCTTTTTAAAGAGTGTCTTTTCAAAATTGGCATTCAATAAAGCAATATTCTGATTGACCGCAGCTGACAATCCTCTGTTGATGATGTATTCTAAATCATGTCTGAATACCCAACCGCCCGGAAAATCAATGCGGGAGTTATTGGTGAGGGTCCAGCTATGATAATTTACGTTGGGCTGACCGACAAGCGTATACCTGGTATTGTTTACACCATATCTGCCACCTACATCGAATTCAAGCCACTCTTTCCAGTTGATCTCAAATTTAGCTCCTTGTGCGAACAAAAGGGTCTTTCCAAAATTTTGGACATTATCAATAAAAGTAATACTGTTGTTATAAGCAGCAGAACCATTGAATGAAATAATATAAGTACGGTTGCTCCATGGTTTGCTGAAATTATAAAATCCGCTTGCTGAATAAGCGCCATTCACATTCTCATAGGTAGTCAACTGTGCCCCATTGTTTCCAACCCTGATGGTATTGTTTACAATTTGATTATTGGTGAAATTAAAATTAGTCCCAATGAAAAATGTTTGACCAGTCAAGAAATTCAAGTTATTGAAAGAAAGACTGAAGACATGGGCCAGCTCAGGTTTCAACAGCGGATTACCCTGAACCTGGTATTGAGGATTTGAAACATCTTTTACCGGTTGCAACTGTGAAAAACTCGGTTGATTTGCATTTCCGTTATAAAAGAATCGCAGTGTTTTATTGCGGGTAAAATTGTAAGCAAAATTAGCTGATGGAAGCAGGTTCACTCTCTTAATGGGAGTATATGCAGAATCCTTCGAGATAGAAAATCCTCTCTGATAAACGGGCTGTGAACTTGCGCCAATCGTATAATTGTACTTCTTGCGAATCGTTCTGATGTTGGCACCAATGCGTTGACGGATGAAATCAGTTTCAAATGCATTGCTGAGCAAATCAGAAAATACCGAATTACCAACCGGATCTACCACGTAAGTAGCGCGGTCATTGTTTACATAAGATTGACTGTAGGCATAAATCAAATCAAGAAACCTGCCTTGCATGATAGGTTCTGAAAAGTTAAACCGGATATTGAAATTGTCAGATTGGTTATTGGTATTTACATTTTGTTTCAGAAAAACACTGTCAACTTTATTCAAACGATAATTGAATGTTTCATTGTTTTTATCGCTCTCGCCATCCGTGCTGTTGTACCCGCCGGTGATATTGACCGAGAGGTTTCTTCCGCGCTTTTGAAACTTGTGATTGAAGATGAGGTTCCCGTTGAAACTGGGAGAAAATGATTTTGAGAAATCATTGTTCTTGCCAAAACTGGTGGTATCTGTTTCGTTTTTTAGGTAATCAAAAACGCTCCTTGAATTGGTATTGTTCTCTCTGGCGAAAAATTCTGGAATAAATTTTACATAATTAAAAGAGTCAATATTCCATTCAAAATTCAAGGAAGCCCTGTGTGTATAAACATTGGAAGTCGAATTGACAACCTGATGGTTCAGAAACTTTGTATTCTGGAAGAAGTTTTGGGAAGCGATGTCTCTTTCTATTTCAGTTTTGCGCGAAGAGTAACTATAGTTTCCGTAAACAGAACCTTTCTTGTTTTCCAAATCATTTCTAAAATTAAAACCAAGTGAATTCGTTGTACTCAATCCTTCTTGTCCGCCAATACCACCCTGGTTGTTTCCTCCAATGTTGATTTGGAAACCACGTCCCCCGCCGCCTCCACCTTGCCCACCGAATCCACCTCCACCACTGCTGTTGAAATCGAACGTACTTGAGTTATTGTTATTCGCTCCCCCAAAAACGGAGACCTGCTTATTGTTGTTAAAGAAGTTGACGTTGGTGGTGGCAGCATACCTGTCATTTGAACCTGCACCAACCGTAGTTCTGCTAAAAATTCCCCTGTTTCTGTCTTTCTTTAATTGTAGGTTGATGACTTTATCGGGCTCACCATCTTTGATACCAGATGCATTGGCTAAATCACCATAATCATCCACCACTTGAACTTTATCGATCATATCTGCAGATAGCTGTTGGGTAGCTGCCTTGGGATCTCCGCTGAAAAAATCTTTTCCATTGACCCTCACCTTGGTTACCGTTTTTCCCTGAGCAGTTATATTTCCATTTTTATCTACCTCTATCCCCGGCATCTTTTTCAACAAATCCTCAACCATGGCATTGGGCTTCAATCTAAAAGAATCAGCCTTGTACTCCACCGTATCCTCTTTTACAATGATGGGCGGGACCGAAACCACGATTTCCTGCATTGAACTGTAAGATGGGTAGAGCTTGATCTCCTCAAGATTTAAGACCTCATTATCCGCTGGGATGGCATATGCCTTCAAAGTGGTGCCATAACCCATGCTGGAAGTCATCAATACAAATTTTCGCTCAGGAATTCCTTTTATCAGAAAAAACCCTACGTTGTTGGTGATTGTTTTGATGGTGTCTTTTCCTCCAGCAATGTATACGCCGACAGTGGCCCTGGATATTGGGTTTCCGAGGGTATCAACCAAGCGTCCGTTTACCTGAAAACCATCCTGTGAAAAAGCCCCAAAACTTGTTAACAAAGCTATAAACAGCGTATAAATTCCTCTTTTCATGTTAATATGTTCGCGAATTGGATGACAAAGGTAAGGCTTTGCCTTCGGTGAGCCCCTCCTTTCAGCATAAATGAACTAATTTTGACCCCTCAGAAAGAACCGAAGGTTATGTTAACATTTTTATCGAAGATTTTGGGCGGCAGCAAGTCGGAAAAGGACGTAAAACTCATCTATCCGATCGCAGATAAGATCAATGTACATTTTTCATCCTACGCCTCTTTGACCAATGACCAATTGAGGTCAAAAACCACTGAATTTAGAAAAAGGATCCAAGATCATTTGAAAGAGATCGATCAATCGATCAACACCCTCAATCAAGAGGCAGAAAATTTACCTGCAGAAGATATTATCGCAAAAGACGATATCTATAAACAAGTAGATGAATGGAAGAAAAAACGCGATGGCGAAATTGAAGAAATTTTAAATGAAATCCTCCCTGAGGCGTTTGCAGTAGTAAAAGAAGCAGGTAGAAGGTTTAAGGAGCATGATGAGCTAACCTCAACCGCAACAGTATTGGATCGTGATTTAAGTGTAAAAAAAGATTATATCACCATCCAGGGAAATGAATCGGTTTTTAAAACCAGTTGGATGGCAGCAGGAAATTTGGTGAACTGGAACATGGTGCATTACGACGTGCAGCTGATTGGAGGTGCCGTTCTCCATCAAGGAAAAATTTCCGAAATGGCTACCGGTGAAGGAAAGACGTTGGTTTCGACCCTGCCCGCATACCTCAACGCATTGGCCGGAGAAGGAGTTCATATAGTAACCGTTAATGACTATTTGGCAAAACGAGACTCTGAATGGAACGGCACTTTATTTGAATGGCTGGGACTCACCGTTGATTGCATTGACAAGCATCAGCCTCATTCAGATGCAAGAAGAAAAGCATACCAAGCCGATATTACATACGGAACCAACAATGAATTTGGTTTTGATTATTTGAGAGACAACATGGTTCATTCGCCGGATGAAATGGTGCAAAGAAAACATCATTTTGCAATGGTGGATGAAGTAGACAGTGTATTGATTGACGATGCAAGAACCCCCTTGATTATTTCTGGTCCGGTTGCCAAAGGCGATGACCAGCAATACCATATTCACAAGCCCCGCATCCAGCAATTGGTTGAAGTTCAAAAACAAATTGTTGCAAAATCAATTCAGGATGCAAAAAAATTAATCGCAGAAGGAAAAGATGGTCCGCAAGATGGTGGACTGCACTTGGTGCGCGCATTCAGAGGATTGCCAAAAAACTCAGCACTGATCAAGTACTTGAGTGAACCTGGCATCAAAGTCAAGTTACAAAGAGCAGAAAACTTTTACCTGGCTGAGCAGCAAAAACAAATGCCGGTTGTCGACGAAGAACTTTACTTTCACATCGATGAAAAAAACAACCAGGTTGAACTCACAGACAAGGGTTTGCACTACATTACCAAATCAGGTGAAGACCCGAACCTCTTTGTACTTCCCGACCTTTCAATTGAATTGGCAGATATTGAAAAAAGCAACGCAAGCATTGATGAAAAAATCAGCCAAAAAGAAGCACTTCTTCAAGAATACTCTCAAAAAGCAGATAGGATTCATACCATTCAACAATTGCTGAAGGCTTACACGGTTTTTGAAAAAGACGTGGAATATGTTGTGTTGGATGGCTTGGTTAAAATAGTTGATGAGCAGACCGGAAGGATCATGGAAGGAAGGCGTTACAGCGATGGATTGCATCAGGCAATTGAGGCGAAAGAAAATGTAAAAATTGAAGCCGCGACACAAACATATGCAACAGTGACTTTGCAGAATTATTTCAGGATGTACCATAAACTAGCAGGCATGACTGGTACAGCTGAAACAGAAGCAGCAGAGTTTTGGAATATTTACAAATTGGATGTTGTTTCCATACCAACCAACTTGAATTTAATCAGAAAAGACCAAGAGGACCTGGTTTATAAAACCAAAAGAGAGAAATTCAAAGCCGTCATTGACGAAGTAGAACAACTCAGAAATGCAGGTCGTCCCATTCTTGTCGGTACCACTTCTGTTGAAGTCTCAGAATTGCTTTCAAGAATGCTGCAACAGAAAAAAATTCCACACAATGTATTGAATGCCAAGCAACATGCGCGTGAAGCCCAAGTAGTAGCAGAAGCCGGATTGGCTGGAAACGTCACGATAGCAACGAACATGGCTGGTCGTGGTACAGATATAAAATTGGGGCCGGGTGTGAAAGAAGCAGGCGGACTCGCCATCATCGGCACTGAGCGTCATGAAAGCAGACGTGTCGACAGACAGTTAAGAGGTCGTGCCGGTCGTCAGGGCGATCCAGGTTCTTCCCAATTC
>Ga0129336_10001497_pt1 | contig 14165 bp, 19 predicted proteins | sample CPB6_02_DNA_FD_96878 | JGI IMG/M metagenome (GOLD analysis project Ga0129336, IMG submission 96878) | Freshwater to marine salinity gradient microbial communities from Chesapeake Bay, USA - CPBay_Sum_0.6_0.2_DNA | ecosystem: Environmental > Aquatic > Marine > Coastal | place: USA: Chesapeake...
ATCAGAAATTGGCCCTTAAGCCAATTTCTGACCGCCTGATAGTAGCCGATTATAATAATGGACAGGATGTTATAGGACGCAAAGAATCTCAAAAACTTTTGTTGAATCTTCTTGACAAGATTGAAGTTTGTGGTATCATGTGCAACATGAACAGCATCGACAATCGCAAGCAGAACTTCCTCGCATCCCTTACCACCCTCTTTGGCACTCCCCGTACCATCGGTGAAGCGCGGTACACCCGTGAGCAGTGCATCAAAGCCCTTTCCATTAGTGCCGAGCCCCGGTACTCCGTTCTCCCGGCTTGGCTGACCCAAGACACGACCCGCCGTGTTGGTCGTGGCCTCTACAGCATCCCCGAAATGGTCACGACTGACCTTGACCTTTCAGAAAATGTGACGGAATCTTCGGATTGCGTCTTGACTTCCCCCGAAACTTCTGATACAATGTCCGACATGAACAGCACTTCTTACAACCTCGTCATGCCTTCGTCCGATGTCTCGCTCGTCCCCGCCAAGAACGACACTTTCGTGCCGTGGGGCCACTTCGATGACATCAACACCATCCTCGCCTCCAAGCAGTTCGCCCCGGTCTACATCACGGGTCTGTCGGGCAACGGCAAGACCACGATGATTGAGCAGATTTGCGCGGCCTCCGGTCGTGACCTGATCCGTGTCAACATCACCGCCGAGACTGACGAGGATGACCTGATCGGTGGCTTCCGCCTCATCAACGGCGAAACCAAGTTCGTGTTCGGCGGTGTGGTTCAGGCCATGCAGCGCGGAGCGATCCTGCTGCTTGACGAGATCGACTTGGGGACGGAGCGCATGATGTGCTTGCAGCCCGTGCTTGAGGGCAAGGGAGTCTACATCAAGAAGATCGGGCAGTTCGTCAAGCCCGCTCCCGGCTTCAATGTCGTGGCGACCGCCAACACGAAAGGCCGTGGCGAGTCTGATCGGTTCGTTGGGACGCGCTGCTTGAACGAGGCGTACCTTGACCGCTTCTCGTATTGGTTTGAGCAGGACTACGCTGACCGCACCGTGGAGGCTCGTATCATCATCCGCAAGATGAAGGCTTACGGGCGCGAGGACAAGGAGTTCGCGCAGTACCTCACCAAGTGGGCGGAAACGATCCGCTTGGGCTTCAAGGAGGGCGGCTTGGATGACATCATCACCACCCGCCGTTTGGAGGAGGTCTGCAAGGCGTTCGCCATCTTCGGTGACAAGCAGAAGGCGATCAAGTTGACGCTCACCCGCTTCGACCCGGCTACGCAGGAGGCTTTCTTCAACCTCTACACCAAGATCGACCCCACCATCCTCCCCGCGCCGGAGGGGATGGATAAGGTGGACAACAAGACCCCGGCTCCGCCTGTGACCCCCAACGCTGACACAAACTACGCTGTCAACGCCTAACCAAAAAAGAGAAAGAATGAGACTAAAGAAAATGCCGTACCTCAACAAGCGCAATCGTTTCGTCACCGCCGCCAAGCAGTTCGCGGACAACGCCAACAATGGCAACCCCGCTGATTACAGTCAGTTCACCAAGAGCGAACTCCTCGCCATCGCGCAGTCCATCAACATGAAGGGCATTCCGACTTGGGTGCTGAAGGACTACAAGAGCGCGGTGAGCAAGGGGGTCTACGACCTGACCTCGCTCATCACTCCGGTCACCGTCTGATGCTGTTCATGCCCCGGCCCCCACAGGGGGCCGGGGCAGAGGCGTGGACTACTATCCGAGGGCCGAAGGCCCGAGGAAATTATTATCCTCCGCTTCGCTCCGGATAGTAGTGGACGCCACCTGGACGCCAGCCGGCACTTATCGGTCTCCAAAAACTTTCTACTTTACCGCTTGACTTTCCCCCGATCATCGGGTACAATACGCGCATGAACAGTTCTCTCTCCATCTTCGCCCGCGCTCTCGCTACCGAGAACCTTTCGTTCTCCTTCGACCCCACGGCTGAAACCGCTTCCTTCGATGTGAAGCAGCGTCACCTCGTCATGCCCGTTTGGAATGTCTCCGAAACGGTGCAGACCATGCTCATCGCGCATGAGATCAGCCACGCCCTGTGGACTCCCTACGAGCAGAGCGAGGCCATCCTTGATGCTGCGGAGAAGCAGGGCTACGACAAGACCCTCCTTCAGCGCATCGCCAATGTCGTGGAGGATGTCCGCATTGAGAAGTTGATGAAGGACAAGTACCCCGGCACTCGCCGCGACTTCTTCTTGGGCTACAAGGAGATCGTGGATCGGGATATGTTCTCCTTCTCCAAGATGGACATTCCCAACGCCACCATCATCAACCGCCTCAACCTTCACTTCAAGTGGGGTGTGCCGGGATTCCTTGATGTTCCGTTCAGCCGCGAGGAGCAGCAGATCGTGGACGAGGTGGATGCCGTGGTCACCTTTGAGGAGGTGTACGAGGTCGCCAAGCGTCTGTACGATCATCCCTCCATGCAGGGCGTTCGGGAGCAGATGGAGAAGCAGAAGGGTCAGCAGCCCGACAATGGCAAGATGCATAAGGGTGACGGTGCTGCGGACTTTGCGGAGTTCACCAACGGCGGCAAGAAGGACGGGGAGGAGTATAGCCACCCAACCCTGACCATCTCCCCGATCAAGGAGATGGACAAGGCCATCCTGTCCACCGAGTTCCTGCTTTCGGAGTTTGAGAAGTCCAACGAGGGCCGTCCGCTCAACCTTGATAACTACCGCAAGTTCGTCAAGGACTCCGATGCCTTCGTTCGTCAGTTGGCCTCGCAGTTCGACCGCCGCAAGGCTGCGGACGAGATCCGCCGGGAGCGTCCCAAGCAGACCGGGATGCTGAACCTTGACCGCCTCCATCAGTACCGCACCCATGATGACATCTTCATCAGCAAGATCGTCAAGCAGGACGGCAAGAATCACGGCATCGTGTTCCTGCTTGACTTTTCCGGTAGCATGGGTTACCGCCTCTCCGATACGCTGTTGCAGGTGATTCAGTTGGTGTGGTTCTGCGAGAAGGTGAAGATTCCGTTTGAGGTGTTCTCCTTCACCGATGTCAATGCCCGTGCCATCCACGGCCATGACCAATACGAAAAGATGTTCAAGGAGTTGCAGAAGCAGGGCATGGAGTACGATGCTGTTGTTGAGTTTCTGCACAACCTCCCCTCGCAGAATCCCAAGCCCACTTCGGTTCGCTACGAGGATACCCGCCTCGTCAACCTCGCCTCCTCGCGGGACAGCGCGGGTAAGCGTGAGCGTCTGCTTGCCTACATCTATGAGTCGCTGATCGTGGACGAGCGCAGCGTCATGTACCCCGGTTGCCTCCACCTTCACGGTACGCCCACCGTTGAGGCCGTGGCTATCGCCTCGCAGTTCATGCAGGATTGGGTGCAGCAGCAGAACATTCAGATTCCCACCTTCATGCTCGTCACCGATGGTCAGGCCAACGGTGTGTCGATTGAGAATCACAAGATGGCAGACTCCTTCTACTACCTCAAGGACGGTAGCACCATCACCGTGGTCAACGAGATTTACGGAACGGCGTACCGCTTCAACATGAAGGACTACTTCGGCCAATGCGTTTCCAACATCGCCATCGCCGGAATGATGGAGTCGATGCGTACCAAGTTGAACGCTCGTATCGTTGGGATGTATGTCGCGGGACACAATCTCCACAGCAATGAGTTCATCAACTTCTGCCTGTCCAACGAGGAGCGCAGGGAGTTGCAGACTTCGACTCGCGGTATTGAATGGGACGGTTCGCAGCGTCAGAAGGCTGCGGAGCAGGGCTACAAGGATGGCGCGATTGTGTGCCACCCCGATGCCTACCCCGGCTTCGACTCCTTCTTCATCTGCAAGACCCCCAAGATCGTCAAGGATGCGGATGCGATTGCGGACAGCGGAACCTTCACCAAGATCAAGAATACCTTTGTCAAGACGATGGCAAAGCGCAGCGTCAGCCGCGTGTTCCTCACCCGGTATGTGGACATCGTGGCGGGGCAGAAGATCCCTAACCCCAACACGGGGCAGAATGCCCTGCCGTGGAAGGTGGGAGCAAACTAACGGACAAGGCCCAGGGAGGGAAGGAGAGAGCCCTCCCTGGGCCACATAGGGGCCGAGCTACTATCAGAAATCCTCCGAGGATTTCTGATTTTTTAATCCTCCGGATAGTAGTCTGGACGGGACGGTACCTGGACGGGATGGCGCAGGTATCGAGAGGGCCGGGCGTTTCCCCCAAACTAATTTAATTTCTTATAGGTCCTACACTCAGGACGTAGCTGGATATAAGTCCTTATCTGGCAAGGGTTTACTTGACTTGTCCCCTGTATGGGCTATATTATGGGTCTGTTCATGCGTCCGATAGCCCCCTGTCCCCTGTGCACCGTTATCAGACTTGTCGGGGCTGGGGGTTATCGGATGTTTATAGATATTCGGACTTTCAAAAATTTTAAAATTTTTGTGGACAGGATCCAGGACGGCTCTGAGCTCTGGTCTATTCATATTCCTACAAAATATAATAAATTCTTAGATCTACTATCAGGGGTTTGAGGGTCCCGCTGGGAGACAGGACCTGCACCCCTTGGACAGGATAAAAAGCCCGGACAGGACGAAAACCTTAAATTGTCTGGACAAGATTCAAAATATTGAGTTTTTGCGGGCTTTGTACGGACAGGATCTAAAATTGTTCAAAATTTGTCAAAATTTGCTTAAAAATTTGTAATAATTGCTTGACTGCCTAGGATTGGCTATAAGAGGACGGCTTTTAAAGGCTCCCTAGGGCTATTGGCGACCCTAAAAGGGCTGTAAACGCCTTTAAAGGGCTTGGAGGGGGTGTGAGGGGGTTGGGGTCTAACTCAAACTTTCTAAAATATTCTTAAAAATTCTTTACCCCTCTCACACCTATATCCACCCCTCTTTACCCCTCTTTTTTAATTTGTTTTCAAAGAATTTAAAGGCTTTGCCAGCGTATCCTTTATTTGTTTATTACTTCCCTTGTATTGCCCATAGATTCTATCAATATCCTCTTGTGGAAGATTCCCAAGATCATATCTCTTTAAAAAATCTTGTTTAAGTTTATCCTCTATTTGCTGATTGTATTTTTTTTCAAATTTTATATCAGCATCTGTATCATACGGATCTTCCCAATTTTCAATTGGTGTAATTTCTTCAAATCCGGGTTTTGTTCCTACTACTCCAGTAACATCTTCATCTGAATTGTAAGTTGTTATTCCTCCGCGAGCACCCCTCCAAAGAAAATCGTACAGTTGATGGGCCTCTCTGGGGGCATCTCTTCCTACAAGTTCTCGCTTCCAATAGCGGTAATCTTCTTCGGACTTTGGATTATTTTCATAATTTTTTTGTCTTTTTGCAGCGTTTAAGCCCCACAACTCTGACATTTTGTCGTCTGGGAGTTGTTTTTCTTCTGCCTCCTGCGACTGGGTAAGGGCTTCCATATCAGAATCTACCTCTGTGGAAACGGGGGGTTGTTCCTCTTCTTCGTCATTTCTTCGCTCAACTAAAAATTCTTTGAAAGATTTAATCATGGTAGTCTACTCCAATGAAATCATGTCCGTTCTTTTTCAATTTTCCAACAAATTCGTGAACCGCTTTTCTTATATTTACATTTGATTCAATTTTTTCAGATATGTCTCGGCCATCTTTTGTTTTATATTTTACGGTTGCTGCCCACTTTTGATTTGGCTTATCCAGGTATGGATCAAAATTTTCAAGTTTCATTTGTGGGACTATTGTTGGAAAATTTCTTTTTTCTCTTGTTCTCCTACCAACTGCTGCAAATCCCTCTGGGTCGCCAATCAATTCACCTCCATCTGAAAGATTAAAAGCTAATCCAATATCAGAATTAAAATTTTTTTCTCCATACATTCTTCCTTTGTCGGTTCTTGGATTTAATGCAGAAGCAAAATACATATCCGTAGCCCAGTTGGGATTATATTGGTTGTAAAAAGATGCGGCGTTCAATAAATTCGCAGCGCGTTGTTCTTTTGATGGTATTTCTTCTTTTTTGTATAACTCTGAAGGGAACATTGTTGGATTTACTAATCCCTGTCTCTGTCTTTGTCTAACTGCTTTTAAACCTTCTGGATTGGCAACCAATTCACCTTCCGGCGATAAATCAAACCCAAGGCCAACATCTGTATTAAAAGTTTTTTCAGTTTGCATTCTTTCTTTTGGTGGTGGTGGTGTCAGCATTCCCCCATACGATGACATTGCTGCCTGCGTACCTTGCGTCAAGGCACTTCCTAGCATTGTTCCGGCCCCAGCCAAAGCAGCAGAACCGATTGATGCTACGGGGAATTGTCTGCCCTGTGCTGTTCCGCTACGAAGTCTATCGGCAACAACTTTTGCAGGCATATCGGCTCGTAACCCACTACCCGATGTTTCTAAATCTCTTGCAATATTTCTTAGTGCATATTTTTCATTCCATTCATTACGATTTGCTCCATGGCTTAAGCTCGCAACCAACTGTCCAGTTTTTGGATTTATTATTTTGATATGTTTTGGGCCATGTTCAACTTTGTAACCAACGTTTCTTGCAAATTGCATAACTTCGGCTTGAGATCTGTTTCCAAGTGGATCAATGCCAAATAAAGTTTTTCCTGCTCCACCTTCAAGTAAGAAATAGCTAAACTTTTTCATGTAACTATTTATGCCTTTTTTGCTGCAAAGCCGTTGACTGGGAGTGCCTAGGTGCTATAGTATGAGCCTAACAGCAATCACCCCCTCCATAGGAGTATGCAAGTGAAAAGTTTGGCTATCAAAGTAAAATCCTACCCCCGTCACAAGCCCACACTCACCAAGAGGATTAAAATTGAGATTGATTCTGAACTTGCTTCGGGTCCTAAAAATGTGAGTGTGGCGGCAATTGTCTATACCAAAAAAGAAATCCCAGGCCGTCTGATTAACAGCGCACCCGATGGTGTGAGTGCATTCTTTTTGGATAATGCGGCAGAAGAAAACAACCCAAAGCAGTTTGGTCTCAAGTTTTTTTACTATTGTGCGACGGAAGCCTATTGCGCTTGGAAGCGTCAACAGTTGGCAGCAGAGGTTGGCCTTGCTCCTCCCGTTGGTAAAATGATTGTCTTGATGCATGGCAATCGAATTCTTCACTACGGCTATCAAACTGCTGTTGCCAATACTGACTTTAAAAAGTCAGATATCAGTCCAAAACTGGTTAACGAGTTGAGCAAAAATCTTGAAAAAATTAATATTCCTGAAGACTATTGTGTTGACTGCGGTTGTACTTACGATGATGACGGCAATCCTATTTACGATAGTGTTCTTGGACAAGATCTTCATCAGGATAACTATGCCATTTGGCAAGGCAATCTAGTTTGCATTGATTTCGGCATTGATTCGGTGTCTGGTTCTTGACTAACCTTTAACACGGAGTATAATAAGACTATGAACAAGACAATCGCAATGAAAAAGAACTACGAGAATCTTTAAACATGGCTCTTCCAAATTTTACAAGCAAAACTTTTGTTGCAGAATGCTACGAATACGGAAATGGTGAGCGTTGCATTAAAATTTATCACAAAAATTTAACCACCTATAGCGCACATAAGGCCGTTCTTTATGATCCAGTAACTATTTTTAAGTTTGCCAATTGGGTTGTAAAAGCAGCGGAATGGGTTTCACAGCAAAAGCCTTTTAAAGCAAAAAAACCAAATGCTGTTCAGCCCTCAAAGGATTAAAAATTATGCCCGACTACCAGCCAATAGATTACCGTCTACGCTGCCATACCAAGCGCACCGATCTCCCTTCGGATGTTTTGCGGGACATTAGTGAGGCGTATGCGGAGATTGAGCGGTTGCGCAGTGAACTTGAGGACGCAAAGATTCAGATTGCAAACATGGAAGATGATTACTTCCGAATCAGGAGGCACGATGAGTAAGAAGATGACCAAAGAGCGTTGGAACTACCTTATGCAGCCATTTATTGGCGATGAGAATGTAATGCTCACCGCAGAGGAACTGAACGAGGGATGGCATTGGTGCGAGGAGTGGGACGGCCTGCTTATCCATGTGGATGACGATGAGTTTGTCTCATGCACCTGTGGCTTCATGGAGAAGTTCCGCACACCCGAACGCATCAAGGCAATGCAGGACAGGATTGCCAAGTGGAAGGGACCGCAGGACGCGATGCAGCGGCTTGCTGACTTGGATGAAGAATTGGGACTGAATTAAATGAGTATCATTAAATCTACAATTTACGCACAAGGCCAAAAGTTTTCACAGTCTACCTATCAAGGTTCTACTTACCTTGAGGCCACTTATACCAATCAAATTAATTTTGATTCCAACTTTAACATTACAAATTCAATAAAACCTTCATTGTATGGTTCGACTGTAAACAATTATCCTGAAGTTGATAAGCCATTCTTTATGGGATCATTTGATGGCTTTTGGATTCACAAGATCTACAATGATGGACACCTTGTAATGACCGTACAGGGTGTGGATCAGGATATGTTTATTCCGATTCAACACGACAGGGTTGAGAGTGTTGCAATGGAAACAGTAACCAATGAGGTTATTCCCTGCCCGGACTGCCCGGTACGCCCCCCTATTCCAGCACCCGGCACTGGCATTCTGATTGGTATTGCTGCTATTTGTGCTTGGGGACGAGTAAGATTTAGTTAAGCGTACATTTGCTGAACTTTATTATTTACCGAAGATCCCTTTTCTTTTTTAGCAATAAGATCAAATAATTTTTTACCTTGGGGGCTTCCAAGAATGTTAATTATAGAAGGCATAGTTCTATCTTTTTTAAACTCCGGAAACATTCCCTTACTGTATTTATCGAGAATCATATCTCGTAAGCCCTTTGCCTCATCATATGACATATTCATATTGACGTTTGGTAATCCTTTTTGTTGCATCCATGCTTTGGCTTGAGCTATTTGCCCTGGAATTTCTGAATTTCTAAAATATTTTGCAATTTTTTCATTATTTGGATGTGGGGGCATTTTAGTTTCAAATGAAGGGTCAGAAAGTATTTGATTAAATCTTGGTTCTACATATCCTCCAGTTTCACTCACACGATCTCTCCAAGCTTTAGAATACTCAGTATCACTAACAGTAAGTGCATCCCGCATTTCAGGCCATGATGTTTTTGGATTGTCCATACCCAAAACGTGTGTCATTTCATGGGCTGTCATATCTTTAAAAGGGAGTCTTAAATTAGGAATCCATTTTGGGCCAGCAGATGATGCAGGATTGATGGTAAAAGCTCTCGGAAGTAACTGTGAAGTTACTGCTTCAGCATTTACTATAGGTTCGATTACCCCTGTTAAATTTTCTGGTACATGTGTCCCAACATAGATATTAAATTTTTTGCCAAGACTAGAATTTGAATAGTCAGGAACTACAAATTCTGATGGATTTCTTGGTTTTAGGGATCCACCTTCCATTGGTTTTAAACCAGTTTCATATTTTTCTTGAGCTCTTTTTGCAAGTTTAACATTTTTTTCCGCATCTTTTCCGTATACCCCTTGTAAAACTTCCATGGGAGTAAGAGATGCTGTTGGATTTCCTACTTCAGGAACTAAAAATCCAAATTCGTTAGCTAATCTTTTGTAATTATCTGTTGCCGGAACTTCAGTAGAAAATCTTTGAGAAAAGAAAGGATCGGATATAGTGCTCAAATATTCACCCGACTTTTCAGCTTTCCAAGCAGAAATTTCATCATTAACAGCTCTTTCAGCTTTTAACATCGGTTCCATCATTTTTGCAGATCTTCCTACTCTAGCTACATTTCCAACAGCACCTACTACTGGAAATGTAGAGGCAAGAGAAAGTTTTGCCATCTCGTTATCACCTTGAGCCGCATACAAAGCAGCATCTGCAAAATCAAAAGGCTCACCTACTCCCGGAACCATACCTCCCACTGAAAAAGCTGAGTGATAAGTTTCGGGATCGGTTAATAAAGATTTAGTATATTCTTTAGCAAACATAGCTGGATCTGCAGCAACACCAGACGCAACCTCTTTTGCATATTCCAATGCAGGATCTATAATTGTTCGTTTTAAAGCGCCACTTGGAGCCTTTCCCCTGCTACGAGAAATACCCTGCCCATCATCGACAGCTTCTCTTAAAAAAGAAATAAATCCTTGCATATTGATATTTATAAGGTAAAATAAATATATTATGAACCCAAGAAATACAGTAACTATAAATTTATCTAAAGAAAATTTTTTAATTTTATTTGAAATGATTAACGACCACGTTACACATTTAAAAAATTTTATATCATTACATGGCGAAACAAATGGACTAAAAAAACAGCTTGAGTATGAAGAACAAATTCAAAGAATAATGCAAATTTCTCAAGAAAAAAATGATGAAGAAATGAAAATTCTTTACAAAGAATTGATAGCAAAACAAAATAAAAATTTTGAAGAAAATGAAAATTAATTTTGGATGGTTTATGTTCTTTACTTTTTTACCTGTGATAGCTTTGGCTATTTCATCAGTTTATATATCTATTGTTGAATGGTATAAACAAAATAGATAATTTTACGGGCATTAGCTCAGTTTGGTAGAGCGCCTGCTTTGGGAGCAGGAGGCCATTGGTTCAAATCCAGTATGCCCGACTAAATATTAAGATGAATAAGAATAATAATTTTGCTGAAAAATTTGTTCCTAAAACTAAAGAACAATTAAGAGAAGAAAACGAAAAAAAAGATTTTTTGCAGAGATATGAAATTTTTAAAGAACAAAATAAAAAGACAACTGTTCTTAGTGAAGATATAATAAAAGCTGCCGAAAAAATTACTAATAGTTCGTTTTATCAAAAACCACCACAGCAATCAACTGTGGTTGTACATTCATTAAATGAACAAATTGAAACTAAAATTAAACTTTCCGATCCATTAATTTTAAAAGATGGAAAAATTACCATTGATACACAAAAATTAACTGATCTAATTTCAAAACAAAATACTGAAATTTCTAATAAAACAATAGAACAATTTTTAAGAAGTAATGGCTTTGATAACATTTATGGCGGTGGAGCTGTTGGAATTAAAACAGAAGATGTAAATGGTAATCAAACTAATATCTTAAAATCGGTAGACGATATTATATTTAAAGGTGATGGCGTAACAATTACCCAACAAGGAAAAAATATTGAAGTTAATATTCCTGGTGCTAGTGTTGTTGCTGGAGACCCAACCATAGATTTTGCTAGAGAATCTACAGTTTTAGAAATTTATACTTATTTACAAGCAGCACTAAATGAAATTGATAACGTAACAAGTTTAATGTATCCGACTGGATATAGTGTAAACATAGGTGGCGGGGACTGGTCTGCAATATAATGTACAATCCTTCTTATAACCCAACCACAGATGACTTATACATTTATGGTCCAGGAAATTCTGGACCGCCTATAGGATTAAATACAAACTGTACATTATATCCTTATAGAGAATTTTATAAATCAATTAGTATAAGAAATAGAAGTTATGATAATTTGATAACTCCAGTTCCACCAGGAACTCCAGATTCTCTTCTTCCAAATTATTATAATACAAGCAATCCCCTTTTTAGTATTCACTCACCCACAATAGTAGCTGCTTCAGTTCATTACATATATAATCTTGCTTCAGATTTTATTGAATCAAAAACATTTACAAAATATACTGGAACAACAAGTGCAAGTCCTATTAATGAAATAAAATTTTGGAATTCAAATTTTACTGGTACTTGTGGATATGGCCCCTGGCTCTCTGCGTATAATTGTGTTCCAGAAAATCAAATAACTGGTGGAACAGCTTTTTTAATTCCAAAATATTTTTCTGGTTCACCAGAAATTCCTGGATTTGAAAGTGGAGCAACCTTTTATCAAATACTTTCTAAAGATCATGCATTAATGGAACTTAGTCCATTAGCTTCTTTTAATATGTCCCAGAGAAAAATGGAAATATTAGATATTTTTTCTTTAATTACAGAAGAACAAAGAAATAATATATTTGATTACTTCCAAGAAAAAAATGTTTTTTTAAATTATAAAACTTATCTTTTTTTCTTTCCAATTATTGATTGTTATTTGTGGGATGGAAATGACAAACTTGTGCCTCTTGAATATCTAAGCATAACGTTAACAATGTCATCAAACTATAGTATATCAAATACTTCAGCACCTCTGGCTTCTTTTTTTACACCAGAGGGTTCTATAGTTTCAACTGGTGATTCTTCTAGTAAAATGTTATGCCTTAGAGGAGAAACTTTATACTTTTTAGGACATGTACTTGCTGGAGTTGGGGGTCCTGCATATGGTTTGGGCACAATGCCTTTTCATAATTTTTTACAAGGAAAAAATATTGATAAAAATCATTACACGTCTACCCTAAATCAAGGTTTAACTCTTGCAACAAAAATAGATTTTGAAAGAATTAAAACAGCTTCTCAGTCTCTAATCACATCACTAACTAATTTATATAACAGAGTATCATAATATGCCAATACCAACAGGAATTACAGGACCAATAAAACCAAGAACAAACGGAACAGCAAATCCAAGTGGCAGTTTGGGAAATTTACCAGGTATAACTTTTTCAAATTCATTACCAGCTACACTGGGAACAGGTTCTGGGACCGAAAATGAATTATTTACAAAAATTCCTTTTTCTAGTAATACTTCTGGAATAACATCAGATTATGCTGGTCAAATATTTTTAAATTCCTACATGTTAAGGCCATATCTTGCATTAGTGTCTGGATTTTTTCCTGATTATTATATCGATGAACATAAAAATGTTACGAGTACTTTTAATAAAGAAACAAATTCAAAATCTTTTTCTGGTGTTTTTGGTGGAACCAGAGACAAATATGAAATTATAACTTTAGATTATACCGATACTATTGTTTTAACTAGTTTGGCGGGTGCAACTGCATCCGTTGCTAGTAATATTACCTTTAATCATCAAGTTGTTAGTGGTGGAACCACAGTTATAGCAAAAGAAATACTGTGGAGAAAACTCGGTAGAGTAGCCCAATAATTAAAAAGTGAGTATTTGACAGAAAACACTTGCCAACGGTAAGACTTGATGTATAATACTTCTATGAAAACTCTACTTAATAAACTTGCAATCCCCTTTGCCGTACTTCTTAGTGTAAATGCTATTGGTTTTGTTTATTATAAAAACTTTGAAGGTGCAGTGATTGGAAGTATTGTTGGAATGGTTGTTGCATTTCTTGCTACAGAAATTCGCGCAAAGTTTGATTGACAACAGGCCCCTTCGTCTAGTTGGTCCAGGACACGGCCCTTTCAAGGCCATAACATGGGTTCGAATCCCGTAGGGGTCATTATGAAAAATATAGAAGATAGCATTAGAGAGTTGGCAGATAAATGGAGATATGCCCACATGGAATCATCAAATATTTGTCGCGATGCTGCTGAAGAATTGCGTGTAATGAAAATTCAACTTCAAGCCGCAAATAGAGAACTTGAAATTTACAGGGAAATGAATAAGTCTAAGTTTATTCCTAATAATGTTAACCTTCCAGTTGGATGGGGAAAAGGAAAAGATGAGTGATACTATTGATCGCCGCAATTTGATAGATCACTACAAATATTGGAACGATGATGCTATACGAGCAGACCTTGATGACAAGCGTCTTAATTATTCAGTTGTTTGTTGCAATATTGGGAATGACTTTAATATTGCTACCGTCATTCGCAATGCTAATGCGTTTCTTGCGAAAGAAGTTGTAATTTACGGAAGCAAAAAGTATGACAGACGTGGGACGGTAGGCACACATCATTATACAAACTTTCGTCATGTAAAAACTATTGACGATTTGGGAGATTATATTTCTCTAAAGCGTTCAGCATATTGTGGACACGTTAAAGTTATTGGTATTGATAATGTACCGGACGCGATGGACGTAAACACATATAACTTTGATATTGGTATACATTACATTATGGTATTTGGACAGGAACAAATAGGCATTCCTGCAGATGTGCTAAGTATCTGTGATAATGTTGTTTACATTCCACAATACGGATCTGTGCGAAGCATCAATGTTGGTTGTGCCAGTTCCATTATAATGAACAATTATTGTTCAAAGATTTACTCCTTCGTAGTGTAACGGTAGCACCAGAGACTTTGGATCTCTTTGTCTAGGTTCGAATCCTAGCGAAGGAATTAGGAGATTATTA
>Ga0129336_10001498_pt1 | contig 14158 bp, 13 predicted proteins | sample CPB6_02_DNA_FD_96878 | JGI IMG/M metagenome (GOLD analysis project Ga0129336, IMG submission 96878) | Freshwater to marine salinity gradient microbial communities from Chesapeake Bay, USA - CPBay_Sum_0.6_0.2_DNA | ecosystem: Environmental > Aquatic > Marine > Coastal | place: USA: Chesapeake...
GGCGAGGTCCAATCCAGCGTCGAAGCCTGCCCACCCTGAAAACACCGAACTGGACACTGCTGGTCCAGGGCCTGGACCTGCACCTTGAGGCGGCCCGGGCCATGCTCAACAGGTTTCGCTTTATTCCGGATGCGCGGCTGGATGATCTGATGGTCAGCTTTGCCACTGAAGGCGGTGGCGTCGGTCCGCACTACGACAGCTACGATGTATTCCTGCTGCAGGCCCAGGGCAGGCGGCGTTGGCGAATTGCCCGCCGCTTTGACACCGCGCTGCGATCGGATGTGCCCTTGAAGATGTTGGCCAATTTCCAGGCTGAGCAGGAGTTTGTGCTGGAAGCGGGCGATATGCTCTATCTGCCTCCGCACTTTGCGCATGATGGCATTGCTGAACAGGGCGAGTGCATGACCTATTCCATTGGTTTTCGCTCACCCGCGCGTGCTGAACTGGCGCAGGAATTATTGCAGCGGCTGGCTGATCAGGCTGGCGAGGGCTTGGACGAGCAGCGTTACCGGGATCCAGCTCAGGCTGCGACAAGCGCTGCAGCGCATATTCCAGCAGCGTTGGAGGAGTTTGCCCGACAGTCTGTCATGGCCGCCTTGAAAGATCCGCACGCTCTGGCACAGGCCTTGGGTGAATTGCTCAGCGAGCCCAAACCCCAAGTCTGGTTTGAGCCCGGTCGGCTGCTCAGCGGCCGAAGGGGCGTGGTGCTGGACCGTCGCACCCGCATGCTGTTTGACGACCGGCATGTTTACATCAATGGTGAGAGTTTTCTGGCAGCGGGTCAGGATGCCCAACTGATGCGCCACCTGGCAAATGAACGATGCCTGGCCACGCAGGAGGTGGCGCGCCTGAGCAAGGAGGCGCTGGGCTTGTTGAAAGTGTGGTGTGCGTCCGGATGGTTGCACCCGAACAAGTGAAATCCCCGGTCTGAACGGTTCAACGCCGATCAGCAGGTAGTGGCGTCGCCAGCCACTGGTGGACCAACTCCACCCAGAGTGTGCCGCCCAATGGAATCAGATCATCGTTGAAGTCATAGCTGGTGTTGTGCAGGGTGCATGGACCGCCCCCATGCCCAATTTCCCGGTGCGACCCATCGCCGTTATAGAGAAAGCCATAGGTACCGGGACAGGCTTCGAGCATGAAGGCAAAATCTTCGGCCACCATGGTGGGTTCCTGATCGATCACATTTTCTGCTCCCACTATGCCGGCCATCACGCGCCGGATGAACCCGGCTTCGTAGCTGGAATTGACGGTGGGTGGATAGCTGCGCACGAATTCGAATTCGCAACTCGCTCCGAAGGCAGCGCACAGGTGCTGTGCAAGCTCCCGCATGCGTCGCTCGATCAGGTCGAGTACCTCGGTGGAAAAAGTGCGCACCGTACCCTGCAACTCGCAGCTGTCAGGCACCACATTGGAGGCCTCGCCGGCATGGATCATGGTCACCGAGATGACGCCCGTATCGATGGGTTTTTTGTTGCGGGTGATGATGGTCTGGAAAGCCTCGGTCATCTGGCAGGCCACCGGCACCGGGTCAATGCCGTTGTTGGGCATCGCCGCATGGCAGCCCTTGCCACGGATGGTGATTTTGAATCGGTTGCTCGAAGCCATGACGGGTCCGGCACTGGCAGCGAAGCGGCCTACCCCCGCGCCCGGCCAGTTGTGCACCCCGAAAACCGCCTCCATTGGAAATTTCTTGAACAGGCCATCGTCGATCATGGCCTTGGCCCCGCCACCACCTTCTTCAGCAGGCTGAAAAATCAGGTAGACCGTACCGTCAAAGGCGCGCGTCCTGGCCAGTTGCTGCGCAGCTGCCAGCAGCATGGCCATATGACCATCATGCCCGCAGGCGTGCATCTTGCCTGCGTGCTGGCTGGCATGCGCAAAGGTGTTGAGCTCCTGCAGGGGCAGGGCGTCCATATCGGCCCGGATACCCAGGGCGCGGCCACATGCGCCAGCATCACGCCCATGCAGGATGCCCACCACGCCTGTGCCGCCCAGGCCGACATGGATCGGGATGCCCCAAGCCTCCAACTGCTTGGCCAGCAGTGCGGAAGTTCGGTGCTCTTCATAGCCCAGTTCAGGGTGGGCGTGCAGGTCGCGCCGGATGGACCGTAGCGCAGGCAGGTCGCCAAGAATGGATTCATGCAGTTTCATGGGATTGGGTTCCTCCGGCCTTTGGGTCTTCAGGCGATATCAAGCTGATGGATTCCGAATTGTCCGCGCCGACGATCGGCGAAAAACAATTCCAAAGTTTCTTTGACCGACCGAAAGGCAATGTCGTCCCAGGGAATGTCCTCTTCCCGGTAGAGCCGGGCCTCGATCGTCTCCACCCCCGGTTCGAAGTGCTCGTTCAACAAGCGAGCGCGGTAAAAAAGGTGCACCTGGCCGACGCGGGCGATATTGAGTATGCTGAACAGGCCCTCCATCTCGATGCTCGCTCCCGCTTCCTCGATGGTTTCACGCACTGCGCCCTGGGCGGTGGTTTCCCCCAGCTCAAGAAAACCTGCTGGAAGTGTCCACTTGCCAAAGCGTGGCTCGATGTTGCGCTTGCACAGCAATACCCTGTCGCCAAAATACGGAACAGTACCCACCACATTGAGCGGGTTTTCATAATGGATGGTGGTGCAGGCGGGGCAGACGGCCCGTTGATGGGTATCACCATCGTCCGGTACGCGATAGATAACCGCAGTACCGCAATTCCGGCAATGCTTGATAGCGCTTCTTTGCATGCCCACAGTGTATTGGAAACAGAAGCGGCAAGGGCTCCCGAAGGAGCCCTTGCTGGCTAAGGTGCAATGAATCAGCCTTTGCCATGCTTGGCAATCAGCGATTTGGCTGCTGCCAACAGCTTGTTGCCATCATATCCCCGCTTGTTCATGTCAGCCACCCATTCATCATCGACCATGCTAGAGCGTTTGACAAACTCCTGAGTCTCCGCTTGTGTGAACTGGTAGATGGTGTTGCCGCGATCCACTGCGGTCTTGCGCCCAGGTACATCATTGGATTGTTGAACCTTGCCCAGCCAGGCTGAGGTGGCCAGGCCCGAGTTGTTGTCGATCACTTTTTTCAGGTCAGGTGGCAAGGACTCGTACTTGGCCTTGTTCATGGTCAAGACAAAGGTGGTGGTGTACAGGCCCGGCGAGTTGGCAGGAAACTCACTGTGGAACTTGGTCAATTCCTGCACCTTGACAGCAGGCACCACTTCCCAGGGGATGGCGCAACCGTCAATGGTGCCCTTGGACAAGGCATCCGGAATCTGCGGCAAAGGCATGCCAACCGGGGTGGCGCCGATAGCCTGCAGCAACTTGGTGACCTGACGAGTCGGGCCGCGCACCTTCATGCCACGCAGGTCAGCGGCAGACTTGATGAGCTCGTCCTTGGAGTGGAACATGCCCGGACCGTGGACATGCAAGGCCAGCACATGGGTGTCCTTGAACTCATCCGGTGCCATGGTTTGCACATATTCCCAATAAGCCTTGGATGTGGCCTCGCCATTGTTCAGCATGAAAGGCAACTCGAACACCTCAATACGGGGGAAGCGACCCGCAGTATTGCCGGGCAAGGTCCAGACCACATCAACCACACCATCGCGGGCCTGGTCGTAGAGCTGGACTGGCGAGCCACCCAATTGCATGGCAGGGTAAGCCTCGAACTTGATGCGACCACCTGATTCCTTTTCCACCTTTTCCATCCAGGGCTTGTGCATGGTGAGCCAAACGCCCGAAGCGGGAGACATGAAGGTGTGAAATTTCAGGGTGACGCTCTGCTGGGCAAAACCCGACAAGGCCGGTGTGCCCATGACGGCAGCCGCAGCAGTGGATTTGAGCAGTTGGCGACGCTGGATCATAAAGTTCTCCTCAGGTTGCAATTCCATGAAAATACTGCAAATCGGCGGTGGGTGAAAGAGGGAAATCCCTCATCCGATGTATTTCACCAGCCATAGTGAAATAGCCGGAAAAAACAGCAGTAGCAGGGTACGCACCACATCACTGGCCAGAAAAGGCATGACCCCACGATAGCTTTCGGCGATCGGCACATCTTTTGCCATACCGTTGACCACATAGACATTGAGGCCAACCGGAGGTGCCAGCAGCCCAAAGCCGACAGTCATCAACACCATGATGCCAAACCAGATGGCAACCGATTCACGCGGCATGCCAAAGTCCAGGCCAATCACCAGGGGGAAGAATATCGGAATGGTCAGCAAAATCATGGACAGTTCATCCATGACGGCGCCCAATACCACGTACAGCAGCAGAATGGCCGAGACCACCATCAAGGGCGGTAGGCCCCAGCTTGACACCAAAGCAGCGAGCTGGCTGGGGACCTGGGTCAGTGCCAGCGCAGCGTTCATCAAATCCGCGCCCAGGAAGATCAGAAAGATCATGGCCGAACCTTCGGCGGTGGCGTAAAAGCAGTGCTTGACCTTGCTGAAATTGAGCTCGCGCTTGACCAGCGCCGCTATGAAAGTGGCAGCTGCACCGACGGCCGCCCCTTCGGTGGGGGTAAAGATGCCACCGTAGATGCCGCCAAACACCAGCAGAAAGATCAAGCCGATTGGCAACACCCCAGCCAGCGATTGCAGGGTAATGCGCTCGCGCGGTGCGTTAGCAAGCGGGGCCTGGCCCGGTACCAAACGAACATAGATCGCAATGGCGACCATATAGCCAAGCATGGCAATCAGGCCGGGCACCATGGCGGCGGCAAACAGCTTGGCGATGTTCTGCTCGGTCAGGATGGCGTAGATCACCAGCGGTACGGATGGCGGAATCAGGATGCCCAGGGTGCCACCAGCAGCCAGGGTGCCCGTGGACAAGCGCCCCGAATAGCCATGGCGCTTCAATTCCGGCAGGGCTACCGAGGTGATGGTGGCCGCCGTGGCCACCGACGAGCCGCAAATGGCGCCAAAAGCCGCGCTGGCCAGGACAGCAGCCATGGCCAAGCCGCCTCGTAAACTTGACATCAGGGCGCTGGCGAAACTGAACAGAGCCTTGGAAATTCCACCCTGGGTGGCAAAGTTGCCCATCAGGATGAAGAGGGGAATCACTGACAGGTCATAGCTGGCAAACCGTGCGAAAGCCTGGGTGTTGAGGAAGTTGGCCAATGGCAGCCAGCCTGCCTGCAGCACATAGCCGAAGCAGCCAGCAACAAACATCGATATCGCAATCGGCGTTCGCAGGGCCATGAGTACCAGCATGATGGCAAAAATCAGCAGGCAAAGTACCACCGGGGTCATCAGCTTACTTCCTCTGACTTGGGAAAGCCGCACAAGGCCTGCCACAAGCCAATCAGGGCGGTCAGGGCCAATGGCGGGACCATGAGGCTGTAAACAATCCACTCGGGAAAGCCCAGCATCATGCTGCCGGATTGGCTGGTCCAGGCATTGATTCCGCCCAATGTGGAGCGCCAGGTCAGCAAGGCCATTACCAGTCCGAGCCAAAGGGCTCCAATTCGATCCAGCATGGCGTTGAGGTTGGGGCTGGCATTGGCGGTAAAGAAGTCGACGATGATATTTCCCCGTTTAATCTGGCACCAGGGCAAAAACAGTGCAATGGCTGCACCCGCTGCCACAGCTGTGAGCTCGAAGTCACCCACCAGGGTAGATCCAGTGGTATTGCGCCCAATCACGCTGACACAGGTGATCAGGGTGATGACGGTCAGCAGCATGCCAGCCAGAATGGCACAAAACTTAGCCAGCAACTTCAACAACTTGTACATCGCTCTTCAGCCGACAAGCCCATTTCCTGTGCATGGGCGACGTAATTGCGGCCCACGCAATAGATGCGCGCTACCGGAAAGCGCTGCTGGCTGCCTGTTACAGGAACCGAAACAGTGGCGGGCGGGCTGATGACGTAACTCATGAAATTCTTTCTTCCCGGTGAATGCCCAGCGCCTGATGTGCGGGACGATCAGAAAAACTAAACAGCACACAACCCTGGGCAGAATGCAAGCGCAGGGTTTGCCAGGATGGCACGACAAAATGGTCGCGCGGGTTGAAGTGGAATCGTACCGTACCCGTTGTCCCAGTCACCTCTGCGGTTCCAGAGCCTTCCACCACGCTATAGACAGCTCCATCCGTCTGGCGCCAGGCTTTACCCTCAAAGCCGGAGGGCAGACGTTGCAAGAAGGGTTGGATGGTGGGCATTGGCGCCCCTCCACTCAGCGGGTTGATATAACGCAACTTGAATCCGTCCCAGGGATCTACCGGACTATGAGCTTCGAGCTGATGCAGGGCTTCACGGCTGCGTGCATAGGGGTAGTTGAAGATCGGGGAGGACTGACCAAAGGGCGAGCTGCTTCGAACTGGCGCCATATTGTGGCCAAAGTTGGCGTAGCTGCTGCCCTCATTGCGGGTGACGGGCTGGGAGATGGCAGCACCATTTTCAGCAAAGCCCGCGTCGAAGAAACTGACCATGGGAATATCCAGACCGTCGAGCCAGACCACTGGCTCGTTGACTTCATTGCCATGGTCATGCCAGGTCCAGCTGGGCGTGATGATGAAGTCGCCCGGATGCATCAGGGTGCGCTCGCCATCCACCGCGGTGTAGGCCCCCGTGCCTTCAACAATGAAGCGCAACGCGCTCTGGGTATGGCGATGGCTGGGCGCCACCTCACCCGGCAGGATCAGCTGCAAACCCGCATACAGCGATTGGGTGATCGCAGATTTGCCCGGTAATCCTGGGTTTTCCAAAATCAGCACCCGGCGCACCGCCTCTTCGGCGCTGATCAATTCGCCTGCCCGCTGCAGGAAAGGGCGAACCTGCTCGTAGCGCCACAGGGTTGAAACGCATGGAGAGTTGGGCTGGGGCGGCACCAGGGCATGCAAAACTTCCCACAAAGGCGTCAGGTGCAGCGGGGACATATCCCGGTAGAGCTGCTGACGCTCATGGGCCAGACTTTCGGCTTCAGAGGGCGGGGCGTTCATCGAGGGCTCCAGTCGTGGCGGAGAAGCCTGACTATAAGTCAGGCTTCAGGCTGACTTGGCCAGAAGATTGAAATGCTCGACAGTGGGCGGCGCTGCAAAAAAAGATCCCACAATGGCGCGCCATTCGGCAAATGCCGGAGACTGGCGGAAATGCTGGGTGTGGTCTTCCAGGGTTTCCCAGAAGATCATCAGCAAATAGCGCTCAGGGCTTTCAATGCCCTTATTGACCTTGAAGCCGCGATAGCCCTTGGCTTTGCTGATCACGGTGTTGACGCCGCGCTGGATGGCTTCATCAAAAGCGGCTTGTTGGCCCGGATGGATCCGGATATCAGCGAGTTCAAGAACCATAAATTCGACTCCAGGAGATAGGGTAAAACTCCAAGTCTAACGCCCTGGCCAAGAAATCCGGTATATCCTAATGTGCATGAAACTGCATAACTACTACCGCTCCTCGGCCTCCTTTCGGGTGCGTATTGCCATGGCGCTCAAGGGCCTGGACTATGAATACCTGGCAATCCATCTGGCGCGTGGCGAGCACAGACTGCCCGAATATGCTGCTCTTTCAGCAGATCGACTGGTACCCCTGCTGGAAGTGAATGATGTGCGTCTGTCCCAGTCTATGGCGATCATCGAATACCTGGATGAGACTTTTCCTGATCCCGCCTTGTTGCCTGCCGATTCCTTGGGACGCGCCCAGGTGCGCGGGCTGGCGCAGACAGTGGCCTGCGAAATTCATCCAGTCAATAATCTACGCGTGCTGAAATATCTCAGCAATGTACTCAAGCTAGACGAAGAGGCGAAAAACCGCTGGTACTGTCATTGGATTCGTGATGGACTTGAAGGTTTTGAGCGGCAGCTGATCCAGTTGAACCAGCAGCGTCGCCAGGCCGGTCTGGCTGCCTCACGCTTCTGCTTTGGCGATTCTCCCACCATGGCCGATTGTTGTCTGGTGCCTCAGATCTTTAATGCACAGCGCTTTGACTGCGATCTGAGCGGCCTGCCGCTGACCATGGCTGCTTTTGAGGCGTGTATGCAATTACCGGCATTCCAGCAGGCCCAGCCCGCCAATTGCCCGGACTTTGAGCCCTGAGCCGCATTTGACCGACGGACATGCATGACGCCTGGCTGCAACCCCAATGGCCAGCCCCGCCTTGGGTACAGGCGATCTGCACCACACGCCAGGGAGGTGTATCCAAGTCCCCCTTCGACAGCTTTAATTTGGGGGATCATGTCGGCGACGATCCAGAAGCAGTGCAGCGCAACCGGCAGGCTCTCAGGGATTCTCTGGTCGCTCGGCCTGTTTTTTTGTCACAGTTGCACGGGGTGGAGGTGCAGCCGCTGGCGCTCGAACAGGCTGATGGCTTGCCCGCCGATGCCAGCCTGACCCGTGCTGCCGGGCTGGCCTGCACCATCCTGGTGGCCGACTGTCTGCCGATTCTGTTCACCGATCGATCAGGCAGCTTTGTCGCAGCAGCCCACGCGGGTTGGCGCGGGCTAGCTGGATTGCAGGGTCGTGGGGTGCTGGAAAGCCTGGTCGATCAGGTGCTGGCAACAGGCAACACATCGACTGAGGCGCTTCTGGCCTGGATTGGCCCCGGGATCGGGCCGCAAGCCTTCGAGGTCGGCAGTGAGGTGCGCGACATCTTTGTGGACAGCGACCCCAACGCGGCGATCTGCTTTCAGCCCACTGACCGAGATGGCAAATGGCTGGCAGATCTGGCCCAATTGGCCCGTCTGCGCCTGGGCAAACTGGGCATGCGCAATATTTTTGGCAATGATGGCAGCAAGGATTGGTGCACGGTGCACAACCCCTCACGGTTCTTTTCGCACCGGCGCGATCGAATCAGCGGCCGAATGGCTGCCTGTATCTGGCTGGCCCGCTGAGGGGGGGCTGGAAGCAGAATCTTGCCTGGACCGCAGTGCCCGCTTGCGCGCGGGGGTGGTCAGGATATACATCACCAGAGCCACCGGCGCGATGCCGTAGAGTACCAGGGTGATCAGGGCTCCCAACAGACTGCCCACTGGGCTGGCCGCTTCAGCAGCAGCCATCATGACGGCCACATAGAGCCAGGCCAGGGCAACCAGATAGCCGTACATTTTTTTACCGAGCTTTCAATTGGCGGACCCGTTGGCCATCCTTGAGTTTGGCCGGTGGGTAGATCACTACTTCGCTACCGACACCCAGGCCGCTCTTGATCAGGGCCTCCTCGCCATTGCGTGCAAGCACCTCGACCTCGCGCAGATGGGCGCGCCCCAGCTCCACCGCGAACAGGGCAGAGCGGGCGCCGCTGGGAAAGAGGGCGCTGACCGGAACCTTGAGCGCTTGCCCCACCGCCTGCACCTGCAGGCGCACATCGACTTTGTAGCCATCACCCAGGCTGCGCCAGTATTGCAGATCGGTGCTGATGTCCAGCACCACATGCACCCGCTGCTCTTCCACCCCCAGGGCAGAAACCTTGGTGAACGCAGCGGGCTCGATCAGGCGCACGACGGCCTGCAGGACATCCGGTCCGCCCCAGTTGCTCAAATGGGCAGGCGTGCCCGGACGAATCTGGGCCGCATCCTCAGTGAGCAGGTCCACCACCACTTCCAGGCGGCTTGGATCGCCCAACTCCATGAGAGGCGCGCCTGCCTGGACCCGGCCCTCGCTTTGCTGGTGAATCTTGAGTACCTTGCCGCCGATCGGAGAACGGATCAGCCAGCTGCGCGCGCTGGCTTGCCCAGCGCCTGAGGCAAATTGGCGGATGGCAATGCGCGACTGGTCCAGCTGATGGCGCGCCGCATGCGCCTCCTGCTCTGCGCCTTCCAGCTCTTTCTCCCGCAGACGCAGATTGAGCCGTTCGGTTTCATTCTGTGTGGGCGAAAGAAAGCCCTGGCGGGTCAGGGTTTCGCTGCGACGCAGATCGGCTCGCGTCTTCTCCAGCGCCGCCTGGGCGCGCTCGACCTGGGTCTGCGCCCTGGCGAGCGAAGCTTCCAGAGCGCCAATACGCTCACGCTGCTCTTGCCGGCTGCGCTCGTTGAGCAAATCGGGCAGGGCTGGCCTCAAGCTAGCCAGGACCTGATCGCGCTCCACGGTATCGCCCTGCTGCAATGTGACCCGTTCCAACTGGCCAGTCAGCGGGGCAGAGACCAGATAGCGGTCGCGCAAGCGTGTCTTGCCATCTTCCTGAACGCTGCGCTCGAAGCGGCCTTGCGATACCCGGCCTGTCTCAACCTGCAAGGCTGCGGGCCACAAAGCCCAGGTCAGCAGGGCCAGGCCCGCGGCAATGCCCAAGATGATCCAGAGTCTGCTTTTCATGGTGATTCCATCACTGCAGCCACATTGTCCCTCTATTCGCGTGTCTTGAGCACCGCTACCAAATCCAGCCGGTCGATCCGTCGACGCACGATCATGGCGCTGGCCACACCGGCAATCACCACACACAGGGCGGCATAGGCGTAGGTGGCTGGCAGGATCACCAGGGGAAAGAAAAATTCGTCGGTCTTGATCAGCTCGACAATCAGGTTGGAGAGCAGCCAGCCACCAGCCATGCCCAAGGGCATGGCCAGCACGATCTCCAGTGCCAGCTCACCCAGCAGCAAGGTCGAGACTTCGGCCCGGGAAAAACCCAGCACGCGCAGACTGGCCAATTCCCAGGCGCGCTCGGACAGAGCGATGCGGGCGTGGTTGTAGACCACACCCACCGCAATAATGACTGCGAAGAGTGTCAGCATGGCGCTGAACACCAGCACATTGCGCGCTGAAACTTCTTCCACATTGCGCAGCATCACACCTTTGCTGAAGGCGGCTGCCACCTTGGGCAGGGTCTTGAGATGGGTTAATAACTCTGGCTCATGACCACGCTCGACCGCCAGGGTGAGCTGGTTGACCAGATCTCCCTCTCCCAGCAATCGGTTGAGCGCGCGGCGTTCGATGTACGCATTCATGCCCATCATTTCCACCAAGGTACCTGTCACGGGCAGTTCTAAAACCTGCTGTTCACCCTCCAGCACCTCCACCCGCAGTTTGTCACCAGGCTTCACGCCCAAGCGCGCGGCCAGCCGGTCTGTCAGCAGTAAGCCGTTGGCAGGTGGCTGGTGGCTTTGTTGTTGCACATCGACAATCCGATGGAGAGCCGGTTCCTGCGCCCGCCCCTGCACCGAACCGCGCCATTCACGATGGCCGTGGACAAGACGCACCGGCACAGAACGCGCGGCTTCCACTGCGGTCACATGAGGCAGGCGGGCAGCCTCCTGTCTGACCTGATCGCCAGTGGCCTCGACCAGGCTGATATTCACATCGCCGCGCAATACCCGTTGAAACTGGGTGCCCAGCATCAGGTCGATGGTGTCGCGCCAGAACGAGCCTGTGATCACAATAGCCATGGAGATGGCAATACCCAGTACGGTCAGGGCTGTGTTCATGGCGCGCCGCTGCATGGTGCGCAGCATCATGCGTGCAGCTGGGGAAAACCAGTGGCGTAGACCGCGGGTTTCAATGAAACTTGGCCGATATGCCGCTGGGGCAGGGGGGTGCATGGCCTCGGCGGGTGCGAGCGAGACCGTCCGCATGATGGCGCGCCAGGTGGCCAGTACGGCGGTCAGGATGGTGGCGCCTGTAGCCACCAGTATCAGTTCAGGCCGTACCCGGTAGCGCAACTCTGGAAAGCGGAAAAAGTCCGCATAGATGCCGGTGAACCAGTGGCCCAGCCAGGCACCCCCCGCCAGTCCGATCAGCAAGCCCAGCGCGACGATCAGCAGGACAAATTCAAAATAGTGCTTGCCAATCTGCGGGTTGTCATACCCCAAGGCCTTGAGGGCGGCGATCTGTTCACGCTGGGTGGCGATCTGCCGGCTCAGCACCACATGCAGCAAGAAGGCTGCGACGGCAAGGAAAATACCGGGCAGCACCGTACCCAGTACACGCTGCTCCTGGATTTCCGAATTGAGCAGCATATGCGACATCTGGGTATCCCGTCCATGTGCGCTGATTCCACCGTAGGGCGCCAGCACCCGATCCAAGGCATCGATCAATTGCGCTTCGCGGGCACCAGGTGCCAGACGGATTGCCACCTGATTGAAAGCACCCTCCATGTCAAATGCCGAAGCCAGAGCTTGACGGTTGAGCCAAAACACTCCAAATCCGCGCAGGTCCGGCGAGCCAGCCAGGCCAGCAAAGATGTATTCAGGTGAGAGCGCAATGCCCACAATCTGCAAGGTCTCGCGTTTGCCATTGATGAGCGCCTGTAAGCGATCGCCCAGTTTGAGCTGACGGGCCATGGCAAACCCTTCGGAGACCAGTACCTGCAGCTCTCCCATGTGGCTGGCCTCGGGCCAGTGACCCGAGCGCAAATGGACCTGGTTCAGGCCGAGCTGCTGCTTTGACTCCAGGCCAATCAGACGACCGATGATCGGGTCAGAGACACCAGGAATATCGACCTGAACCACCTGCTCCACGGTGGTCTGTACATGGGCTGCGCCAGGCAATTTTTCGAGTTCCCGCTCCAGGGAAAGGGGTGCGCGTTTGAGCCGGGCAAACACATCGGCAAAGCGTGCCTCGGCATAGTAAATGTCTCGTGACCATGACAAGGCATCGTAGGCTGAAAAACTGGTGACAAATCCCGCCACGCCGCTGGCTACCACCAGGGCAATGGTGAGTGCCTGGTTCCACATCAGGCGCAGGTCGCGCAGCAGCTTGCGGTCCAGGGCTTTCATGGAATCTTTACCAGGAAAGTTCGCCAGGGCTGAGCTTGTGGGCGTTGCGTTCTTCGCGCTGGATGCGGCCGCCGCTGAGATGCAGCACCCGATCGGCCATGCCGGCAATTGCGGCGTTGTGGGTGATCACAATGGCGGTGGTTCCAAGTTCGCGGTTGATGCGAGCGATGACCTCCAGCACCAACTTCCCGGTCGCGTAATCCAGTGCGCCAGTTGGCTCATCGCACAAAAGCACCTCCGGTCGCTTGACGATGGCGCGTGCAATGGCCACCCGTTGCTGCTCGCCGCCAGATAACTGGGCCGGAAAGTGTTGCAAGCGTTCACCCAGGCCCACCATGTCCAGCGCCTCTTGCGCCGACATGGGATGGGCAACGATATCGGTGACCAATTCCACATTTTCTTGCGCAGTCAGGCTGGGTATCAGGTTGTAGAACTGGAAAACAAAGCCCACATGTTCACGCCGGTAGCGGGTCAGTTCGTTGTCACTGGCGCCAGTCAACTCGTGCTCTTCAAAGCGGGCGCTGCCTTGGCTGGGCCGGTCAAGCCCGCCCAGGATATTCAACAAGGTGGATTTGCCACTGCCAGAGGGGCCCAGCAGTACGATGAATTCTCCCCGTGTGATACTGAGGTTGACATCCTGCAAGGCGTGGATCGCCTGCTCCCCCATCTGATAGGTTTTACCCAGATTGAGGGCACTGAAGATGACCTCGCTGTCTGGTCTTGGCAGGTTTGCTGGTGGGTGACCAACCGTCTCGGGTGCTGGCTTTGCAGGGAGAGTGACCATGGCTGCAACAGCATACGCTCAATCAGCTCAGGTGGATAGCTTTCACCGGCTCATCCAGCTGGGCTGCTTTACAAAGTGCAAGGGTTGAAGAAGCGGATTATTGCTAAAGCAGTCCGGCCGCCCGAGCCCACTGGTATTTGGCACCCAGCACCTCCACCGGCAATTCGGTGGAGTAGGCGTAGGCTGGAATGCCGTTTTCGTACAGGTACTGTGCGGCTTCCTCAACCTCTACATCACCAGCCAGAGAGGCCACCACCGGCTTGATCTTGCCTTTGGCTTTCATTTCATTCACCACCTGCACCATATTCCTGGCAAACACCATGGGAGGTGTCACGATGGTGTGCCAGTAGCCCAGGATCAGCGCATGGATGCGATCATCTTCCAGGCCCAGGCGCACTGTGTTCATGTAGGTGATGGGCGGCTCGCCGCCGGTGATATCCACCGGGTTGCCAGCAGCACCAAAGGGCGGGATGAATTTGCGAAACGTAGCATCCAGGTCTGCTGGCATGGGCTTGAGCAACTGCAGGCCATTGTCAACGCAGGCGTCTGAGAGCAACACGCCTGAGCCGCCCGCACCGGTGATGATGACCACATTCTCGCCTTTGGGTGTCGGCAGGATTGGCACGCCGCGTGAGAGTTCCAGCATCTGGCGCAGGCTACGTGCCCGGATCACGCCCGACTGGCGTAGCACGTCTTCGTAGATCTTGTCATTGCCGGCCAGCGCGCCGGTGTGCGAACTGGCCGCGGCAGCGCCA
>Ga0129336_10001499_pt1 | contig 14156 bp, 15 predicted proteins | sample CPB6_02_DNA_FD_96878 | JGI IMG/M metagenome (GOLD analysis project Ga0129336, IMG submission 96878) | Freshwater to marine salinity gradient microbial communities from Chesapeake Bay, USA - CPBay_Sum_0.6_0.2_DNA | ecosystem: Environmental > Aquatic > Marine > Coastal | place: USA: Chesapeake...
AGGGGCGAGAGTCCGGCCATTGTGATCGAGCCGATCAGTGACTCTGCGCAGCAGAACACCAGCCTGCCGACGCTTGATTGGAGCATGACGGTGCGGATCGCTGTGATTGTTCGCGGTGCGGTGCCGGATCAGTTGGCTGATCCGATCATTGAAAGCCTGCACAGCAAGCTGATGGCTGATCTGACGCTGAACGGCTATGCCATTGATGTGCAGCCTGAGGGCGTTAATTTTGAGCTGCTTGAAGCTGATCAACCTGCAGGCGTGATCAGTTGCAACTATCTTGTGAGGTATCGCACCAGTGTGACTAACCTCGCCACTGCATGAGGGCTATCATGGTTGATGAATACAAAGGCCAGGGCGGCTCTTACGTCTTGGACAAGAAAACCGGCAAGCGCAAACTCATTGAGCGGACCGCTGCCGAGTGCAACCTGGATCAACCCCTGACCGAGGCACAAACCAATGGCACTGCTCAGCCGCAAACGCCTGATCCTGACAAAAATTGAATCGACCTACGGGACCGACTCAAGTCCCGCCGGCACTGATGCAGTGCTAGTGCGGAACCTTGAGATCACCCCGATTGAATCGGAAACCGTCAGCCGCGACCTAATCAGGCCGTATCTCGGCAACAGTGACCAGATCCTTGCAAACACCCGCGTCAGTATCACTTTCGAGGCTGAACTGGCCGGATCTGGCAGCGCTGGCACCGCGTCGAAAGTGGACGCGCTGCTGCGTGCTTGTGGCATGTCGGCAACCACAACTGCTGCAGCGATCACAGGTACTGCGCAGGCTGGCTCCGCTGGCAGCATTACTCTCGCCTCGGGTGCCAGCAGCACCGATGACATTTACAACGGCATGGTGATCAGTCTGACCGGCGGCACCGGCAGCGGCAGTAAAGGCGTCATCACCAATTACGTCGGCAGCACTAAAGTCGCAACGGTGCAGAAGAGCACCGCAGCTTTTACCCCTGATGCGACCAGCACCTACAGCATTGCGGCGAACGTCGGCTACAAGCCCGTGTCGGATAACTTCGAGAGTGCGACAATCTACTTCAACAACTCGGGTGTACTGCACAAGGCCACCGGTTGCCGCGGCACGTTTCAGCTCAGCATGGAGGTGGGGGCTATTCCGGTGATCAGCTTCACCCTCACCGGCATCTACAACGCGCCGACCGATACGGCCGCCCCTGCTGTGACCTACAGCAACCAAGCCACCCCGGCGATCTTCAAGGCTGGCAACACGGTCGCGGTCTCGATCCTCGGCTATGACTCCGCTTGCGTGCAGTCGCTGAGCTTCGACATTGCCAACGAGGTGCTCTATCGCGAGCTGGTGGGTTGCGATAAATCGGTGACCATCACCAACCGCGCACCCGCTGGCAACTGCGTGATCGAGGCGCCGACCATCGCCGCCAAGGATTTCTTCACCATCGCCAACAACGACACCACGGGTCTAGTGACATTCCAACATGGCACGGTGGCCGGGAACATTGTTACCCTGCTTGCACCCATCGTTGATATTGGCAACCCGACTTACAGTGACCAGGACGGCATCCAGATGCTGAACCTGCCTTACGTCGCCATTCCGTCGAGCGCTGGCAACGATGAACTGAGCCTCACCTTCTGCTAATCCAAGGAGCCTCCTGCATGGCATTTGTCCTAAAGCAGTCCGACACCTACACTTGGCCGGTCTCTTTCGACGTTCCCGTCGATGGCGGCCGGCATGAACGGCAAACCTTCGACGGTGAGTTCAAACGACTGCCGCAGAGCAAGGTCGGCCCGCTGGTGGCTGAACTGCAGCGGCTTGAGGACCTAGGCGACCTTGACCGCATCACCGAGATGGCGTCTGAAGTGTTGGTCGGCTGGTCTGGCATCAGCGATGACGCTGGCAAGGAAATCCCATTTAGCCAAAAGGCACTCGCGCAACTGCTTGAGGTGCCGCTGCTATCGGTGGCGATCCTCAAGTCTTATATGGACAGCATCAAAGGAGCTAAGCGAAAAAACTGATCGAGGCCGCTGAGCATTGGGCCAGCGGCGGCGAGCAGGATGAGACACAAGACGATGCGGCCGTATTCGGCTTGGCATTGCCCGATCAAAAACCAGAGGGCGATTTTGAAGTGTGGGAAGAGAATTGGGCAGCAGTCGAAATGTTCTGCCGTGTGCAGACGCAATGGCGCACCACAATGAACGGCGTTCTGGGACTTGATTACAGGGTTTTGGAATGGCTCTTTAGACTGTATGAAGTAAATGACCCTCACGCCCTTCTGGAGGATTTGCAAGTGATGGAAGGCGCCGCGATGATGGTCTTGAACAGCCGGAGCGATTGAGATGGCGATGAATCTCGATGCCATGCTTCGTATCAAGGCGGACGTTCAGGGCGAGAACAACATCCGCCGCCTCGGCAACTCGATGCAAGGCCTCCAGGGGCAGGTCAAGAATGCAGCGCTGGGATTCAGCAGCCTTAAAGGCGCTGTTGCGGGCTTTGGCACAGCTATCGCCGGCAGCGCCTTAGTGGCTGGCCTTACGGCTGTGGTGCAGAAATCCATTCAAGCCGGCGACGAGCTGTTCAACCTACAGGCAAAGACCGGCGTCGCTGCGAACGCCCTAATTGGCATCGGCAACGCTGCAAAGCTGGCCGACGTTGACATGGGCACGCTGGGCAAGGGCATCACCAAGCTGAATATCAACTTGGTCAAGGCGGCCGAGGGTAACGCCGAGCTGGCAAGTAAGTTTGCGGCCTTGGGCGTCAGTGTCAAAAATGCTGATGGTCAGGTTGTGTCATCGGATAAGGCGCTTAAGCAAATTGCTGACCGCTTTGCTGACATGCCAGACGGCGCGCAGAAGGCTGCCGCTGCGGTGGCACTATTCGGCAAGGCTGGCGCGGATCTAATTCCGCTGCTAAATGAAGGCGCGGCCAGCATGGAAGAGTTCACCTACAAGGTGAGCGATGACTTTGCCGCTCGCTCGGATCTGTTCAACGACACGATCACCGAATTAGGCATCAAAACTCAAGGCTTTGGACTTGAATTGACAGATGCTCTGCTGCCGGCTCTGCAGTCGATTCTTGAGGTATTTGGCGATCTGTTCGACACAAAAAACGATTGGGACGCGCTATTCAACGTCATCAAGGTTGGCATACGTTCAGTGGCGGCTTTCATCTTTGCCACTGTGAAGTTGTTTGACGTATTCATCAAGAACGCCGTTGCAGCGTTTCAGGTGATCAGCAAAGCTGTGCAAGGCGACTTCGCAGGCGCGGCGCAGATCTATCAGACCAGGGTCGGCAACCTGATTGAACAGGCCAAACAGGACTTCGCTCAGATTCAAAAAATCTTCAATGATGCGCCTTCACCCGGCACCGGCCGCCGCACAAGAGGCCGCAATCTGGCCTTGGATACCAGTGATGCAGATGAACGTGCGGCAAACTCTGCACGCAGAGCTGCAAGTGAACGTGAGCAAATCGAAAAGCGCCGGCAAGATCTCACCAAAAAATCAAGCGACCTGCTGCAGCAATATCGCCAGAATGTCGAAGATCTTGATCGCCAGATCGCAGGTGTCGGCGCTGATCCGTTTACGGAACTGATGCTAAAGCGTGAGCAAGCGCTGGTAAACACCAACCGCGAAGTGGATAAGATGACTTTGGCGGTGGTTGAGCTTGCGCGTGACGTGCAGACTGCCGGCGGCGAACTTGAAATTGAGCCGTTCAGACAAGCGATCAATGCCTTTTCCGATCGCAGCGCAGCCTTGGCACAGCGCGAATATAGCGACGGCCTCAAGCAGATTGGCGAGGATGCGGCCGCGGCTGCGATTGAAATGGCTGACTTTAATAGCGCTGCATCCACGCAAACAGGCGCTTTGGCCGGCGCGCGCGATGGCATCAGCGATTATTTGGAAAGCATCGGAACACTGCGCGAGAACATTGCCAACGTCAGCACTAACGCTTTCAAGGGGCTTGAAGATGCGATTGTTAATCTGACCATGACGGGCAAGTTCAGCTTCCGCGACTTTGCATTGTCAATCATCAACGACTTGACCCGCATGGTCACGCGGATGCTGATTATCGCGCCGATCCTGCAGTTCATCCAAAGCCTGCTCCCTGGCGGTGGGTTTGCGACGGCCGGCGCCAATCTGACTGGCGGTGGCGCGTTGGCGACGTTTATTCCTGGATTCTCTTTGAATGCTAAGGGGAATGTTTTTGCTCAAAATGGCATCGTGCCATTTGCCAAGGGCGGCATTGTCAATCGTCCAACGGTCTTTCCATTCGCCGATGGGATTGGCCTCATGGGCGAAGCCGGAGCTGAAGCGATTTTGCCATTGCGCCGCGGACGCAATGGCAGACTTGGTGTTGAATCAGCGGGTGGTGCCGTTAATGTTGTCGTGAACGTTGATGCAAGTGGCAGCCAAGTTCAAGGTGATGCCAATCAGGCAAAGGCTTTGGGCAGCGCCATCAGCGTTGCCGTTCAAGCCGAAATCGTCAAACAACAACGCCCCGGCGGTCTTCTTTCTGGCACACGTTAATGGCAACTTTTACCTACACACCCAGCTTCAGCGCTGATTTGCAAGAGCAGCCAATCGTTCGAGCTGTTCGCTTTGGCGACGGATACGAACAACGTCTTTCTTATGGCTTAAACACACAACCAAAAAATTGGTCGCTACAATTCAACAATCGTAACGACACCGAGCGCAACAATATCCTTTTATTTCTTCGCGCACGGGCTGGATCAGAATCTTTTAATTGGACTGATCCCAATGGCTATGCCGGCAAATGGGTTTGCCGCGGCTGGAATACAACGCAAGTCAGTTGCAATTTGAACAACATCACAGCAACTTTTGAAGAGGTATTTGAACCCTGATGGCTTACGCAGCGTGGCAAGCCAGCAATGCTTATGTCGTTGGTGACATTGTTCGCGCCACGGCGCTACAGGCCAGTGGCCTTGTTTTTCGCTGCACGGTTGCTGGGACATCAGCCAGCACGCAGCCTGCTTGGCCTACCGACATTGGCAGCACAACAACCGATGGCACGCTCACATGGAAGGCAATCAGCAGCGTCTACGAAGAGCTGGCTGTATTAGCGCCCAACGCCATTGTTGAGTTGTATCAGCTTCATCTAGACGCCACGCTGCATGGGACCAGCGACATTTACTACTTCCATGCTGGCGTCAACGCCAACGTAACCGGCAACATCGTCTGGAACGGTCAGACCTACATTCGCCTGCCGATTCAGGCCGAAGGCTTCGACTACAGCAACGGCGGCACCCTGCCACGGCCAACATTGTCTGTCGCTAACCTCGGCGGTGAAATCAGCGCTCTGCTGCTGGCTGCCAATGCCGTAACACCTGGTAATGATCTGGGCGGTGCAAAAGTGGTCCGCGTCCGCACGCTGAAGAAATTCCTTGACGGCGAGGCTGGCGCTGATCCGCACGCCAAATTCCCTGATGAGATCTGGTATGTGGACCGCAAGTCAGCCGAGACGCGTGATGTGGTGCAATGGGAGCTGGCCAGCAAGTTAGACATGGCTGGCACGATGATCCCCAAGCGACAAATCATTGCCAACGTGTGTCAGTGGCAATACCGCAGCGCAGAATGCGGCTACACCGGCAGCAACTATTGGAATGAGATCGATCAGGTCGTCGGCACCCTTGCTCAAGACAAATGCGGCAAGCGTCTTGGTTCATGCAAGTTACGCTTTGGTGCCACTGCTGAATTGCCATTCGGCTCATTCCCTGGTGCAGGCTTAGTTCAATGAAACTGTCGGCAGCACTCAAGGCTGAGATTCTGGAGCACGCCAAGGCGGAAGACCCGCGCGAGATGTGCGGCCTTGTGCATGTGGTCAAAGGCAGGCGGCGTTATTTTCCGTGCCGCAATATTGCCACCACACCAGACGAGCATTTCGTCCTCGACCCTGAGGACTATGCCATCGCTGAAGAAAAAGGCGAGATTGTGGCCGTGGTACACAGCCACCCAACAACGCAACCACAGCCATCACCAGCGGATCAGATCGGCTGCAACAACACTGGTGTGCCGTGGGTCATCGTCAACCCCAAGACAGAACAATGGGGCTACTGCGAGCCAACCGACTTCGAGCTTCCCTATGTCGGGCGTGAATTTGTGTTTGGCGTCGTCGATTGCTACTCGCTAGCGCGTGACTGGTACAAACGTGAGTGGGGGTTTGAGCTGGCCGATTTCCCCCGCCGTGACCGTTTTTGGGAACGTAACGAGAACCTGTACGTCGAGGGGTACAAGTCACAAGGCTTCCGTCAGGTGCCTTTCGAAGAGCTGCAGTACGGCGACGGCATCCTGATGCAGCTTGGGGCTGATCTGCCCAACCACGGCGCCGTTTACCTTGGCGACCAGCAGATTTTGCATCATGTTCAAGGGCGACTGAGTAGCAGGGACGTGTACGGCGGTTACTATGTAAAGAGCACTGCCATGGTCCTGCGGCATGAAAGTCGTTAAGGTCTACGGTGCGCTCCGCAAATTTTTAGGGGGTCGCTGCCGGTTCGAGTTTGAAGCCGACACGCCTGCCCAAGCGCTCAAAGCGTTGTGCGTTAATTTCCCCGGTCTTGAGAAGTGGCTGATGGACCGCGAAGCCGAGGGAATGAATTTTCGTGTGACCCTAGGCAAAGAAGCAATCACGAATGATGCCATCGAGCCGATTGTGTTGCCTTGGAGCGAGCGTGAAGTCTTCAGCATTACGCCAGTCATCGTGGGTGCTGGTGCAGTGGGTCGCATCTTGGCCGGTATTGGCTTGATTGCACTTTCGTTTATTAGTTTTGGCGGTGCATTAGGTGGTGTTTTGGCGGCAGGCGGAATTTTTGGTGGTGCTGCAGGCGCGGCTGCCGTGCCGTTTTTGAGTAATGCATTTTTTGCTATTGGCGCAAGTCTTGTTTTAGGCGGCGTCGCTCAGATGATTTCGCCTCAACCCAATATGGGCGGCTTGACTTCTGGCCGTGAAGCAGCACGTTTGGAGTCATTTACATTTTCAGGCATTGTGAATACTGCAAAACAGGGTATGCCCGTTCCAGTTGCATATGGTCGTGTTTTTGTCGGTTCAGCCGTGATTAGCGCTGGCCTTGATGTGGACCAACTGAAATGATTGACGAGCGTTTACTGGTTCAAGGTGCTGGCGGCGGCGGCGGTGGTGGCGGCGGCAAGGGCGGCGGCGGCGGCGGTTCGCAGTCTGTTCCAACTGAGGCTGATGATTCGCTGCAGTCAGTTCAGTATGCAACGGTCCTTGACTTGCTCAGTGAAGGCGAGATTCAAGGTTTAGAAGATGGCTTGAAAAGTGTTTATCTGGACAATACGCCTGTTCAGGGTGTAACTGGCAATGAAAACTTTTCGCGTTATACCTACGACTTTCGTACCGGCACACAAGCGCAAAGTTATATCCCAAATCTTGCTGGAGCTGAATCAGAAAAAGCTGTCAGCACGGAAGTTACAAATGCAACTGCAGTAACACGCACAATCACCGATTCTGCCGTTGACCGCGTGCGCGTCACAATTCAAGTGCCAGCGCTGCAAATTATTGAAGAAGATGGCGACATTGTTGGCCATGAAGTAAGCATTGCATTTCAAATTCAGTACAACGGCGGTGGCTTTACGACGGTTGCGTCTGACACCATCAGCGGCAAAACCACCAACGCATACCAGCGGGATTATTTACTGACGCTGAACGGCGCGTTTCCTGTTGATGTCAGGGTGGTGCGTACATCTGCCGATGAGTCAAGCGCCCGCCGCCAGAACCGCACATTCTGGACGAGTTACACAGAAATTATTGACGAGAAGCTGCGTTACCCCAACAGCGCACTTGCTTTTCTGCGTTTTGACAGCCGTCAATTCAATAACATCCCAGCACGTAAATATCTGATTCGTGGCATTAAGGTACGCCTGCCATCTAATGCCACTGTCGATACGACCACCTACAAAGGCCGTGTCACGTACAGCGGCGTGTGGGATGGCACGTTCGGCGCTGCAACATGGTGCAACGACCCAGCGTGGTGCTTGTATGACCTGTTGACCAGCACTCGCTACGGCGCAGGCGTCCCTGAATCAAGCCTTGACCGTTACGACTTTTACGCCATCAGCCAATACTGCAACGAGCTTGTCAGCAACGGCTTTGGCGCATTGGAGCCACGTTTTGCCTGCAACCTGCTGATCAACAGCCGCGACGAGGTTTACAACGTCATCCAAGAAATGGTGTCGCTGTTTCGCGGCATTGCGTATTACGGCGCTGGCTCGATGGTGGTGCTGCAGGATAAGCCGTCCGATTCGCAGTACCTGCTGGGACCAAGCAATGTTGTTGACGGCAACTTCAGCTACAGCGGCAGCTCACAAAAAAGCCGTCATACCACTGCCACAGTTGCATACCAGAGCTACGACACGCTGGGCGAGGTCGAGTTTGAATATGTCGAGGATGCCTCTGCTGTTGCCAAGTTCGGTGTCATCAATAAAGACATCCGCGCCATGGGCTGCTACAGCCGTGGCCAAGCGCACCGTGCTGGTAAGTGGGCGCTGCTGGCAGAGCAGAACCTGACCGAAACCGTCAGCTTTGGCGTCAGCCTCGAATCCGGCATCGTGCTGCGTCCTGGCATGGTGATTGACATTGCTGACCCTGTGAAATCTGGCTCGCGCAGATCTGGCCGCATCTCCGCTGCAACGACCACCACCGTTACACTTGATAACGCGATAACGCTTGACCTGACGAAGGCGCCAACGATTTCGGTGCTGCTGCCCACCGGCAACGTTGAACAACGTGCCATTAGCAGCGCATCTGGAACAGCCATCACCGTTAGCAATGCCTTCTCTGAGGCGCCTAATGCACAGAGCGTCTGGTTGATTGAGACCAACGACATTCAGAGCAATCAATTCCGTGTGCTGTCAGTAACTGAAGGCGAAGGTGGTGTCTTCAGTGTCAACGCGATTGCTTATAACGCTTCGATTTATGCGGCGATTGAAGATGACCTGACGCTGGAGTTCCGCGACATCAGCAACCTGTCGGTTGTCCCGGATCCGCCGAGCAGCATCAGTGGCACAGAGCACCTGTACCAAGACGGGCAAAGTGTTCTGACGGCATTTGATCTGAGCTGGATTAGCCCTGTTCAGAGCGTTTCAGGTTTCCGGTTGCAATATCGCCTGAACAACAACAACTGGACGTTGGTAGATACGACTTCACCTTCATATCGCGTTACCGGCTTGAAGGCTGGCACGCTTGAAGTACAGATTCAAAGCGTTAATAACATTGGCAAACTCAGCGCCATTGCTGATGCAAGTTTTGTCCTCTTGGGCAAGACAGCGCCTCCGGGCAATGTCCAGAATCTCACCATCGAGCCAATCAATGCCAACAGCGCCCGTTTGCGTTGGGATCAAACTGTTGACCTTGATGTAAAGGTTGGCGGTTATGTCCACATCAAACACAGCAGCCTCACTGACGGCACGGCCACTTGGAGCAACAGTGTTGACCTGATTCCGGCCAAATCTGGCGCGGCAACAGAAGCCATTGTCCCGTTAATCGAAGGCGAGATTCTGGTCAAGTTTGCTGATGACGGCGGGCGTCAGAGCACAAGTGAAACCAGCGTCATTGTTGATTTTCCTGATGCACTGGATTATTTCCCCATCATCGTCAACCGCGAAGACCAGCAAGTCCCGCCATTCCAAGGCACCAAAGTTGATGTCTTTTACAGCGATGAGTTCGATGCCCTCGCCCTTGATGGTGACGCTTACCTCGATGACATCACTGACTTTGATCTGATTTCAGCTTTTGATTATCTCGGCAACATCCTGACCTCAGGCACCTACACCTTCAAGGACACGCTGGATCTGGGCTATCCGTATGCCGTTGACCTGCAGCGTTACTTCGTCACCCGTGGCTTCTACCCCAACGACCTAATCGACAGCCGCCTTGAACTGGTTGACCTCTGGTCTGACTGGGACGGTGGCGTCATCGACCAAGTGAACGCCAAGCTGTATTTCCGCGCCACCAACGACAACCCATCTGGTACGCCCACTTGGACAAGCTGGCAGGAGTTCGTCAATGGCACCTTTAACGGACGTGCGTTCCAGTTCAAGGCAGAACTGCAGTCATCCAACGCCAGCCAGAACATCCTGATTGACCAGCTTGGCTACGAGGCATCGCTGCAGGTGCGTACTGAGCAGAGCACTGCCACTACCGCCAGCGGCGCTGGCACCAAGAGCGTGACGTTCGTCCATCCGTTTTTCACGGCGAGCAGCACCATCTTCCCCAGCATCGGCATTACGGCCTTCAACCTTGGCAGCGGCGAGTACTACACGGTGTCCAATGTCACCGGCACTGGTTTTGACGTGACCTTCCGTAATTCCGGTGGCACTGCTGTTGACCGTAATTTCACATGGGTGGCTACCGGATATGGCAAGGGCGTGTAAACTCATAGAAAAGCTCGCGCCCTGACGTGGCAACCCACGATTACGTCATTGCTAATGGCACAGGCGCCGCAGTACGCAGTGACCTGAACGACGCGCTTGCTGCGATTGTCAGCCAGAACAGCAACGCAACTGCTCCGGCAACGACCTATGCCTATCAGTGGTGGGCAGACACGACCACTGGCCTGCTGAAGATTCGCAACGCCGCCAACTCGGCTTGGATCACTGTTGGCACGCTGGCTAGCACCAACCTCGGCCTTGCATCACTGGCAGGCGCCACCTTTACGGGTGACGTGATTCTCGGCACTACCACGGCACTGGAATTGCCGGATGGTACGACTGCCCAGCGTCCTGGTACGCCCGTAGCGGGCATGATCCGCTACAACACCACGCTGACCCAGTTCGAGGGTTACAACAACTCGGCTTGGGGCGCTATCGGCGGCGGTGCAACAGGAGGTGGTTCGGATGACGTTTTCTACGAGAATGGTCAGACCGTAACTACCAATTACACTTTGACTACCTCCAAGAACGCCATGAGCGCTGGACCGGTGTCAATTAACTCGGGTGTCACGGTCACCGTGCCGAGCGGCCAGTCGTGGGTGATCGTGTGATGACCTACCAAGACTCGGACACTACCACTGCTCAGGAGGTGTAAGCCATGGCGATCACAATTGACGGAACTGGAACAATCACCGGCATCAGTGCTGGTGGGTTGCCTGATGGGTGCATTAAAGCAGCCGATTTGGATGGGGCGCAGTCAGGTTCGGCTCCTATTTTTGGAGCAAGAGCTTGGGTTAAGTTTAACGGAACAGGTACGGTTGCAATAAATGGAAGCGGCAATGTTAGTTCAATTACAGACAGCAGCACTGGATCGTATTTGGTCAATTTTACAACTGCCATGCCTGACACAAATTATTGTGCAACAACAGCCATACCACAGTTTTCGCCGTACCCAATTGCTCAAGCATATTTGAGTGCTTTTAACACAGGCTCTGTAGGCATTAGCGTGGCACAGCCTGGCACGGCTGACTACGATTGCGCCAATATTTGCGTCACTGTCTTCCGCTAAAGCCATGACAAAAATCATCTACCAAAACGAATCCGGCGGAGTCAGCGTCATCATCCCCACTGGCGAGCTACCCATCGAGGAAGTCGCAGCCAAGGACGTGCCTGCTGGCGTGGCCTACGAGATCGTCGAAGACGATGCCATCCCCAGCGACCGCACCTTCCGCAATGCCTGGGTGATGGGCGACTGCTGTGTGGAGCACGACCTAGAGAAGTGCAAAGCCATCGGCCACGAACGCCGCAGAGCTGCCCGCGCTGAAGAGTTCGCCCCGCACGATGAGGTTATCGCTAAGCAAATCCCCGGCGTGGATGCCAAGAAAGCCGAGGCAGCTCGGCAAGCCATCCGCGACAAGTATGCCCAAGTCCAGGAAGCCATTGATGCGGCGGCCACTCCTGATGAGATCAAAGCCGCACTGGAGGTAACCCCATGAGCCCCTTAAGACTCAACGGCAGCACCAGCGGCTACAGCCAGCTTGACGCTCCGGCCATTGCTGGCGACCAGACCTTCACCCTGCCCGGAACCGGCGGCACGCTGGATCGCCTCAACAGGGCGGGGAACATTTTGCAGGTGGTCAATGCGACGTATTCGACGGAAGGGAGCAGTAGTAGTTCAACGTATGCAGACACCGGGTTGACTGCAACAATTACACCAACATCTTCTTCTAGTAAGATATTAGTTTTAGTCAATCAAGCGGGATGCGGAAAGGATTCTGCAAATACAAATCTTGGGCTTAGGCTTAACAAAGGAGCCTCTGTATTGGCTACATTTGAGGCAAGTGCCGGATACACCGGAACCACCGCAGGCAATCGGATCGGAGCTTGTAGCATTTCTTACTTGGATTCACCGGCAACAACATCATCAGTTACCTATAAAACCCAATACAATTCATCTGGGAATGTAAATGTTGTGTATGTGCAGGTAGGCAATGTAACCTCCACCATCACCCTCTTGGAGGTGGCAGCATGATTTACTTTGCTGAAGCTATTTACACTCTTTACCCCTCCGTCGTTCGCACCGTTGGCGAGGAAGCGTTCGACGCCGATGGCAACGTGGTCACCTACGACCGCGCTGCTGTTGAACAGCACGCTGCTTTGACAGCACTCCGCACCGAACGCAACAACCGCTTGGCCGAGTGCGACTGGGTTGTTGCCCGTGCTGTGGAGCGCTCTGATGACGGCTTTGGTCTGCAGCTACCGCAGGACTGGATGCAGTACCGCCAGGCATTGCGTGACCTGCCAGCCAACACTGCCGATCCGGCCAACCCGGTTTGGCCTACCAAGCCAGGAGGTAACTGATCATGAGCACACTCAAGACCACAAACATTGCCCACCCCAGCTCGGCCAGCAACAACATCGTGCTGGATAGCTCGGGCAACGTGGCGCTGCAGGCCGGTAGCGCATCAACGCCTGCACTCCAGCCAACCGGCGACACCAACACCGGCATTTTCTTCCCCGCTGCTGACACCATCGCTTTCGCTGAAGGTGGTGCTGAGGCAGCACGTATTGACAGCTCGGGGCGGTTGTTGGTTGGCACGTCTACCGTGTCTGGCACGGCAGGGGCAGCGCCTTACGCAAAAATTCAAGTTGAAGGAAATACATTTGGAACTAATGGTCCAGGATCAATAGCAATTCGAACAGATAAGGCAACTTCTAGCATTACTGTTGGCAATACAATCGGTCAAATCGCTTTTGCTGGGACTGGTAGCAATGGAGAGTTTGCCCGTATTGACTGTGAAGCCGATGCAACTGCCGGAACTAATGACTACCCAGGCCGCTTAGTGTTCTCCACTACCGCCGACGGAGCGAGCAGCCCTGTTGAACGCCTCAGGTTGAGTAACGAAGGCATTTGCTTTAATATCAGCACAGGCAGTTGCTACGTTGCCTCAACAACGCAGGGAGCTGGCACAGGCTATCATTTTCTTATTGGCAGATATTCAGGAACGGCGGGCACTCCCAACAGTGGCACAGTAAGTATCAACATTTACTCCAATGGGAATATAACTAACACCAACAACAGCTACGCAGGCATCTCAGACATCAAGCTAAAAGAAAATGTTGTTGATGCCAACTCTCAATGGAACGACCTTAAAGCCCTCCAAGTCCGCAAGTACAACTTCAAGGAAGGCCAGACCCACACCCAGATCGGCCTGATCGCCCAAGAGGTCGAACTTGTCTCCCCTGGCCTAGTTACTGAATCGCTTGACCGCGACGCCGAAGGCAACGACCTTGGCACCGTCACCAAGTCGGTGAACTACTCGGTGCTCTACATGAAGGCAGTCAAAGCACTCCAAGAAGCAATGGAGCGCATTGAGCAACTGGAAGCCAAAGTTGCAGCCCTTGAGGCCGCGTAACCCATGGCCGTCAAATCCAAGCAAGGCACCGCCCGCATCGAGCATCAGCCTGGACCGCCTAAGACCACACGGCAGGGTTTCGGCCAACACTCCAGGCCACGCAGGCGCGGCAAGAAGCCTCGTAGAGGTCAAGGCCGCTAAATTGGATTCATGCCAGGTCGAGGCCGATGCACCCTGATCATGAGCCGGATGGCTCCATCATTGGCAAGGTGCTGATGGCAGTTTCGGCGCCCATCATCGTGGGCGCTTCTGGCCTGTTCCGGCAGCAGCAAGCAAACTTTGCACGCCTTGATGAGCGTCTCAGTCAGATGGCGACCGATGTGCAGGAAATCAAAAGCGACAACCGGCAGCAATG
>Ga0129336_10001500_pt1 | contig 14156 bp, 13 predicted proteins | sample CPB6_02_DNA_FD_96878 | JGI IMG/M metagenome (GOLD analysis project Ga0129336, IMG submission 96878) | Freshwater to marine salinity gradient microbial communities from Chesapeake Bay, USA - CPBay_Sum_0.6_0.2_DNA | ecosystem: Environmental > Aquatic > Marine > Coastal | place: USA: Chesapeake...
CCGTCGGCCTGCGCCTTGGCCACCAGGTCCGAGCCCAGCGTGCCACCGGCGCCGGGGCGGTTTTCCACCACCACCGACTGGCCCAGCTTCTCGCCGAGCTTTTGCGACAGCACCCGCGCGAACAGGTCGGTGGCGCCACCGGCCGGGAACGGCACCACCAGCCGCACCGGCTTGCTGGGATAGGCCTGTGCGTGCGCGGCCACCGGCAGCGCCAGCGCAGCGGCAGCGGTGAGTAGCGAACGTCGTTGCATGCGTCTGTCTCCTGATGGCTCGTGAGGTGGCTGCGTGGCAGGGCCACGGCGGGCATGAGGCGGCGATTGTGACCGAGCGGCCCTTGACAGCCTGTCGCGGTCGGGAATGCCGGTCGGGAACGGCGGTTGGGACTGGCCGCGCGGCGTGCGCCCTGCACGCCGCCCCAAAAACACAACGGCGCCCTGGGGCGCCGTTGCAAGGCAGAGGCCGGATGCCGGATGCCGTCAGTCTTCGACGAAGGCTTCCTCTCGCTGCTTCTTCACCGCCGGCAACAGCACGATGATGAGCAGCAGCAAGGCCATCGCCAGCAGCGTGGCCGACAGTGGCCGCGTGACCAGCACGCTCCAGTCGCCGCGCGACAGCAGCAGCGCCCGGCGCAGGTTCTCTTCCATCATCGGGCCGAGGATGAAGCCCAGCAGCAGCGGCGCCGGTTCGCAGCCGAGCTTGATGAAGGCGTAGCCCACCACACCGAACAGCGCCACCATCCAGATGTCCCAGGTGTTGTTGTTGGTCGAGTACACGCCGATCGCGCAGAACAGCACGATCGCCGGGAACAGCCAGCGGTAGGGCACGGTCAGCAGCTTGATCCAGATGCCGATGAGCGGCAGGTTCAGGATCACCAGCATCAGGTTGCCGATCCACATCGAGGCGATCAGGCCCCAGAACAGCTGCGGGTTGCTGGTCATCACCTGCGGGCCGGGCTGGATGTTGTGGATGGTCATCGCACCCACCATCAGCGCCATCACCGCGTTGGGCGGAATGCCCAGCGTCAGCAGCGGGATGAACGAGGTCTGCGAGCCGGCGTTGTTGGCCGCCTCGGGTGCCGCCACGCCGCGGATGTTGCCCTTGCCGAACGGCACCTCGCCCGGCTTGAGCTTGGTCTTCTTCTCGATGGTGTAGGCCGCAAAAGCCGACAGCAGCGCACCGCCGCCGGGCAGGATGCCCAGCGCCGAGCCCAGCGCCGTGCCACGCAGCACCGCAGGCACCAGGCGCTTGAAGTCTTCCTTGGTCGGCATCAGGCCCTGCACCTTGCCGGTGAAGACCTCACGCTTGTCTTCGGGGTGCGACAGGTTGTGGATGATCTCGCCGTAGCCGAAGATGCCCATCGCCACCACGATGAATCCGATGCCGTCGGTCAGCTCAGGGATGTCGAAGCTGTAGCGCGCCACACCCGAGTTCACGTCGGTGCCCACCAGGCCGAGCAGCAGACCCAGCAGGATCATGCCCACGGCCTTGATCAGCGAGCCCGAGGCCAGCACCACGGCACCGATCAGGCCCAGCACCATCAGGCTGAAGTATTCGGCCGGGCCGAACTTGAAGGCCACCTCGGTCAGCGGTGCGGCAAAGGCCGCCAGGATCAGCGTGCCCACGCAGCCGGCGAAGAACGAGCCCAGGCCCGCCGCCGCCAGCGCCGGGCCGGCGCGTCCGTTGCGCGCCATCTGGTAGCCGTCGATCACCGTCACCACCGACGACGACTCGCCCGGCAGGTTCACCAGGATGGCGGTGGTCGAGCCACCATACTGCGCGCCGTAGTAGATGCCGGCAAGCATGATCAGCGCGGCCACCGGCGGCAGCGCATAGGTGGCCGGCAGCAGCATCGCGATGGTGGCCACCGGGCCCACACCGGGCAGCACGCCGATCAGCGTGCCCAGCAGGCAGCCGACAAAGGCGTAGGCCAGGTTTTGCAGAGTAAACGCAACGCTGAAGCCCAGCGCCAGGTTGTTGAACAGATCCATGGCGTGCTCCTCAGTTGGTGATGAAGGTCGGCCAGACCGGGAACTGCAGCTTGAGCAGCATCACGAAGGCGCCGTAGCTGCCCACGGCCAGCACTGTCGCCAGCACCAGCACCTCACGCAGCTTGAAGCGGTCGCCTGCGAGGCTGGCCACCAGTACCAGGCCGTAGATCGCGACGATCAGGCCCATCGCCGGAATCTTCAATCCCGGCAGGCCCCCCAGCAGGATGCCAAACAGCACGTTGGCGCCGATGATGAAACCCAGCGGCTTCCAGGCGATCTTGCCGATCGGCTCGCCGTCCGCCGTTTCGACCACCAGCGCCTTGAAAGCGACGACCACGCCGACGATGCACAGCAGCACCCCCAGCAGCAAAGGAAAGTAGCCCGGGCCCATGCGTGCGCCGGTGCCCAGGCTGTACTTGGTGGCGCCGAACGCAAACGCCGCACCGATGATGCTGAACATGAGGCCGGACACGAAGTCCTTCTGGCTCTTGATCTTCACGCGGTTGTCTCCTGATGAAACGACCGGCAGATTGTGGCGGCGCCCCGGCCGCCCGCGCATGTGGATTTCACGTATGCCGCGCGGCGCCGGGTCAGCGGCCTGATACAGGTCGCAACACCCTCAGCCAGCGCTGCGCCGGCAGGCCGAAGCGTTCGCGCACGATGTCGGCACGCGCGGCCAGCTCGCCGCGGCGCGGCTGCACCGGCGTGCGCAGGGCCAGCACCACGGTGTTGCCTTCGCGCGTGGGGCGAAACGCCCACACCGCCTCTTCGCCAAAGGCCGACACGATGCGCTGCAGGCTGCGCGCGTAGCTCGACTGGCGGCCAAACAGGTTCACCGTCATGCAGCCGTCATCGCTCAGCAGGCGGCGGCAGTCGGCATAAAAGGCGGCGCTGTCGAGCACCGGCGCGGCGGCCTCGTGGTCATACAGGTCCACCTGCAGCGCATCGACCTGGCCGCGCCAGTGCTCGTGCGCGGCCACCTCGGCCGCATCCCCCAGCACCACCGACAGCTTGATGTCGTCGGCCGGCAGCTTGAACCACAGCCGGCAGGCCGCCACCACCTGCGGGTTGAGCTCGATCGCGGTGGTCTTCATGCGCAGGCGGCGCCGGCAGAACTTGGTGAGTGCCCCCGCCCCCAGGCCCAGCTGCATCGCGTGGCGCGCAGGCACCGTGGCCGCGTCCACGAACAGCAGCCAGGCCATCATGCGCTGCACATAGTCCAGGTCGATCTCGTCGGGCGCATCCAGCCGCATCGAGCCCTGCACCCACTCGGTACCCAGGTGCAGGTAGCGCACCCGCCCGTGGTCCGAGAAGTGGACTTCGGGCAGGGCCGCGGTGGGGGTCTTGCGTGATGCCATGGCCGTCACTGTAGTCAAGCGTCAAGCGCTGGGTCCGGTGCTGCGCGCGCTCAGACCCTGGCGTGCGGCCTCACAGCAGTGCGGCCAGCCGCGGCAGCGCAGCCACCGCATTGGCCTCGCACTGGGTGGCCAGGGTGGCCTCGTCGATGCCGCGCAGCTCGGCCACCACGCGCGCGATGCGCGGCAGCTCGGCGGGCTCGTTGCGGCCCTGTGCATGGCCGCTGGCGCGTTGTTCGGCGGTGCGGTACAGCCACTGCGGCGCAATGTCGGGCGCGTCGGTCTCCAGCACGATCGCGTGCGCCGGCAGTGTGGCCGCCAGACGGCGCAACTGCAGCGCGCGCTCGAAGGTCACCGCGCCGCCAAAGCCGAGCTTGAAGCCCAGGTCCACAAAGGCCTGCGCCTGCTGCTCGCTGCCGTTGAACGCATGCGCAATGCCCGAGTGCACCGGCACCTCGCGCAGGTGCTTGAGCAGCCGGTCGGCCGAGCGCCGCACATGCAGGATCACCGGCAGCCCCAGGCGCTGCGCAACCTGCAGCTGCGCGCGGTAAAAAAACTCCTGGCGTTCGCGGTCGAGCCCCGGCACAAAATGATCCAGGCCGATCTCGCCCACCGCCACCAGGCGCGGGTCGTCAATGCGCTGGCGCAGCTCGCGCTCGAGCCGATCCACGTCGCTCTCGGCGGCCTGCGGCGTGTACAGCGGATGGATGCCCAGCGCATAGGCGTCACCGTGCGCATGCGCCAGTTCGCGCACCGCGCTGAAGTTCGCCACTTCCACCGCCGGCAGCACGCACAGCCGCACCGCTTCGGTGCGCGCACGCTCACGCACCGCCGTCACATCGGCGACGAACTCGGGGGCGTCCAGGTGACAGTGGGTATCCAGCCAGCGCAACATGGGCCGATCATGCCGTGGATGCAACACGGGGCGCGCGATGCGTGCACAGCCCGCCAAACCATGCTAACTTGAAGCCCATGCGCCGCCCTGCCCTGTACAGCACATCCGCACGCGCTGCGGCCACGCCCGACGCCACGCCGGCCGACGCGGCCGCGGCCCCTGCAGCTTCGCGGCGCGCGCGCATGCAGGCCGCGCTGCGCCGCGGCTTCACCGGCCCGCGCGGCCTGTGGACGGCGCTTGCGGTGCTGGCTCTGATGTGCGCGGTCTTGCTGGCGCTGCAGCTGCGGCCCGGCCCGCGCGTGTTCACCCAGGAAGACATCGACGCGGCCGTCGTCAAGACGCTGCAGACCGTGCCGCTGCCCTCGCAGGCGACCAAGGCCTACGAGACCATCCGCCCGTCGGTGGTGCGGGTGACCAGCTACGTGCGCAAGAGCCGCCTGCCGCCCGAGAAGGCGCAGGCCGGCCGCAAGTCCGGGGCACCGCAGGCCGCGCCCGCCAAGCCCGTCAACCCCGCCGACGACGAGGAGGTCGAGCTTGGCGTGGGCACCGGCGTGGTGATCGTCGACAAGGGCATCATCCTCACTAACCTGCATGTGGTGCAGGGCGCCGCCCGCATCATGGTCACCTTCTCCGACGGGCTGGAGGCCAGCGCCAACATCACCGGCGTGCAGGCCGAGAACGACCTGGCGGTGCTGCAGGCCAGCAAGATCCCCGACGACCTGATCGCAGCCACCATGATCTCCACCCAGAAGCTGGCACCGGGCGATCAGGTGATGGCGGTGGGCTACCCGTTCGGCATCGGTCCGTCGGCCTCGGCCGGCATCGTCTCGGGCCTCAAGCGCTCGTTCCGCTCGCCCGAAGGCGGCCACGAGATGAGCAACCTCATCCAGTTCGACGCGGCGGCCAACCCCGGCAACTCCGGCGGCCCGCTGGTGACGATGGAAGGCGAGGTGGTGGGCATCGTCACCGCCATCCTCAACCCGACCTCGGCGCGCACCTTCATCGGCATCGGCTTTGCGGTGCCGATTGAAAACGCCGCCAGCGCGGTGGGCCTGTCGCCGTTCTGAGCCTTACCCACGCACCCACATCACTCCACCCGAGAGCCCCCCATGGATTCCACCACCCAAGACCAGGCCACCGCACAGCTGATGGAGCAGATCCTCTTTGAGGTCAAGCGCGTGGTGGTCGGCCAGGACCGCTTTCTTGAACGCGTGATGGTGGCGCTGCTGGCGCAGGGTCACCTGCTGGTGGAAGGCGTGCCGGGCCTGGCCAAGACGCTCACCGTCAAGGCGCTGGCGCAGTCGGTGCGCGGACAGTTCAAGCGCATCCAGTTCACGCCCGACCTGGTGCCCGCCGACCTGGTGGGCACGCGCATCTACAACCAGAAGACGGGCGACTTCAGCACCTCGCTCGGCCCGGTGTTTGCCAACCTGCTGCTGGCCGATGAAATCAACCGCGCACCGGCCAAGGTGCAAAGCGCGCTGCTGGAGGTGATGCAGGAGCGGCAGGTCACCATCGCCGGCGAGACGCATCCGGTACCGCGGCCCTTTGTGGTGATGGCCACGCAGAACCCGATCGAGACCGAGGGCACCTACCCGCTGCCCGAGGCGCAGGTCGACCGCTTCATGATGAAGGTGATGGTGGACTACCCGAGCGACGAGGAAGAGTTCGTCATCGTCACCCGCGTCACCGGCCCGGCGGTCGAGCCCACGCCGGTCGCCAGCAGCGAGCAGCTGGCGGTGCTGCAGCGCGAGTGCCGCCGCGTCTATGTGGACCCGTCGCTCATGCAGTACGCGGTCAAGCTGGTGTCGGCCACGCGCCAGCCGGCGCGCCACGACTTGAAGGAACTGGAAGGCATGATCCGCTTTGGTGCCAGCCCGCGCGCTACCATCTCGCTGGTGGAAGGCGCACGCGCGCTGGCGCTGATGCGCGGGCGCACCTACGCGCTGCCCGAGGACATGACCGACCTGGCCGCCGATGTGCTGCGCCACCGCGTGTCGCTGTCCTACGAAGCGCTGTCCGACGGGCTGAACTCCGAGGCGGTGGTCGCCAAAATCATGGCCCGCGTGCCGGTGCCCGCGCGACCGCTCGAGCACGAAAAGCTGCCCGCCTGAGGCCGCAACACCGCACCGCGTTTTGCACACGCCATGGCCAGCGACGCTGCACCCTCCCCCGCTTCCGGGTCCGCACCGGCGCCTGCATCCGCGTCGCCGGAGCCGGCGCGCCAGGCCGCCAGCGCCGAGGCGCTGCTGCGCCGCCTGGAATGGACGGTGCTGCGCCGCCTGGACGGCCTGCTGCAGGGCGACTACCGCACGCTGATGCGCGGCAGCGGCATCGACCTGGCCGACCTGCGCGAATACCAGCTGCACGACGATGTGCGGCACATCGACTGGAACGTGACCGCCCGCATGGCGCAGCCGCATGTGCGGGTGTTCACCGAAGACCGCGAAACCAGCGCCTGGCTGCTGCTGGACCTGACCGCGTCGGTGGACTTCGGCTCCAACGAGCGCACCAAGCGCCAGGTGGCCAGCGAGTTCGCGGCCCTGCTGGCGCGGGTGCTCACGCGCCACGGCAACCGGGTGGGCGCGCTGCTGTACGGCAGCCAGGCCGACACGCTGATTCCTGCGGGCACCAGCCGCATGCATGTGCTGCAGCTGCTGCACCGCATGCTCACGCCCAGCGTGCAGCCGGCAACCGCGGCCGGCAAGTCCGGCGCGCAGGCGGCCACCGCCACGCGGCTGCACGAGCTGCTGCACGCCGCGGGCCACGCCATCCGCCGCCGATCGGCGGTGTTCGTGGTGTCCGATTTCATCAGCGAGCCGGGATGGCACCGGCCGCTGGCGCAACTGGCACAACGGCACGACGTGGTGGCCGTGCGCGTGCTCGACCCGCTCGAGCAGGAGCTGCCCGAAATCGGCATGCTGACCCTGCGCGACGCCGAGACCGGCGAGACGCTGCTGATCGACACCCACGACAAGCGCTTTCGCCAGCGCTTCGCGCAGCTGGCCGCCGAGCGCGAGGCCGCACTGCGCGAAGAGCTGGCGCGTGCCGGCGTCGACACGCTGGAGCTGCGCACCGACGACGACCTGCTTGATGCGCTGCTGCGCTTTGCCGACCTGCGCAAGCGTCGCGTGTCAGGGCGTGGCATCACCCAAGTCCTACGAAAGAGCGCCTGACCATGCTGTTCCTCTGGCCTTCGCTGTTGTGGCTGCTGTTGATCGTGCCGATGCTGGTGGGCGCCTATGTGTGGCTGATGCGCCGCCGCAAGAAAAGCACCGTCAACTACGCCTCGCTGGCGCTGATCAAGCAGGCGTTGGCCGGCAGCAGTGCGTGGCGCCGCCATGTGCCGCCGGTGCTGATGCTGCTGGCGCTGACCGCGCTGCTGCTGGCCGCGGCGCGCCCGGTGGCCGTCATCTCGCTGCCCTCCACGCAGCAGACCATCATCCTCGCGATGGACGTGTCGGGCAGCATGCGCGCCACCGACGTGCAGCCCAACCGCATCACCGCCGCGCAGGAGGCGGCCAAGCACTTCCTGACCGAGCTGCCGCGCCATGTGAAGGTGGGCATCGTCGCCTTTGCCGGTGCGGCGCAGGTGGCGCAGCTGCCCACGGTGAACCGCGAAGACCTGGTCACCGCCATCGACCGCTTCCAGCTGCAGCGCGCCACCGCCACCGGCAACGCGATCGTGGTGTCGCTGGCCACGCTGTTCCCTGACGCCGGCATCGAGCTGCAGCAGATGACCGGCGGCGGCTACTCGTCGGGCCGCTCGCTCAACGAGATGCCCAAGCCCAAGAAGGAGTTCACGCCGGTCAAGCCGGGTTCGTACAACTCGGCGGCGATCATCATGCTGACCGACGGCCAGCGCACCACCGGCGTCGATCCGCTGGAGGCTGCCAAGATGGCCGCCGAACGCGGCGTGCGGGTGTACACCGTGGGCATCGGCACGGTGGACGGCGAGACCATCGGCTTTGAGGGCTGGTCGATGCGGGTGCGGCTGGATGAAGACACGCTCAAGCAGATCGCCTTGCGCACCGACGCCGAATACTTCTACGCCGGCAACTCCGCCGACCTGAAGAAGGTGTACGAGACCCTGAGCTCGCGGCTCACGGTCGAGAAGAAGGAAACCGAAATCGCCGGCCTCGTTGCGCTGCTGGGCGCAGCACTCATGGCACTGGCCGCAGGCCTGTCGGTGCTGTGGTTCGGCCGCGTGGCCTGAGGGCTCAGCCCGCCAGCACGCCGCGGTCAAGCCGCAGCATCCGCGCGCAGCGCGCGGCCAGCGCCTCGTCATGCGTCACCACCACGAAGGCGGTGCCATGCTCGCGCGACAGCTTCAGCATCAGCTCGAACACCGCATCGGCCGTGCCGCGGTCGAGGTTGCCGGTGGGTTCGTCGGCCAGCACGCAGGCGGGCTGGGTGACGAGCGCGCGGGCCATGGCCACGCGCTGACGCTCACCACCCGACAGTTCGGCCGGCCGGTGCTGCGCACGTTCGGCCAGGCCCACCGCAGCCAGCATCTTCAGCGCCACCTGTGCGGCTTGCGCGCGCGGCATGCGGCGAATCCACAGAGGCATGGCCACGTTGTCCAGCGCGCTGAACTCGGGAAGCAGGTGGTGGAACTGATAGACAAAGCCCAGGTACGCATTGCGCAGCTGGCCCTGGCGCGCGGGCGGCAAGGCGGCGATCGGCTCGCCCATCAGCATGACGGTGCCGGCCGTCGGCGCGTCCAGCCCGCCCAGCAGGTGCAGCAGCGTGCTCTTGCCCGAGCCCGACGCACCCACGATGGCCAGCGTCTCGCCGGCGTGCACCGTCAGGTCCACGCCGTGCAGCACGGTCAGGTCGATCTCGCCTTCGTGAAAGCGCTTGACCAGGCCACGCGCCTGCAGCACCACGCGCTGTGCGCCGGCCTCACTCATAGCGCAGCGCCTCGGCAGGATTGACGCGGCTGGCGCGCCAGCTCGGGTACAGCGTGGCGGCAAACGACAGCACCAGCGAGATCAGCGCCACCGGCACGATGTCGCCGGAACGCGGGTCGCTGGGCATGCGGCTGATCAGGTAGATGTCGCGCGGCAGGAAGCTCGCCGACAGCGCGCGCTCGAGCGCCGGCACGATCACGTCGATGTTGAAGGCCACGCCCAGGCCCAGCAGCAGCCCCGACAGCGTGCCGATCACGCCCACCATCGCGCCCTGCACCACGAAGATGCCCATCACGCTGGCGGGGCTGGCGCCCAGCGTGCGCAGGATGGCGATGTCGGCGCGCTTGTCGGTCACCGTCATCACCAGCGTGCTGACCAGGTTGAAAGCCGCCACTGCCACGATCAGCGTGAGGATGATGAACATCATGCGCTTCTCGAGCTGCACCGCGGCAAACCAGGTGCGGTTCTGGCGCGTCCAGTCGCGCACCACCACGCGGTCGCTCAGGCGCACCATCAGCTCGTCGGCCACCTCGCGCGCCTGGTGCAAGTCGCGCAGCTTCAGGCGCACGCCGGTGGGCCCCTCAAGGCGGAAGATGCGTGCAGCGTCGTCGATGTGCAGCATCACCAGCGTGGCGTCGTATTCGTAGTGGCCCGAATCGAACAGGCCCACCACCTCCATCTGCCGGATGCGCGGCACCACGCCCGCGGGCGTGACCTGACCGCTCGGCGCAATCAGCGTCACCGCGTCGCCGCTGCGCACACCCATCTGGCGCGCCAGCTCGCCGCCCAGCACGATGCCAAAGCGCCCCGGCTGCAGGCCCTGCAGTACCTCGGGGCGCAGCGCGCTGGCCAGGTCGGTCACCTGCGGCTCGCGCGCCGGGTCGATGCCGCGCACCTGCACGCCCTTCATGTCTTCCCCGCGCGCCAGCAGCGCCTGCGCTGCCACGAACGGCGCAGCACCCAGCACCTGCGGATGCTGGCGTGCCTCGGCCACGGTGCGCTCCACATCGGCCAGCGGCGCGCCCCCGGGCGCAAACACCTCCACATGCGCCACCACGCCCAGCATGCGGTCGCGCACCTCTTTCTGAAAGCCGTTCATCACCGACAGCACGATGATGAGCGCCGCCACGCCCAGCGCAATGCCCAGCATCGATACGCCCGAGATGAACGAGATGAAGCCGTTGCGGCGCGTGGCGCGCCCGGCGCGGGTGTAGCGCCAGCCCAGCAGCAGTTCGTAGGGGGCTTGCATGGTCGTGGTCAAGGAGCGGCGGCATTGTGGCATCCCGGACAATACGGCCATGCCCACACAAGCCGTACAAGCGCTGCTCATCTCCCATGCCGCGCCGCCCGACGGCGTGGCTGCGGCAGACCTGCAGGCCCTGGGCGGCCTGCGCCGCGCGCTGTCGGCGCTGCGAGAAGTGCCCGCTGCGGGCGTGGCGCTCGACGCGATGAGCCGCAGCACCCCGCACGAGGTGATGCTGGCGCGCGCACTGCAGCTGCCCACCGCAGACGGCTGCATCCCCTGGGCGGCCCGGCGCGCGCAGGCACTGGGCCACGACGCAGCACAGGCCTGGGCCTTCGTGAGCCCCTGCCACTGGGCACCCGGGGCCGATCACATCCGCATGCACGATCCCGCGACGCTGGCGCTGCAGGCCGACGAGGCGCAGGTGCTGCGCGAGGCGATGGCGCCGTGGTTCGAACCCGAGGGCATCCGCCTGCTGGACGACCCGCAATACCCCACGCGGTGGCTGGCGTGCGGCGAGCCGCTGCGCGGCCTGAGCAGCGCATCGGTCGACCGGGTGAGCGGACGCAGCGTGGACGCATGGATGCCCGACGGCCCGGGCGCGCGGCTGGTGCGGCGCCTGCAAAGCGAAATGCAGATGCTGCTGTACCAGCACCCGCTGCACGATGCACGCCGCGCTCGCGGCCTGCCACCGGTCAACTCGTTCTGGCTGCACGGCACGGGCGATGGCGTTGCCGCCACCAAGCCGGCCGAGCCCACCGAACCGACCGAACCCCTGATCGTGATCGATCAGCTGCGCGAGGCATCGCTGGCCCAAGACGGCGCTGGCTGGCTGGCCGCCTGGGCGTCGATCGAATCGCGTCATCTGGCGTCAGTACCCCCCGCGCAGCTGGTGCTGTGCGGCGAGCGCCGCGCGCGCGTGTTCGCGCCTGCACCCAACCGCTGGTGGCAACGCCTTGCGGCACCGCTGCGCCCGGGCGCCTCGGCTCCTTCGCTGCATGTGATGCTTTCCTCACTGTGAAGCCGACATGAAGATCGTTCACCGAGACATTCCACCGCGCGCCGCCTGGGCGCTGGAGCAGGCGGGCGTGCACCCCCTGCTGGCGCGCCTGTTTGCCGCACGCGGCGTAACCGCACCCGAACAGCTTGACGACGGCCTGGCGCTGCTGCTGCCGCCGACGCAACTGCTGGGCGCCGAGGCGGCTGCGCGGCTGCTGGCCGATGCCATCGAGCGCGACCTGCGGCTGTGCATCGTCGCCGACTACGACTGCGATGGCGCCACCGCCTGCGCCGTGGGCCTGCGCGGCCTGCGCATGCTGGGCGCGCGTCATGCCAGCTACCTGGTGCCCGACCGCATCGTCGACGGCTACGGCCTCACGCCGCCCATCGCCCAGCGCGTCAAGGCGCAAGGCGCCGATGTGCTGATCACCGTGGACAACGGCATTGCCAGCATGGATGGTGTTGCGGCCGCGCAGGCACTGGGCCTGAAGGTGCTGGTGACCGACCACCACCTGCCCGGCGACGCGCTGCCTGCGGCCGACGTGATCGTCAACCCGAACCAGCCCGGCTGCAGCTTCGAGAGCAAGAGCATTGCCGGCGTGGGCGTGATGTTCTATGTGCTGCTGGCACTGCGGGCCGAGTTGCGGGCGCGCGGCCGCTTCGACGCACAGACGCAGCCGCGGCTGGATGCACTGCTGCCGCTGGTGGCCCTGGGCACGGTGGCCGACGTGGTGCGGCTGGACGCCAACAACCGCCGCCTGGTCGCGCAGGGCTTGAAGCGCGTGCGCAGCGGGCAGATGCCCGCGGGACTGGCCGCGCTGTTTGCGGTGGCCGGGCGTGACGCGCGCCACGCAGCGAGCTTTGACTTCGGCTTTGCGCTGGGCCCGCGCATCAACGCAGCGGGGCGCCTGTCGGACATGACGCTGGGCATCGAATGCCTGCTGACCGATGACCCGGCACGCGCAGAGGAACTGGCGCGCACCCTGGACGGCATCAACCGCGAGCGCCGCGAGATCGAGGGCGACATGCGCGAGCAGGCGCTGCAGATCGCCGAGTCGCTGTTCGAAGAAGGCGAAGAGCCACCGCCTGCGGTGTGCGTGTTCGACCCCGACTTCCACGAGGGCGTGGTCGGCATCGTGGCCTCGCGCCTGAAAGAGCGTTACCACCGCCCGGCCTTCGTGTTTGCCGCGAGCCAGGCACCGGGCAAGGAGCATGAGCTCAAGGGTTCGGGCCGCTCGATCGCCGGCTTTCATCTGCGCGATGCGCTTGACCTGGTGGCCAAGCGGCACCCGGGCGTGATCCTGCGCTTTGGCGGCCACGCGATGGCTGCCGGCTGCACCGTCGCCGAGGAGCACCTCGACACCTTTGACGAAGCGCTGCGCCAGGTGGCACAGGAGTGGCTGGACGCGGCCACGCTGACGCGACGGCTCGAGACCGACGGCCCGCTGGAGCCGCAGTTCCGCGACGTCGAGGTGGCGCAGGTGCTGCAGCGCGAGGTCTGGGGACAGGGCTTCGCGCCACCGGTGTTCAGCGAAGAGGTCGAGATCCTCTCGCAGCGCATCGTTGGCTCGGGCCACATGCATCTGCGCATGAAGCACCGCGGCCAGCCGGTGGACGGCATCTGGTTCGGCCGCACCGAGCCGCTGCCAGCCCGCGCGCTGTTGGCCTTCCGGCTGGAAAGCGATGAATGGAACGGCCAGCGCCGCGTGCGCTTTCTGGTCGAAGGGGCCGAGCTCTGATGCATGCCGCTACCGAAGCCCTGCTGCCCTACCCGGCGCTGGCCGACGAGATCGGTCGTCTGCTGCGCGACGACACGGTGCAGGTGCCGGCGCGGCTGGTTCAGCCACTGCCCGGTGGCAGCAGCCTGTTCGTGATGCCGGCGCTGGATGCACGGATTGCCATCACCAAGCTGATCAGCTTCACGCCTGCCAATGCCGGCACCGCGCGGCCCACCATCCAGGGCGATGTGGTGGTGTTTGATGTGGCCACCGGCGAGCGCCGCGCGTTGCTGCATGGCCCGACCGTCACCGCACGCCGCACTGCCGCGGTGTCGATGCTGGCAGCGCGCCACCTTGCCGCCCATGCGCAGGGGCCGCTGCTGATCGTGGGCGCCGGCGTGCAGGGCCGATCGCACCTGGAAGTCTTCGCACAGGGCCTGGGCGTGCGCGAGGTGTGGATTGCATCGCGCAGCGCCGCGAGCGCACAGACCCTGGCCGACCACGCACAGGCACGGGGCCTGAAGGCGCGCGTGGTGGACGACCCGAACGCCGCGCTGGCGCACTGCCCGCTGGTGGTCACCTGCACCCCGGCGCAAGGCGTGGTGCTGCGCACGCTGCCGCGCGACGATGCCTTCATCGCCGCGGTGGGGGCCTTCACGCCGAAGATGGTGGAGCTGTCGCCCGAGCTGTGCCGCCACGTCGCGCAGCACGGCCGCATCGTGGTGGACACGCGCGACGCCGACCACGAGGCCGGCGACCTGCTGCAAGCGGGGCTGGAGGTGACGGGCCTGGCCACGCTGGCCGATGTGGTGCGCGACGGCGTGGCAGGCGGCACGGGAGGGGCGGCACGTGCCGGCCCGGGGCCGGTGCTCTTCAAGAGCTGCGGCTGGGCTGGCTGGGACCTGGCCGCCGCGCGGCTGGCAGTGCCCGGCTAGGTGGTGCTCAGGCCTTGGGCAGCGTCACGCCGCGCTGGCCCTGGTACTTGCCGCCGCGGTCCTTGTAGCTGACGTCGCAGACCTCGTCGCTTTCGAAGAAGAGCACCTGC
>Ga0129336_10001501_pt1 | contig 14154 bp, 12 predicted proteins | sample CPB6_02_DNA_FD_96878 | JGI IMG/M metagenome (GOLD analysis project Ga0129336, IMG submission 96878) | Freshwater to marine salinity gradient microbial communities from Chesapeake Bay, USA - CPBay_Sum_0.6_0.2_DNA | ecosystem: Environmental > Aquatic > Marine > Coastal | place: USA: Chesapeake...
GTTGGAACATTTACTTCTAATACAGCATCAGTGAAATACTGAATTGAGCTAGTTATATACTCTTGTGGTAAAATTATTAATGGAGCAGGGTCATTAACGCCAAATCCTCTGCTAAATGCAGTTTCTTCTGCTGCCAAGTCTAACGAGCCAACAGCTATATCACTGGCCGACCTATTCGAATATTCATCTACATTTATTACGATTGGGAATGTTTCAAATTCATACATAATAATGTTATGAATCTGATCTAGGTTAATCTCTAAAGCAGCTGAATTTACATTATTACTGATTAGATTAATGTTAGCGGGAGCATCAGCAACAAGCTCTGCATCCTTTATATCGATGTATAGAGTAGCGCCGGGGCCATCAACCCCGATCTCTAATACACCAATCGACTCCATTCCAATCATAGTATGTTATTTAATTAGATTAATATCTATTTGCTAAAAGGCATAAAATCAAGTTTTATCGAATAATCTTAAAGGGAATAAATTTTGGTGGAATGAACGCTTAGGCCATGTTCCATAATGCATTAATTCATCATTTGTAATTAGGACTTCTCTAAATCTAGGATTTTTTATCATTAAATTAAAATTATTCATTCCACGTTCTTGTGCATAATCCCAAAATTTAGATTTATAAATAGACCCAGAAGCGTAATGTAGCATAATGACATTTTCTATTTCTTTTATTTCACTTAAATATTCTTCGTTGACTGTGTTCAGAGATTTTTCATTATGCCAATAATCAAAGGCTCTTCTTTGATTCCTATTCATAAAATTAATGCTGGTCGCTTCTAATGGTTCTAGGAAAAAACTCGCATTACCGTTATAAGCCACTCTTCCTTCATAATTTTTAATTCTATAATAGTTATTAAAGCTAAAGTTATTAGTAACATCACTAGGTGTTAATTTGAAATTATGAAAAATTTCCTTAACATCTTCTTTAACTTCATCTAGTGTATTAATATCTTTATTATACATGTATCCAACACTGCATCTATTAAGTAAAGGAATGCCAAACACCCACCCGTATGGTCGTGCTATTGTTAGCGTATACTGAAATTTCACACCTTCCCAAAAGCATTGGGTTACGTAAACACTATTAACTGGTATAAAATCACTTAAATTAAACTTTTCAAATGTGGAGGGTTTTCCAGAACAATCTATTACATAGTCAGCATCGATGTCATCGGTTGTGACATTTTTTTCAAAGAATGAAACTCTCCTACTAGATCTCAATTTGTTAATAATCCATTCTTGTAGCATAACTGCATTAAAATGGTATCCTACAGAGCCTCCCGGAAATGTATGAATGAAATCTTCACCGCTACCCCACCCTATTTTTTTAATTCCAGATTTGCTAGTTCCATATATAGATTCCAATTCTGCAATATTAAAACCTAAATTTGTGTCTAAATCTCTAGGAAAATCTAATGCTGATCCTTCTCCGACTGCTTGAGGAGATATCTTAGGATCAAAGTACCAATCTAAATCCCAATTTGTCCATCTTAAAAAATGACTGGCTGTGTAGCATCCTGCTGTTCCGCGTCCGATAATTGCAATTTTCTTCATAATACTACTTATTAAACAAGTTTTTTAGGGTGGTGGCAATCCGGCTGAAACATCTTTCCAATACGATAATGTTTCATCCCACAAATATACCTTATCTACTAAATGGTCTTCTGGTATTGGAACAGGGGCTTCCCATCTGCAAGTCGATTCGTTAAAAATCCAACTTGGGAAATCTTTGGGAGGAATAAATGCATCTCGTGTTTCATCGTAGGTATAATTATATCCTGCATAGTTCTTACGGAAATTTCCGTTGTAGCTGGTTTGCTTCCAAAGGCTATGCCCAAATAACTTTGTTAGAAATTCAACACCTAATTCTTCTCTTTCAATACCTTGGCTGTCAATTAATTCGGTGTTATTAACTACATATACGTCGATAACTCTATTATTATCATCTAATTTTGCAAAATGCGCCATATCTAACCCCACCTAATACTGCCACTACCTGTAAATGTATAGACTTTATATCCACCAGAATTTGTAAAGGTAGGACTGCCTGTTACTGTTGCAGTAGGAAGTGTGTTTACAGATCTTATTATGACCACACCGCTACCGCCTTGTCCAGAACCATTAGTTCCATTATTACCGCCAGCACCACCTCCACCTCCAGTATTTGGTGTTCCAGGAATAGCAGTTAAGCTACTGATACCGCCGCCTCCACGTCCTCCTCCACCTAGACCTCCGTTACCTGGTGTTCCAGTGCCATCTCTGGCATTAGCACTTCCGCCGCCACCGCCGCCATAATATAGAGAAGATCCACTAATACTAGACTGTATACCTACGCCCCCTGAACCACCATCTCTAACCCCAGAACCATTTGCACCCAATCCGCCAGCGCCTCCACCACCTCCACCACCTCCACCCCAGGTGCTTCCGCCACCTACACCACCACCACCGTTATTACCTTGTCCCGGTGTGCCTGCTCCGCCGCTGCCATTGGTCCAAGTGGCATTATCAGCACCTGTGCCGCCCCCACCTGAGCCGCCAGATCCCCCATTTTGGCTAGGTGTAGAAGGTTCATAGAGAGGTTGTCCACCTCCGTAGCCGCCACCTACTGTTGAAATAGTATGAAATGAACTAGGAAATCCTTGACTATTTTCTGCTCCACCCCCACCTACACTTATCGAGTAAGTTATTCCGCCATCTGCGGCAAAGGCCACAGCCAATACCCCACCGGCACCGCCTCCACCGCCTCCCCCGCTCATTTTAGCACCACCACCACCGCCTGCTACAATCAGCACATCAACATTAAAGGCTAGGTCTAGTAAATTACACGAAGCAGTTCTTCCATTAACTGAAAGATACATTTTTTCAAGTTCTAGAATCTGATCAAGAACTGTAGGAATAAAAATTTTAGTGATACCGTCTGAATTTACAATGGCTGTGCCTTCAGTTGAGCTGTTTACAAAATCAGTAGCAGATGTTGTGCCGGTTATTACATACCCTATATTTGTTCCAGTGGCTATTCCTGTAGTTGTCAAAGTAAAGGAAGCAACTTCTCCTTCATAAAAGCTTGCTCTATCTGCCACTAGATCATAAGATCCTAAATTCTCTATTGTAAGCGATCCGTTAGCTGTAAATTTGTAAATTTTATAATTACCCGAAGTTGTTACTATTGGGTTACCTGTAGTTTGAACAGGAAGATAAGAATCTAATTTAATAATACAAATTCCGTTAGCACCATTACCACCTGTAAAGCCAGAACCTCCTCCTCCTCCGGAGTTAACTTGTGCATCAGCGCCTGCGCTTCCGCTTTGAGCGCCATTTCCGCCACCACCTATACCACCTGAACTGGAATTAGATGGGCCTGATCCTCCCCCGCCTCCCCCGTAATATTGATTATCAATAGTAGATAATATACCTATGCCCCCATTACCCCCTACTGTAAAAGTTCCATTCAAGCCAGCACCACCTGCGCCGGCGCCACCACCACCACCACCATTGAAATTAGAAGAACCACTACCCCCGGAATATATTCCCGTTCCTCCTACCAGATTAGGATCGTTTGCGCTTACGCTACCTTGACCACCACCACCGCCACCTCTACCTAATACACCTATTGATCCTCCTCCGTTTATATCAACGGAAGATCTTCCATGCCCGCCCTGATAAGCAATTACTGAAGTAGATCCATCTTCAAAAGTTAATATTGTCGGTGTAGCCGCTGTTCCTTGACTAGCGCCTGATGTTCCTATTCCCCCTTGTCCAATTATAATACCGATAGAGAATCCAGACAGCTGAATAATAGATCCTGACCTTACACCACCGCCACCGCCACCTCCACTATTGCTACCTCCTCCGCCACCGCCACCTCCGACTATAAAGTATTCAATTTTACAGGGTTGCGCAATCGCAAAAGGACCTAGATCAGATTGGACTACAGGTTTTTTCGCCCCACTAAAAGTTCTGTTAGGTTTGGTAAAACTATTAGTGTATCGTGCCAGGCCACGAGTTATACGTAGGTCTGTTATATAAGCATTGATGCCTGCGGCAGTGTAAGAACTGTTTCCGCCCCCTTCATATCCACCCCATGATCCTGTGATTAATGGAAAGGTTATACTTCCTGCTGGACCATTATTTGCAGGTAGTTGGCTGAATGGATGTGTAGTGCTATTTCCGTTTAAGGTAGGCCCTTTAACCCCATCCATAAAGAAAGACCAATTATTACTTGCATCTCTTTGCCATACACAATGAGTCCACTTAAATAGATCAGGATACTGTCCAGAATAAACTACATTACCACCGTATCCATTAATTGGGCTAAGCCAAAAGGTTAAACCCAATGTCCCTAAAGTAGTTGTTCCATATGCACCTAGACTATCGTTAATTAAAAATCCCCATGCTGTGGAATAGGCATTTCCGCTCGGTTCTCCAAATATTGAGTGTCTACCGCTGGCTAACAAATAAACCCAACACTCTATAGTAAACGCACCTTGTAAAGTAATATAAGTAGTTGCCTCAACGGGTGAAATGGTATTTAACTTACCACTTGTTCCTCCAGTAGGAACGTAAGCACTACCAGCATTAGACCATTTGTTTATTGAAGTATTCCCTTGGGCTCCTCCTATAGGTTGAACCACATATTGATTAGCTGAATCATAGATACCCAAATTATCAAACTTCATCAACAGACTAGTTCCGTTTACCTCTACAGGGGGTTGAGTAGGAACCGTAAACCTTGCTCCAGAATATAGAACACTGCCTTTTACAATTCTAAATCCTGCCAAATAACCATGTAGTCTTTCGTTGCTTGCTGCCGGATTTACCCCTAGTCTAGGATCTTGGCTAGTTATAGCCATTCCTGAAACAAATCCCGATCCTTGTCTAACTCCGTTTATGTAGATATAAAACTGCGAACCACTCCTAGTCACTGCAAAATGAGACCAAGCTCTAAGCTGAATATAGCCCGATGTTCCTGGTCTATTTGTTCCGTCATAGATCCCTGTACCTAGATTTCCTAAACTATCGTAACTTATGGAAAAACACCCTGCTACATTACTACTTTGTGTAGTAAATGTTGTTCCATAATTAAAAAAACTTAAAGGATATATCCATCCTTCTACAGTAAAGGGTGATGATCCAAAATCACATATTCCAGTTGTAGGTAACGGAACATAGTTAGCCCCGTTACCATCAAAATATGCACTACCACCGTGAGTTGATATCTTATACTGATCACCCGCCCATGGTGAAAACTTCTGTATACTCATACCCCCAAATGGGATCATAATCCTACTAGTACCTGTGCTTAGATCAGTAAATTTATTTTCTTGAAAGCTTAGTAGCACAGTTGAAGTATCAGTAACTAATGGAGCAGTAGAAGGCACATAATTAGATCCATTGTATCTAGATATATTGCTCACTCTGCCGTTACTTAAATATCCATACATTCCGCTAGTTGCGCCTTCACCATTACTAAACCATTGAAACGGACTAGTTACCGAGGTCTCTGTTCCAAAAAATGTAGCGGTTTGAAGGAAACCATTATAATGTATAAAAACTGTTCCGGTATTACTTTTGCTGATAGAAACATTGGTCCAAGATCCTATTGTAGGTTGTCCTACTGTGCATCCTGCTGGCACTGATCCAGTTTTAAAAAGACTTATATTAGTGCCGTTTACTTGAAATGAAACTTTAGGCGAAGCACCCCCACCGTTGCTGGCTCCGAATATACCCTGTGCATTAACATAGGAAAGTGGATACATCCAAAATTCTACAGTCCATGCGTTGGCATTAAGTAGTGGACTGTTAGAAGCAACTACAAATTGGCTGGCTGCATAGGCGTAAGCACTATATTGGTTAAGACCCATAAAGGGGTTGATAGAACTTTGAGGAACGCTGCCCACAGCAGTATAGGTATTTGTTACGGTAGTTAAAACACTAGTAAACTGATTGTTGTTGGCGCCGTTAACCCCTCCCTTCATGTAAAAAATTACACTGTCATAGTAGGGGTCTTTTTCTTCAATTGTAGTAGTAGGAACAATTTGATGAACCGTCATGAAATTCCCGAACCAGAAATCACAGCAGTATTGCCTCCAATGAATAATAATGTTGCCATACTATATTCGGACATTGTTCTGTTTCCTGTGGTTCCCACAGTGGCCAATATTAAATTTACCCCTGTATTAACTGATATTGTTCTGCTATTTGATGAATTATTAAAAATAGTTACTACATTACCTGAACTAAAAACGTTGTTAGGTATAAGAATATTACCTGTTGAGATCACCACACACTTACCGTGATCTGAACTAGTCAATGTATATGCTGACCCTTGTATGTTCACAGGAATAGATCTAACATCACCTTTTTGATCTTCCAATGATGTAAATTTACCTGTGCTAGGGCTAATATCTCCTACAGATACATTATTAACGCTTCCACCAGTTAACGTAGCATTGTCTGAAACTAATGATCCTGTAACACTACCTGATATATTGTTTGCAATTAAACTTGCTATAGAAACAGTAGGAGAAAGACCTATTCTAATAGTATTAGATGAAACGGAGGTAATAATATTAGAACCTGAACTAAGAACTGATAATGTATTATCAATGTTGTAAGTAGTCTGTCCGGTATCGCCTAAAATTACAAAATCTGTATAAACAGTAATTTCTGTTGCGCTGGTAATCCTACCTTTCGAATCAACTGTAAATCTAGGTATCTGTGTAGAACCTCCATATTCTCCAGCGTTGACTCCAGTTGCTAGTAAATTCAAAGTTACTGAAGATCCCGAAGAAGATCCCTGAACTTCACCGTCGTCATACCTCATATTACTACCGGTTAAAACTCTACCTTTTGAATCTACAGTGACTCTATTGTATGAACCGGCTGCTACGCCAGTGTCCGATAATCTAGTAATAAGTGTAGTAGGCATCTTATATTTATAAATTTAACTGGGTTGATTATCGGCGGTATTGTCAGGTCCCCATTTCTCTAAAGGACAAGAAGAGTTAATCATCTTTACTTTTATCTTCATAACGCATAAACATTGCCTACAAACATAGCCGGGGGTCATTAATTGATCACATTCTTTACAAATATCAAATCGCTGCTGGGCAACTTCTCGGTCTACCCAAATTTTAATTCTTTCCATTATTCTACCTCATAATCTGGAAAAACTTCAAACTCAGGGATTGAAAGATCATAAGTTGTCTCATGAAACTGAAATCCTTCGTTAACATATAAAGAAACCTTGTAAGTTTTATTTGATTTAAACCCTATTTGAAAAGTTTGTAAAAATTCTTGATCACTTGAAATATATGTAGATCCGTCATTTGGCCATGTTCTTGTAAAAATAACTTCTTCTAGATCGTTTTTAATTTCTATTCCAAAAGATAAATTTTTAAAAACAATATTTTTTTCCTCTCCTACAAATCCATAATAAAAACTTATAATAGGATCATTGTCGTTTCCGTATACAAAATCTATACCACCTTCTATTATTGAAAAAACTCTCGTTATTAAATTAAATTTTATCTGTATTGTATTAATCATTGAGTTACCGGATATCTGATATAAATTACACCTTGTGCCCCTCCACCTTGTGGAGATCCGCCAGTAGCGTATGATCCTATCAATGGATCTGTATTGTTACCTGGAACATTATAATTAGCATTAGCTATAATCACATCTGTAGCATTTGGATCTGCAAAACTAGATCCACCGCCCCCACCACCTGCTCCGACACAGTCACGCCCTGGAGGCCCCCCTGGATCTCCACCTCTATAACCGCCGCCACCGCCACCTCCGCAAGACTGATCTCCGCCACATCCTGTATAGCCTCCTGCGGATGTCGGTTGGTTACCTGTAGCGCCTCCTGAACCATTTCCAGCCTGCCCTGCTTGTCCGCCACCGCCACCTGAACCGGCGCCTCCACATGCTTCAGTTCCGCCACCACCGCCACCACCACCGGCAGCTACTAGTATACTTCCGAGCAGTGAAAAAATACTTCCAGCACCACCACCTCCACCTGGGCCGGAACAGCAAGCTCCACCAGCAGGTGATCCGGCAGCGCCGGTCGCTCCAAACCCATTTGCTCCACCAGATCCACCACCACCGCCGCAATTACAACCTCCTGCACCATTACCTCCTGCTCCGCCAGGATAGGCAACATAAGTGCCTACAACTGGAATGAGAAGTGCTCTAATATAAGCTCCACCACCGCCATATCCTCCAGGGGCTCCACTACCACCATAACTTCCGCCACCCCCACCGCCACCCCACATAATTACTTCTATAGTATTGGTTGCGCTTCCACGTGAAATGATATTGAAATTGGCACCTGCAGGATCAGTAAACTGATGAGTATTATAAATTTTGTTATTGATAATGGATTGAGTGACTGTTCCACCTGTTGCAGTAATGGGGCTAAAACTTTTTGTCCTTGCCGTTCCTGGTGAAAAATTAAATCTAAATGATGCAAGTATAGGCATTTTATCTTCCAAATCTTAGTTTTTCCACCTGAAAGTTTCTAGCAATTTCCCCTGCATTGAGAGCTTTTGAATAATATCTTACAATATAGATGTATCCTGTATAATTTCCGTAACTTCCATATCCTATTGAAGATCCTGTTCCAGCATTGCTACCATATCCAGAAGTAAGTCCTGTTCTAACAAAAACTCCATTAACATAAACTGAGCTTTGATTGTTTGCTACAGAAACTACAATATGACTAGGTTGAGTGCTAGAAAATGTATATGCTGCCGTATTTACTGAAGAAAAATAATTATTAGCATGTTCGAAAACGCAATACCCATTAGTTCCTAGACTTAAACCAACTCCACAATTTCCACCGTAATTATCAGCACCTATTACAAACGAATTTCCACTTATACTAACAGTAAGATAAGCAGTTGATTCTCCGTGTAAACTTATTCCTACCTGTGGTCTAGCCCAAATTTCATAAGAAAAATTTGACCTTGGAGCACTACTATAAGTATCAAAGCTTATTCCGTTTCCGCTCCCATTCGAATAGAAGCTTCCTGAAAAATCAGATTTACTATATGTAGGAGGTGTAGCAGATAATGTTCCATTTTTTGGCCCCCCTAAGATGTCAGTCCAAGTTGATCCTGATCCAGGATAACTAGCATATTTCCCTGCATCTACCCAAAAAAGTAAACTATCTGTAACCGGAACCCTAAAAGGTATTGCCTTAGAAGTTCTTAATTGACCCCCTAATGTAAAGTTACCGCTAAATGAACTGTACTTAGGCATATTAACCAAATGAAGTTATACTGGCTGAGATATTCCAAGTGTTGTTAATTTTAAATATTGTAAATCCGACAACATCTAATTTATCGGCTGTAACCGGTGGGACTATTCCATCTTGCCATTTTATAACATAAGTATTCCCGTTAATTCTACATTGGCTAGGATAATAAGGAGTAGATCCTTGTTGTATTGCCAATACCAATGAAATTAGCCTATTGTTAACCTCTGGCACATTTAAAAAATTCACAGTAAAATTAGCCGACACCCCAGAATGATACCATACACTACCTTCTAAGAAGTTATGATCAACAACTCCAGTAGCCCCAAATTTTGAATTTATTACCTCTGAAAAGGCGCCAAATGTTGCCAGCCCGGACACGCTTAATGTTCCAGTTATAATTGCTGTAGTTCCTTGGACATTTCCGTTGGATTGATTTCCAATAATATCACCAGTAACATTTCCTACTACATTACCAATTAATGGTCCTACAAAAGCGCCAGTAGCAGCAATACTAGTTGATGTAATCGTTGAAGCCGAAATAGTTCCTGAAATACTAATGTTATTAGCTAATGCTATGGTAACATCAGTCCCAGACACCGCAGTAGTGATATTTCCGCCACTACTTTTAATATTAAAAGTGCTATTTAAATTAACTATGCCAGTTGATAAATCTGCTGATATATTAAAATACGAAGCATTGGCAAATACTTCATTGGTGATGCTAGTAATTAATCCTCGGTTATTAACTGTAATTCTAGGTATAAGAGTGCTACTACCGTAGGTTCCTTCGGTTAAAGATGCAGGGTATAAATTTAAGGTTACGGTAGAACTTGTGATATAGCCTCTAACATTACCTTCAATAAATTCTAAACTTGTCCCCGATGTTACTCTTCCGTATTGATCAACATGAACAAGTGTGTAAGGAACGGTATTAATTGTAGGCATGATAATATTTACCCAAAGCTAACAAGGCTACCAGTCACTATCCATGAGTTACTGATTCTCATAAATGTAAAACTCTGCATGTCTAATTTATTGGCGGTTCCTGTAGGAACTGTCCCTGACAACCATCTCATTGTAGTAGTTGAACCATTAATAGTTAATGCTGTGGCAATGAAAGGATTTGATCCTTGTTGTAATAGTAGAGTAATCCCAATGGCTCTATTACTGGTTGCAGGAGTGTTAATCAATGCCACTGTGAAGTTTGCTGTAGCACCTGAGTGATACCAGATCGCACCTGTTGAAAAATCATGAACTACACTACCGAAGGCTCCTGTTTTTGTGTTAATAATTTCACCAATTCCACCTACTTCATTCAATCCAGTAGAAATTAGTGTAGTAAATGTTCCTACAGTAGATTGAATATTACCTATTATACTACCTGTCAAATTTCCAACAACATTTCCAACAACATTTCCTTGTAGAGATCCGTTAAATCCACCTGTAGCAGAAATTGTGTTTGCAGTTATAGCTCCTGCGGAAAATATTCCAGGAATAGTAATATTATTAGCTAAGGCAACATAAGCCGTGTCGGTAAACGCAGATGTTACTATTTGATTAGCAGTTCCTCGAATTCCTAATGTATTACCTAATATGAATTCTGAGCTTCCTGTATCCCCTACCAAATTAAAAGAGTTATCAACTGAAACTGTAGTTGTTGAAACTGATAGAATTCTTCCTGTGGGTGATACTGTTATTAAAGGAATACTAGTCGAATTTCCATATGTCCCCGGAATTACCCCAGACGGTGTAAGATTTAAACTGACAGTAGCACCACTTAAAGTTCCTTGAACCTCCCCAGATGTAAAGGTTATGTTTGTTCCAGAACGAACTTCACCAAATTGGTCTACAAATACTCTAGTATAATTTCCCTCTGCCATTATGACAGGAGGAATAGTAGATGTGCTTTCGGATTGTAGATCTCCAATTAATATTACATCAACCGCTTCTAATATATCATCAAGTTGATCTTGAATACTGGTTCCTACAGTAGCTTCGAGATAGCTCTTAGTTACAGGATTCTGTGCCTTAACAGGATCAGGTAATATAAAGCTTTCCGATGAAAGAATTTCTGTTCTAAAGGTCGTTGTAAACGTCATAGTTTTTTGAGTAAAGTTTTATAAACCTGTATTTTTAATGAAACAGTTCCATTTATTATAACACGAACATGATCTCGCAGGTAAGAAGCAGTAATTGTTAAAACATTAGGAACCCTATTACTAGTTGTTATAATATTGCTTAATTGTGCAGAAGTATGATCATGTATTACCAGAAACTCATTAACTTCAACTGTTCCTGAGCTAGATATCCCAACAACAATATACTTACACCCTATATATTCGTATGCTGAGAATTCATCAATAGTATACGGACCAGAAATATATAGAAAGGGATCTAGCTCTGTTGTAAATAAACTTGTCATAATATATATTTATTAAAAGGATTGAATATGTTGAGTAGGATTCAGGACTTACCTAGATTTAAAGGTGATTGTGAAAGGTTTACGTTAGGAGTAGCTGGGCAAATTGGAGAATTAAGAGATCAAGGAGCTAGATTATTCGAATCCCTTAAAGAAGCAGTTTTGGCATTCGATGAATCTGTAGCACAGGGATTTAGAGGACAGGCTAAAAATAGCCATTTTGACCATGTTCAAGCCCAACAACATCTAGCTAAGTGCAAGGAAGAAATGGAACAATGGATGTTGAGAAATGCACCAAATGTTCATGTAGATTATACCAAATATGAATAAAAAAGCCCCTTCCGGGGCTTTTTTTAACTCTGCTGTTCTTGCCAGCGGAATGTAATATCACACGTAGTTGAGGCTATATTAGGATTACTCTTAATACAGAAACATAACACGTCAGGACCATCTGGATAAGTTCTATCACCACCTAAAATACTATTGTTAATTTCACGAATAGTTTTTAGATCAAATGTAGTAACTTGCAATGAACCTGCGGTTGTGTTAGATGGTGTAGGAGTTGAACTAGCAAAAACTGTATCACCACCTACAATATCTGTAGCAGAAGCATCATATTGTGCCAAACTGGAAAATGCCACTTGTTGCCATTTTGTTCCAACCAGTGTTGGGTTTAGTCTAACCTCAACAGTAGCAGGAGCATTGTTAATAATGTCAACTTGGTTTGGTAATAACTGCATACGATTTTGCAAATCTCTACCACCGAACGAACCTGCCTGGCTGTTTTCAACTCCAGGTGCCAATCTTACGTTGGCCAATGCAACAATACGTCCAATGTTTAAAGTTGGGTTAGTAGCAGTCTGAGTTTCTACCTGTTTACCTGCTAGGAATAATTTCTTATTCTGAACGCCAATAATTTGATAGATACCGTTATTTCTAGTTGAAGCACCTGATACACTTAAAACAGCTCCAACTTGAACTGGTCCAGACACACCTCCTTCAGCAGCACCATATGAAACGCTAGTAAAATCACTTGTGCCTGCAATAGTAATACTATTATCTGTAGGATCAAAAACAGTGCTTCCAGATCCACCACCGCTGACAACAATTTGTCCAATAGTTTTCGCAACGTTGTTGAATGAGAAAGTATAACCTCTATCATCATTAAACATACCGTCCATGATAGCACTAGTTCCCCAATGGCTTAGGTAAGGAGCAGTTCCACCTGTAGCGGCTGCGGCGGTGTTCTTAACTTCGTATCTTAGAGGTAAATTACCTGATCTGAAGTAAGCGGCAGTTTCTACGTTACTGTGAACCATCTTATGAGCATAGAAAATTTCACCTACTTTATTCTTGAATCCAAAACGAACGTTACCAGCACCATACCAATGCCAATCCATATATACCATGTTCATTTTACTAGCATCGTAATTAAACTTACTTGGCCCTGTTCCATCACACTTATCTAGGTTCCACGATTGTTGAGCAATTCTATAGTCTCTACGTAGAGCAATAGTTACATTACCAATTTCTGTGCTACCTCTATAAGCAGGACTAATAATAATTTGACTGTCACTTACTACCTTAACCACACGATAGAACATACCTCTAATAATTACACCAGTTTCTCTATTATCGTCTAACTTGCCGATACCAGTTGCTGGGTCAGTAAATGTAGTATTTGTTCCATTAACTACTTGACTACCTAACGTGCAAGCAATTGTTCCTGCAAGAATAGTGGTTGAATTTCTTCTTACGAAATAGGTATTTGTTCCATCAAATTCAATAAACACACCATTTTGATGATCAAAATGCCCTGCTCTTACTCTTACGCCAGCAGTGGCAGATCCTGCATTTTTAAGTCTTATGCCAAAGCTAGTTTGGAACCCTTTACCAGACTGATAACGGAAATACCTACGTGTTTGTCTAGTTACTGCTTCACTAGCCTGAGTAGAGTTAGTTGTCATGTTACAACCACCGTCAAACGGTCTATGCTGAACGAAACCACGACCTTGGAAGAACACAGCAGCATTGAACTGCCCAGAGCCGATTGTAGTTACACCGTTATAGGTCATTGTTGTAGCGCCTGTTACCGTAGCATCTGCTACAACAGCAGCAAACTTATCAGGAGCATTAACAATTCTAATTTGTGGATTGTTTCCAATTGCAAAACCATGTTCAGCTGGGCTAATGGTTGTTATAGTTACAATGCTATTACTTCCATTGCCTGTTAAAGTGCATGGTAAAACATTAGGAACGTAAAACTGAGCTTGAAAGATATTACCATTGGTAACGCTTCCGTATGTTGTGTAAGTAAAGCTGTCTAATGTAGGTGTGCTAGCAATAAAGAATACACCGTTACAGAAAGCACTATTAGCATTTTGACATGTGATAGCCTGTCCTACCTGTAGACCGTGATTTACATTGGTTGTAACGGTTACAGTTGTTGA
>Ga0129336_10001502_pt1 | contig 14151 bp, 17 predicted proteins | sample CPB6_02_DNA_FD_96878 | JGI IMG/M metagenome (GOLD analysis project Ga0129336, IMG submission 96878) | Freshwater to marine salinity gradient microbial communities from Chesapeake Bay, USA - CPBay_Sum_0.6_0.2_DNA | ecosystem: Environmental > Aquatic > Marine > Coastal | place: USA: Chesapeake...
GATATCGAACCAATACGTATATAATAAGACTTTTTCCAGAGCCAGTCGGAGATATCAGAACTGAACGATGATTGTTCAATCCATGCATAATAGCTTGCACCTGATGTGTGTGCATCTTTACTGATTGTTTGCGGACGCAAACTTTCAGCGATTCGTAGAAAGCCTGAAGTTCCTCCTCTGTTACGCATAAAGGATTTTTGCTCTCTTTTATATTTAACCCATAACCCCGGTCTTTGCAAAATTTTTCTAGGTAGGTTTTTAAACCTCTGGGAAGCGTAGATGAGAGAATATCATACAGCCGAATTTTTCCATCCCAAATACGCCTTTTAAACATAGGCATAAACTGAGCACCGGGAACCATGAATGAGAAATAATCTCTCAATTCTTGTTTTATTCCCTTTTCGGTCTTTACATAATAACGAACTTCATCTGTAGATTCAACATCTATATCCACATAATATTTAGATGATTCCGTTCATCATTTTTTGCCACTCAATGGCAGACTTTATCATAAAATTTCTGTTGTTTACAGATTTTATAAACTCCTCCACCATACGAAGTTTAACTTCACTGACAGCAATTTTGGCTTTCAGTTCTATTACTTTTGGATCTGCTTCTACAAACTGTTCAACATCACTTTTTAACAATGTAAAATCACAAGCTTCTTCGCCCCAAGATTCAAGTTCCTCTTGAGATGCTTTTCCTGTATAAATTTTCCATTTACGTAATTTTAATACAGCAAGATCGTTTTGTTGTTTTGTCAAAAGTAATTTGACATCTGATAAAATTGTAAGATACTTGGAGTGTATTTGAGGTATCTTAAGAGACTCTATACCTAACTCTGTAGAGTCTATTTGAGAGTCTTTAGTAATAAGTTCTTTAAGGTTCTCTAGATTCATCTTTTAAGATGTATTTTAAAGTACTCTAGAGTAAAGTCAAATAAATATTCTTGACATTTCTTTAGAGTAATCTATAATTGTTAAAAGGTCTATAGGCGATGAAAATTGATTTAAGAGAAATACCGGTTGTATGGATAAATTTAGATTCAGCAACAAAAAATGCTGAATTGATGCAAGAAAGATTTAACAAATTTGGGTTTAAAAATACACACAGAAAATCTGGTGTTGTGATCCCACCACCACCGAATACAGATAAATCCATAGCACATTTTAGAGGTTGTGGTACATCTCATATTCAAATTTTAGATGATACAAAGTATTCTACACCACTTCTAATTTTAGAAGACGATGTTGAATTTGTAGACAATTTTAATCCAGTATTAGATATCCCAGATGATTCCGATGGAGTCTATCTGGGAATTTCACATGGTAATGTATTTTATGGTTCTTGCCAACACAATGAAAATTATTTGAGAATAGCTGGAATACTTGCTGCACATGCTATTCTATATGTCACAGATGCATATAGAAAAGCAATGTCGGAAATTGGACAATATTGCTTATACACTTTGAACAAGCCTTGGGATCTTGGAACAGCGGGGATTCAAAAAGATTTTAAAGTTTATACTCCAAACAACCCACTGATATACCAATCAGACAATAGACAAAGTTCTAATAAATGGCAAGGTCTTACTGACAAGCCACTTCAAAATCGAAATACAGTGTTTTCATGATAACTTTTAATTTAATGGGGCAATATGGGCGCATGGGTAACCAGATGTTCCAATATGCAACTTTATATTCTATTGCAAAAACAAGAGGATATGAATTTGGCATACCAATGCAAAAAAAGTCAGAAAACCCATATCAAAATTTTTGTTTAAATGAATGTTTTTTAAACCTTTCTGCCAAAGACAGTTCAAACATCATTTTAATTCACAGAGCACAAGAAAGACAATTCACTTATAATGCTGGAATTTTTGGAATACCAGATTCAACTGACATAGTGGGTTATTTTCAAAGTGAAAAATATTTTGTAGATTACAAACCACATATATTAAAAGAATTTACTTTTAAAGATGAAATATATGAAAAATGTTTAGACATAAGAAATATTACTAAAGAACCAGTAATATCAGTACATCTCAGAATGGGTGATTATAAAAATTTAGTAGGAAAACATCCAATATGTTCTTTGGAATATTATCAAAAAGCTTTAGATCATTTGCCAAATGATTTATTAATCATAGCATTTAGCGATGAGCCAAACGAAGCTAAAAAATTATTTGATTCTATTGGCAGAAAATATTTTATACCGGAGAATGACCAATATCATGACATGTGTCTCATGACACTTTGCAATTATCATGTAATTGCAAACAGCAGTTTTAGTTGGTGGGGATCATGGTTAAGTGAAAGTAAAAAAACAATTGCACCAGCAGAATGGTTCGGGGATTCTCCGGAAATGCCCAAAAACTGGTCAGATATATATTGTGATGGTTGGTGTATTATATGAATAAGTTGAACATTTTTACTACGGCGTTTAACAATCATTCTTGTTTAAACAGTCCCCCCAAAAATTTTGAGTGGATCTTTAATGTATATCCTAAAAACAAAGAGCCTGTTGTTTATTTTGATGATGCCATTTTTAGATACATGAATGACGGCTACAACGGTCCAAAATATGGATGGCTGGGAGAATCTTCTGAAATAATAGCACCACTTATAATGGGCGTAACTTCAAATAAAGATATCTTAAAATTAAGATACAAAAAAATATTTACTAATGACAGAAGAATTATAAGCATAGATCCCGAATTTTTTTCTTATAACCCTCCTGCGTCTAATATGCCATGGATTAAAGAACCCAATGTATATGAAAAAAATAAATTGTGTTCTTATATAACAAGTTTTAAACAATTTACTTCTGGTCATATAAAAAGAATGGAGTTGTTTGAAAAATTAAAAAATAATGCTAACTTTAAAGATCATATTTTTGGAAGAGATTATAAATTTATTCCAGACAAATTGGATGGGCTGAAGGATTATATGTTTTCTATAGTTGTAGAAAACAGCATTTATCCAAAGTATTATACAGAAAAAATTACTGATTGTTTTGCTACCGGAACTGTACCTATATATTATGGTGATAGGTCAATATCTGAAGATTTTAATAGTAAAGGTATTATTTTTATAGATGATATGGAAACCCTTGATGTACTTACTCCAGAACTGTACCAAGAGTGTTTACCATATGTAAAAGAAAACTATATTAAAGTGAATAATCTTATTGCAGCTGACGATTCTCTTTACAGGAGTGTGATGAATGATTAAATTAAGTATACATAATTTTTGGCCTGATTTTAATTACGATGAAAGTTTTTTTATATCTTTATTAAAAGACATATATGAAGATGATTTAATTGTTACAAATAATGTAAATGATTGTAATTTATGTCTTGTTGCAGAAAATTATGTTCCCAAAGAAATAGACAGGTCAAAAACAAAAATATTGACATTTATGGCTGAACCAAAACCAGTTCAGTATCAAGATGGTGACTATCATATGTCTTTTGATCCAGATCGGGAAGATTTAAAAAACATAAGATTGCCATTGTGGTACATCTACATTAATTTTTATAATCTTCAAAATCAAAAAAATCCAATTCCAGCAATAAATCAATATGAGCTGGAAAACAATAAATGGGCTAATACAAAAAAATACAAATTTTGTGTTGCCCCGTTTTCTGCAATACACAAAAACAGAGTTGATTTTTTAAATATTTTGAGTACTTATAAACCAACGTATGGATTTGGTTTGCCTTTTGGTAATGGTGATCACGACAGAAATCAATTAAAAAAATATGATGCAATCTGTGGATATAGGTTTGCAATGGCGTTTGAAAATACAAATAAAATTGGATATGTAACTGAAAAGTTTTTGCAAGCCAAAACAGCAGGGTGCATACCAATTTATTGGGGTGATTCTTATGTTTTGAGTGATTTTAATCCGGATTGTTTCATCTACGTAAACAATTTTAAAACATATGAAGAATGTTTAGATTATGTAAAATACGTTGATTCAAATGAAGATGTTTATCAAAAAATAAAAAATGCTCCAATTTTTAAATATGATATAAACAAGTCCCTAGAAACAATAAAACAAAAAATTAAAAGAACAATTCAATTATGAAAACTAGAGTAATAACATTACCAGAAGCGTTTGATCGTCAAAAGAAAATAAATGAGATGTTTGATTCCAAAAAAATTGATTTTCAATATAGAATTGGAGTTGGGCCAAAGGATATCGAAATTACTTCAAATCCTGGATTTATTTGTAAAAACAAAACATATACTATAAACAAAAAAAATTTAATCAAATACACAAACCGTGTTTGGATTCGTTTTGGTGAAATAGCAGCACTTATGGCCCATAAAAATATATGGGAAGAATTGATAAAAGACGAAAATGAAAACGCATACTTGATTTGCGAGGATGATTGTAGATTTTCAGATTCGTTTACGATCGAATGTTTGGATCAGTTTGATGCTACTAAATATGATTTACTTTATCTGCAGGCAGTTACAGCACATTACCAAAACAAAAAAAATCTATTGCAACTTTATAAAAATGCAGATTGGGACAATAGACTGAAGGTGATAGACAAAAATAAAGAAATTATGTTTGAAGGTTTTGCAGGATACTGTATTTCAAAAAAAGGTGCTAAAAAATTAATCCAATATATAGAATCAAATGGATACGATGGACCAATAGATAATTTGGTTTGTCATGTTGATGATTTTGTATGTGTATGCCCGACAAACATAAATGATTATGTTTGTTTGGATGAAGATTCAAAATATTCATTTACACATAGTGGAGATTTTAAACATCAATATAAATTGAATGGGATTGAAATTCATTCTAGAGAAGAAATCGAGGTTATACAATTATAATGGAACACTACTATAACAACATTGGTGAAAATTGGTTTACATACGCAGAGTTTTACAAACAAATATTGGAACATTTTCCTAGTGGATCTCATTTTGTGGAAGTTGGTTCTTGGAAAGGGAGAAGTGCGTCTTTTATGGCGGTAGAAATACACAATTCAAATAAAAAAATTAAATTTGATTGTATTGATACCTGGAAAGGGTCTATAGAACATGCAGATGATATATTTGTAAAAGAAGATAAATTATACGGTGAATTTTTAAAAAACATAGAACCAGTAAAACACATAATAAATCCTATTAGGCTTACTTCACTGGAAGCTTGCAAACTTTATGAAAATAATTCTTTAGATTTTGTTTTTATAGATGCAAGTCACGAATACGAAGATGTTAAAAACGATATTATAAATTGGTTACCAAAAATTAAAAATGATGGTGTCATAGCTGGGCATGACATTAATTGTCAAAATGTAAAAAAAGCCGTATTAGAAACGCTTCCAAATGCAATCTCCCATTTACAATTAGACATTTGGTTTAAAAAAGTAATTAAATAAAATTAATATGAGTTTAAATTTTAAAAATATTACTGCAATATGGATTGATGGCTGTGGGAACGACACTGATGAAATTTTATATTTAATAAATAAAATAAATTTAAAAATAAAATTTAAAAGTATTTTACATTTTTCTGTAAATCCTATTGTGGATTCAAAAATTGTTACACCATTAAAAATTAATAAAATGACATACGGTGAATATAATAATTTTTGTCTTAAAAATGTATATCCATTTTTAATGACAGAGTATTCTATTTGGATGCAACCTGATGGATTTATATTAAATCCAGATCTTTGGACTGATGAATTTTTTAATTATGATTATATCGGATCTCCATGGCCATGGTTTACAAAACATGTTGGAAATGGAGGATTTTCTTTTAGATCAAAAAAATTATTGTATTTGGCCACAAAATTGCCTTATATAGAAAGAAATGAAGATGCTGTCATATGTGATTTATATAGAGAGCATTTTGTTTCAAGTGGTTGCACTTATCCAGATTTAGACTTAGCTGCCAAATGGGGATTAGAAGAACCTATAACAGGTAAAAAAAATAATTTAAATTTTTCTTTTGGTTTTCATGGAAAAAAACATTTAGAAGAAGCAAAAAAAATATTTGAAAAAAATTTTTAAGGATACTACATGAAAATTTACGATTGTTTTCCGTTTTTTAATGAATTAGATTTACTTGAAATAAGATTGAATACATTGAATGATGTGGTAGATTATTTTGTTATTTCTGAATGTACACATACATTTACTGGTAAAGAAAAGGAGTTGCACTTTCAAAATAACGCTAAAAGATTTGAAAAATTTAAAAATAAAATTATTTACAACATTGTTGTAGATTCTCCTCCAAACTATTCAACCGGTGCTAGAGAAATATTTCAAAAAAATGCAATTATCAGATCGCTGGTTAAATGTAATGACGATGACATTATATTGATTAGTGATATAGATGAAATTGCAAATCCAGATAGAATTCCTGAAGTTTCAAAACAAGTTACACAAAATAGTCTTCATGTTCTTAAACAAAATTTTTATTATTATTATTTAAATAATTTTATTGAAGAAGATTATTTTGGAACTAAAAAATGGAATGGAACCAGAATATGTTCTTATTGGTTATTCAAACAAGCAAACGTAAATAATATAAGAAATCCACAACAAATAGGAATGAAACCGGTGGAAATATATGATGGGGGGTGGCATTTTAGTTTCTTGGGCGGTAAAGAAAAAATACTAGAAAAACTTGATGCATATGCCCATCAAGAGTATAATAATGAAAAAATAAGAAATGCAGTAGAAAAAAATATGGAAACATTTGATCAAGATTTATTTTTTAGAAAAATGACAGCCAAAACCGTTCCCATAGACTCGTCATATCCAAAATATCTTGTAGAAAACTTAGATAAATATATGCATCTTGTTAGGAAATAATTATGAGTAAAATATTAATTACTGGTGTTGCAGGTTTGTTGGGTTCTAGACTTGCGGACTATTTGGTTGATACCCACGATATAATTGGAATTGATGATTTGAGTGGAGGTTACAAGGAAAACGTAAATTCTAATGTAAAATTTTACAAACTAGATTTAGCACACTCAGACAAATTACAAAAAGTATTTGAAGAACATAGACCAGAATACATTTTTCATTTTGCTGCATATGCGGCAGAGGGTTTAAGTCCATTCATAAGAAAATTTAATTATGAGAACAATCTTATTTCAACAACAAGATTGATAAATGAAGCCATCAGATATGATGTAAAAAGGTTTGTGTTTACTTCCTCCATGGCAGTCTATGGTCAAGCAATACCCCCATTTAGAGAAGACTACACCCCAAGCCCGATAGATCCATATGGTATCGCCAAGTATGCCTGCGAGATGGACATAAAGGTGGCTGGTGAGCAACATGGAATGGATTGGTGCATTATCCGCCCGCATAACGTTTATGGAATAAAACAAAATATTTGGGACAAATATAGAAATGTTTTGGGTATTTGGATATACAATATTTTGAATGACAAACCTATAACGATTTATGGAGATGGAAATCAAGAGCGTGCTTTCAGCTATATTGATGATTGCCTTCCATACTTTTGGGAAAGTGCAGTAAATCCAAAGTGTTCAAAAGAAATTTTTAACATGGGTGGAGATAAAAAGGTAACCATCAACGAAGCAGCCCAAACCTTGATAGACATAGTTGGTAAGTGGCCAATAGAATATCTGGAGGGGCGGCATGAAGTAAAACATGCTTGGGTTACACATGAAAAAATAAAAAATGTTCTTGGATTTGAATCAAACACAACGTTACACGAAGGTCTCAAGACAGTTTGGGAATGGGCAAAAACACAACCTATGCGAATTAGAAAAGAGTGGTCGCAATACGAATTAGAAAAGGGAATTTATTCATTTTGGAAAAAAGGAAAATAATTATGCATACTAGATTACCAACAATAGAATTACAATACAAGTTTTTAGAAAAACTTTATACTAGATCTGATATATTTGAACATTTATCCATCTTGGCATTAATGTCTTCAAAAGTAGACAGCATAACCGAATTTGGAGTTAGAAAAATTGTAAGTACTTGGGCTTTTCTTTATGGTTGTCCAAAAAAAATGGTATCCATGGACTTAGTAAATCCGTCTGTTCATGGGCAGAACATAGAAGAGGTGTATAAATTGGCCACAGAAAATGGAATAGATTACAAGTTTGTTCAAGGAAGTACTCTTGAAAATGATATTGAGGAAACCGATCTTCTCTTTATTGACACTTATCATGAATACAATCAATTGAAGAATGAGTTGTCTAAGCATGGAAACAAAGCAAAAAAATATCTTGTATTCCATGACACGGAACTGTTCGGTAAACATGGTCAAGATTTTGATACAGATGCGCTCAATACAAATCTAGGTGGTTTAAATCAGGCTATTGATGAATTTATTGCAAAAAACCCACATTGGATTAAAAAATTTACATATCCATTTTCAAGCGGTTTGACCATTCTGGAACGCCAATGAAGATATTGTACATTAACTCTGGTTCTCCAGATTATCTAGCTGATACAGTTTTTCATGGTCTTAGAAGTTTATATGGAAATGGTGTAGTAGATTTTCCAAAAATGGAACACATGTATTCCAATGCATATCCAGAATCAGAAATGAAAACTTGGGGAAAGGGTTTTACTATATTCAGAACATTGGAGGACATTGAAGTGGACAGAAGTCAAATTCTTAAAAAAATAAACGACAAATATTTTGATATTATAATATGGGCCTCTGTCCACAGAAATATTTCATATTTTTATTCAGCAATAGATTCTGGAATTAAATGTATATTTTTAGATGGAGAAGACGGGCAGAGTTTTCACAATATGGCACCACATATAACTTGGCGTGCCAAATACTTTAAAAGAGAATTAAACACGATACCACACCCAAATATAAAGCCAATTGGGTTTTCTTTCCCTAAAGAAAAAATTACAACGATATACAACAAAACACAAGATAGTGCCACAGTTGTCCCCGGATATTTGAATACATATATTTTTGAAAATGAAATTGATTATTATTTTGATTACCAAAAATCATATTATGGCATAACGCATAAAAAAGGTGGTTGGGATTGTATGAGGCATTACGAAATTATATTCAATAATTGTATACCTTTTTTTACAGACATAGAAGAATGCCCTAAAAATACACTTATATTTTTACCAAAAGACCTACTGATTGAAGCAAAAAATATTCCCGGTGTAAACTTAATTAATGATAAAATTCCATCGGTTAAAATAGATAAAACAAAATTTGATGAATTAAAATACAAACAATTATTAAATGAAATTTTAAATTATTGCAAGAATACTACAACAACAGAACAAATAGCACAATATATTTTAAAAAATTAACAAATAATAAATTTTAATTTAAATTAAAAAATATAGATAAATTTAAGTATGGTATTGTATTTTTTGTATAATTACAATTTTTAAAAAGATATACCAAAAAAATTCATAATATTTTCTTAGTAATATATTTGAAATAATCCATGATTAAAATAAACCACTATGGCCGTTTGGGAAACACAATGCTTCAAGATATTGGGGCTAGCATTTTAGCCAAAAAACACAATCTTAAAGTTAAAAATTATCAAAATTATTACGATGAAATTAATTTAAATTTACATCAGGGTGAAAAAACTATATCTGATAATATTGTACAGGTGATAGATTCAAATGTTGATGAAATATTAAAAATGGAAAATATGAATTGTGGCTTTGAGATATGCAGTTACTTTCAAACAAGTTTTTTTGTAACTAATTTTGAAAAAGAAATAAAAACACACTTTAATTTAAATCAAGAATCTAAAAAAAATAAAGTTTTTGTGCACATAAGACTTGGAGATGCATCAAGCAAAAACCCAGGAATAAAATATTATGAGATGTGTCTTGATAAATTAAAATTTGATTCTGGGTATATTTCTACAGATTCTATTGATGAAAAAATGATTCATAAATTGTGTGAAAAATACAATTTATCTCTTTATGAAAACACACCAGGAAATACAATTTTATTTGCAAAAAATTTTGATAATCTTGTTTTATCGGGTGGAACTTTTAGTTGGTGGATTGGATTTTTATCACAAGCATCCAATATATTATATCCAAAAAATTATTTGAATTGGCACGGAGATATTTTTGTAAACAACAATTGGAATGGAATATCATGTTAATAGAACTATCTTTCTTAAAAGACAAATATAATATAAAGACTGAAAACATCTTACACATAGGCGCACACCAAGGACAGGAATCACAATCTTACATTGATTGTGGTGCCAAAAAAATACATTGGGTTGAGGCAAATTATGGTTTGTTTGAAAAACTCCAATCAACATTAACTGGACCAGTGCACTACATTAGCAATGAAGTAATATCAAACGTCGATGGAGCTGAGGTAATCTTCAATATAGCAAACTCAGACCAATCATCCTCCATCTTGGATTTGGGGGAACACAGTTCTCTTTTTCCTGACATTTTCTATGTTAATAGAGAAGTAAGAAAAACAAAAACTCTTGATACTTTGTTGGATGAAAGTCAATTTTTAAATAAAATTGATTTTGTGAATATTGACATTCAGGGAGCGGAGTTGTTGGCTCTCAAGGGATTTACAAAACATTTACCAAAAACAAATGCAATTTATTTAGAAATAAATGAAAAAGAAGTATACAAAAACTGTGGTTTGCTGTCCGAAATAGATTTATTTCTTAAAAACTATGGTTTTAGCAGAAAAGAAAAAAAACTCTGGGAAAACCATCCTTGGGGTGATGCATTTTACCTTAAAAATAGTTGATTATTTTTTATTTTGTGCTATATAATTATTATGAATAAATTAGCGTTAATTATTGGAGCAAATGGACAGGATGCTTCTTATTTGGCTGAGTTTCTTTTAAAAAAAGGATACAATATTCATGGAACTATAAGAAGAAATTCAGTTTCTGAATCTCAAACAACTCGCATTCAACATTTGCACGATCAAAATTTAATAACCTTGCATTATGCTGATTTGACCGATGCACTTAGCATAGAAAGTGTTATTCAAAAACTGCAGCCAAACGAAATTTACCATCTTGCAGCTCAGTCACATGTTCAAATATCATTTGAACTCCCACAATATACGTTAGCTGTGAATGGTGGCGGAACACTTTCAGTTTTAGAAGCAGTTAGAAGATTTTCACCACATTCAAAGGTGTATCATGCAGCGACATCTGAAATGTTTGGTAATTCAAAAGACAGTGACGGCTACCAGCGTGAAACTACTCAGATGACACCAGTAAGCCCATATGGTTGTTCAAAACTTTACGCACACACCTTGTGTAGAAATTATTCACAAGCTTATGGCATTTTTGCATGTTCTGGAATATTGTTTAATCATGAATCACCCAGAAGAGGGATAAATTTTGTAACAAATAAAGTTGCTCTTCAAGCTGCAAAAATAAAAATGGGATTTCAAAATAAGTTGATGTTAGGGAATTTGAATGCATACAGAGACTGGGGGCACGCAAAGGATTATGTAGAAGCAATGTGGTTGATGGTTCAGCAAGATATACCAAAGAGTTATGTAATTGCAACCGGACACACTAGATCAGTTCGTGAGATGGTGGATTACGTTTTTGACTATGTTGGATTAAGTGTCGATAAATACGTATTCACAGATGAAAAATACTACAGACCGGAAGAATTAAATTATCTCCGGGGCGACTCTAGCAAAGCACAGAACGAATTGGGTTGGAAGCCAACAATATCATTTAACCAAATGATGGAAGAGATGGTAAATTATTGGACAAATAGACTTTCAAATAAAACAGTTGATTTGCTTGAAATCTGAGTTATATTACTACCGTGAAAAAGCCAAAGAAAAAGAAAGCCAAGCCATCAGACGATGATTATGTAGATAATCAGCAGTTATATGATGCGCTTGTGGATTACCGGAAAAAAGCAAAAGATCATGAAAATTCTGGTAGAAAAAAACCAAAGCTTCCTGATTATATTGGTGAATGCATTTTAAAGATAGCCAGTAGACTTTCATACAGACCAAACTTTGCAAATTATCCTTACAGAGAAGAAATGGTCTCCGATGCAGTGTTAAATTGCATAACATACATTGATAACTTTGATCCAAAGAAGTCAACCAGCCCGTTTGGTTATCTAACCCAAATATGCTGGTTTTCTTTTGTTCGTATTATAAACAAAGAGAAAAAAGAAAAGTATACTCAATATAAATTTGCAGAGCAACAAAACAACAAAGATTTTCAAAATTGGTTTAATGAAACATATGCCGGTATTGATATCGGAAGAAGAGACTTCTTCGGATTAACTGACTTGGATATGGAACGCTTTGACAAAATGTGCACACCTAAATCCGGTAAAAGAAAAAAGAGAAAGAAAAAAGAACTCTTTGACTTATGAAAGCAGTAATCATTAATGATACCCATTTCGGCTATAAAGCCGATTCTTCGATTGTTCTTGAATATTTTTTGTCTTTCTTTGAGAAACAACTTTTTCCTTATATGAAGGAAAACAATATTAAAACAATATTCCATCTTGGTGATTTGTTTGATAGAAGAAAATACATCAATTTTAGAACTCTAAACAAAATTAGAGAAAGATTTTTTGAACCTTTACAGGAAAATGGTATTCGTGTCCACATTATATGTGGAAACCACGACACGTTTTTTAGAAATACCAATAACGTAAATTCGTTGCAAGAACTGGCCAGTCATTATTTTAACTGGTCAGTGTATTCTGAACCAAAAGAGATTCAACTGGAACATGCAAAGGTTGCTCTTCTCCCCTGGATCAATTCAGAGAATGAAGAAGAGTGTGCTAAATTTATAAATGAAACTGATGCAACTATTTTGTTTGGGCACCTAGAACTTTATGGCTTTCAAAGCATTCGTGGTGTTTCTGTGGAGCAAGGATATGACTCTAAGCACTTCAATAAGTTTGAATTTGTTCTTACTGGCCATTACCATATTAAGTCTAGCAGGGATAACATTCATTATCTCGGAACGCAATACCAAATGGCTTATTCGGATGTTTGGGAGGAAAAGGGGTTTCACGTATTTGACTTTAAGAACAGGACGCTTGATTTCATCCAAAGTACAGAAAAGCTTTTCTATACGTTTGATTATAATGAAGACGATGTCCAAAAATTAAACTACGAAGAATACAAGGACAAATACGTTAAAATTTTTATCAAGAAAAGAACCAAGCAAAATCAATTTGAAAAATTTATGGATAAGTTCTACGAAGCTGGTGTAGCAGAATTGCAGATTGCCGAAGAGGTAACGTCAAACCCAGAGCTAGTTGCGGTAGACATTCACAAAGATACCCTCCAACTTCTTCATGAAGAATTGGATACTATTACCGAGGCAAGCGTTAACAAGAATACGCTTGCAGAGATCATAAACTCAGCGTATAATAGTGCTCTGTCCAAGGATGAAGAATGATTGAATTTGTTTGTGTCCGATTTAAAAATTTTGGCTCGTTCGGTAACAACTTCAGCGAGATCAAGTTAAACACCAACAAGACGACCCTAGTAACCGGTATAAACGGTCACGGTAAGTCCTTTGCCCTTTTGGACTCCCTGTGCTTCGGACTCTTTGGGAAGCCTTTTAGACCCATTAACATCCCTCAGCTGGTAAACAGCGTCAACGACAAGCAATGCGTCGTAGAGATAGAGTTCAATAGGTCTGGTTCAAAATATTTGGTTCGTCGTGGCTTAAGTCCTAAAATTTTTGAAATATTCAAGGATGACGAACTTCTAGATCAAAACGCCAAATCCAAAGATTATCAAGAAAATTTTGAAGAAAACATTCTTGGGTTTAACTACTCTGCTTTCAAACAGGTGGTCATTCTTGGCAAGTCAAACTTTGTTCCTTTCATGCAGTTGACTCCTGCAGAGCGTAGAAAGATCATTGAGGGCCTGCTTGATCTGGACATTCTTGCAGATATGAATACCTACGTCAAGGGTCAACTCAGTTCACTTAAGTTTGATATAGCAGAACAGGATTCCCTTTTAAAGATCGCTCACGAAAAGATTAAATCCCAAAAAAGTTTCATCGATCAAGTCAAGACGCATAATGCAGATGACATTAAAGTAATTGATGAAAAAATAAAGTCTTTTGAAGAAAACATCAAACTCAGCAAATCTGAGTCGGCGGAACACGTCAAA